>ERZ795056.1236-NODE-1236-length-30121-cov-11.867159_pt1 | contig 30121 bp, 31 predicted proteins | sample MGYA00375140_ERZ795056 | MGnify/ENA primary metagenome ERZ795056 (study PRJEB30185, sample SAMN05720227) | activated sludge metagenome | isolation source: Anaerobic digester | place: USA | collected 2015-03-09 ... | reverse complement strand
GCGCACTTGCATGGGGTGCAAGGGGTCGAAGGTTCGAATCCTTTCACACCGACCACAAAGCTTCAAAGAAATCAAAGGGTTACAGCAAAATCGCTGTAACCCTTTTTTCATTGCAACAGTGTTCATTGATCCTGATCACACGCATGCAGTCTGTTTTGCGGACAATTTGACGCATGAATCCATCTGACAAGCAATTTGTCCCGCTTGAGGGGGTGCCATGAACTGGCTTCGTAAGTTGCCCAACAGTGTGCGTGCCGCCAGTGGGATGGAATGGCTGATCTGGCGAAAACTTCCGCTGATCGCCTTGCTGGGCACTGCGCTTCCTTTGCTGGGCTTGGCAATATTGCACTTCTGGATGGATGCCGAGGCCAGTTCAGCGCAGGCACGGTGGCTGCAAATGGCCGATTACTTTTGCTGGGCCGTGGTTGTCTTCAACATCACGATGGTGTTCACAGTGGCCATTGGCTGCGTGATTGTGATGGTGATGAAGGGGCCAGGCTACACGGCGGACAGCTACCGCGTTTCGCACAGCGATGCGCCCAGAGCAGAGCCTGAAACGGAGGAAGAGGCCTCCCGCTACCGCACGGACGGCTGAGCGGTAGCTTGCCGCTCTATTCGAACGACGGTGCTTCGGGTTTTGCCACCGGCTTGCCCGCGACAACCCAGGCGTCAAAGCCGCCCGCGATGGATTGCACGTTCAGATAGCCCATGTCATGCAGTGCCACAGCCGCCAGAGCGGCTCGACCGCTGGTTTTGCAGTACAGCACGATCTTGATGTCACGCGGCTGCAGGGCCGGTGTGCCGCTGAATTTGAACTCCAGCATGCCACGCGAAATGTGCACGGCACCCGGCAGGTGGCCAGCGGCAAACTCATCCGTTTCGCGCACGTCAACCAGCACGTCGGCATCCCGAATAGCCTGGTCGGCGCCGGCGACGGAAATTTCCTGCACACGGGTTTTGGCCGCGGCAACCAGATCATGAGCTGTTTTCAAAAGGGAACTCCCTAAGTTTTTCGTAGATGCTATATATTTGATAGCTATTCACGCATACCTTACAATGTCTAGAGATCAATTTGATGCATCGATAGGCCAATTTCCTGGCGATTTGACGTCATCCCTGTCGTGCGAGCAGGGTTTCGACATTAGCCAGCAAGGCCTTCAAATCCTGGGCATCCATTTGCCCGGACTGCATGCGTTCATTGAGCTGTTGCTCAACAAAGCACACGGTCATGCGTGAATAGGTGCTGTCCAGCGCACGCCGGGCCGCCGCAAATTGTTGTGCCACTTTGAGGCACTCTTCACCGTTCTCGATCATGCGCTGGATGCCGCGCAATTGGCCTTCCGCACGCTTGAGGCGGTTGAGTACATCTGCCCGGGCGGCCGCGTCTTTCAGCGGCTCGCCGGGGCAAATCTCGCTGTGCTCAGTTGCCGCAGGCAAGCTTGGACTCCGGCACGCCCAGCATTTTCAGGATGCTGGCCATGGGGCACCAGTTAGTGAAGCCAAACTGGAACAGGTTCACACCCACAAAGGCCGTGAACGCCAGCGCCCATTTACTGACGAATAGCGGGCTGCCTTCAACGCCTAGTGCCAGTGATATGAGGATGAACAACCCCGCAATGATCCGGATGTAACGTTCGACTGTCATCAGATTCTCCTGAAAGTAAAACAAAGAAAATGGTTACTTCAACCGCACGATGCCGAGCAGTTTGAGCACGTATTTTTCGTATACCGGCTCGGAATTGCCGGTTTTCATCTTGCGCATGAAATATTTCTCAAACGCAATCTTGGCCAGGTGCACCCACTTGCCCTTTTTGAACCAGTTCACATTGCGTGGCGGGATCTGGGGCAGGGCGACGAAGGCGGCACCGGTGTCACCCATGTCGGCCAAGCAGATCGCGTTCCAGGTTCCCTTGGCTGTAACTGCCTTTCCTGCTAGTTCATCCGCGATGTTGTGGGTAATGGCGGTGATCATGGTCTCGATCATGTAACCGGTCTTTGGCGCGCCTGTCGGCACGGGTGTAACTTCCACCGGTGGGATCGCCACACAAACACCAGCCGAGAATATGTTGCGGTATTTCTTGCTGCGCTGGAATTCGTCAATGATCACAAATCCGCGCGGGTTGCAGAGCTCCGGCACGGCCGCGACTGCATCCACACCTTTGAAGGCGGGCAGCATCATCGCCAGTTTGAAGGGCACTTCGTGCTCTTTGTAAACGTTGCCGAGGTCGTCGACTTGCGTTGTGAACAGTTTGCCGGCCTCGACTTTTGTCGTTCTGGCGTTGGTAATCCACTTGATGTCGTGGCCGCGCATTTCAGACTCCAGCATGGATTTGGAGTCTCCCACGCCGCCCAGACCGAGATGGCCAATGTAGGGTTCGCTGGTCACATATGTCATTGGCACCTTATCGCGCAGCTTGCGCTTGCGCAGGTCGGCGTCAACGATGAACGCGAACTCATAGGCCGGGCCAAAACAGCTGGCCATGGGCATTGCGCCGACGACGATAGGGCCGGGGTTTTTCAGGAATTCCTGGTAGTCGCGCCAGAAGCCTTCTGCATGGTCCACCGAGCAGACCGAATGCGTGTGGCCACCATGTGGGCCCGCGCCGGGTACTTCGTCAAAGCTCAGCTTCGGGCCCGTGGTAATGACCAGGTAGTCATAGTTCAGAACCTCCTCGTCAGGCGTTCCGCCTGAAAGTGTCAGCTTGCTGCCTGCTGCGTCGATGGTGGTCACCGGTTTGGCGATGAAATTGATTCCTTTGCGCTCCAGCAGCGGACCGACCTTCAGCACGATCTCATCTCGCGTGCGCCAGCCCACGGCCACCCAGGGGTTGGATGGCACGAACTGGAAGTAGTCCACGGCGCTTACAACCGTGACTGTGTGCTCCTTGGGAAGCATTTCGCGCATTTCGTAGGCGGCGGGCATGCCGCCGATACCTGCGCCCATGATGATGATGTTGGCCATGAGTTGTCTCCTCAGTCGGTTTGGTAAAAGTCAGGAAGTTGTCACCGCCGCCTCTGTGGGTGGTTCGGATGACGCTGCGCGATGCCGGTACAACGCAAAGTAGAGAACCGGGATCACCACCAGCGTGAGCAGGGTAGAGACCAGAATGCCGAAAATCAGTGAGATGGCGAGACCATTGAAGATCGGATCGTCCAGGATGAAAAAGGCGCCGATCATTGCAGCCAGGCCAGTCAGAGCGATCGGCTGTGCGCGCACTGCCGCGGAGCTGATCACGGCTTCCTTGAAGGCCATACCTTGCGCGACCTGAAGTTCAATGAAGTCCACCAGCAGGATGGAATTGCGCACAATGATGCCGGCCAGTGCGATCATGCCGATCATGCTGGTTGCTGTGAACTGGGAGCCCAGCAGTGCGTGACCCGGCATCACGCCAATAATGGTTAGGGGGATCGGCGCCATGATCACCAGTGGCGTCAGGTAGCTCTTGAACTGCGCCACCACCAGCAGGTAGATCAGGATCAGGCCCACGCCATAGGCCGCACCCATGTCCCGGAAGGTGTCGTAGGTGATCTGCAACTCGCCGTCCCACTTGATGGCATATTGGCGGTAGGTATCAACTGGCTGGCGAATCCAGTATTCACCCAGCTCGCCGGTATTGGGCAATGCAGCATCCTTGAGGCCTGGACGGATGGCAAACAGGCCATACAGCGGCGAGTCCAGCTTGCCAGCCATGTCGCCGAACACATAGCTCACCGGCAGCAGGTCCTTGGTGAAGAGGGGCTTGTTGATCACGCCCCGGTCAACATGTACCAGTTCTGACAGCGGCACCATCTGTCCGTTGGCTGCTTTCATCGGCAGCGCCAACAGGGCGTCGAGGCCAACCTGGCTTTCCAGTGGCAGTTGCAGGCGAACCGGAACCGGGTATTTGCTCTGGCCGTCATGCAGATATGCGGCATCTGCGCCTGACAACGCACCATGCACGGTCTGTGCAATCGCAGCCACCGGAATGCCCAGCGACTCGGCGCGCTGACGCCGTACCGTCAAATGCGCGCGGGGGGCGTCTTCCTTCAGCGAAGTGTCCACGCCAACAATATCTGGCGTCGCATCAAAAGCCCTGGCGATGCGTTGTGCCAGCTGTTGTCGGCCTGCTTCGTCAGGGCCATAGACCTCAGCTACCAGCGGGCTCATGACCGGCGGACCAGGAGGCACCTCGACCACTTTGACGCGGGCGTTGTGACGAGCGCCGATTTTCTCCAGCTCGGGGCGCAAGCGCTGGGCGATGACATGGCTTTTGTCGCTGCGCTCATGCTTGTCTACCAGGTTGACTTGCAGGTCGCCCTGTTCAGCGTCGGCCCGCAGGTAATACTGGCGTACCAGTCCATTGAATGTGATCGGGCTGGCCGTCCCGGCATACCCTTGCAGGTTACGCACTTCAGGCTGACGGGCCAGGAACTCTCCCATCTCATGTAACGCTGAAGCGGTATTTTCCAGTGGCGTGCCGGCAGGCATTTCAATAACCACCTGAAACTCGCTTTTGTTGTCAAACGGCAGCATTTTGAGGACAACCCATTGCACCAGTGTCAGTCCCACGGACAGCAGCAGTGCTGCCAGAATGCCCGCCAGCAACAACCATCGTTTACGTGCGCTGTCCAGAAGGGGCGTGAGTATGCGGGTGAAGAATCGCTGCAACTTGGGCCCCAACCCTTTTGTGGTTGCTGGGGCTTGCGCATGACCAGGTTCATCGCCATGCGACTTCATGAGCTTGAGCGACAGCCAGGGCGTGACGGTGAAGGCAATCGCTAGGGAAATCGCCATACCCAAGCTGGAGTTGATCGGGATGGGGCTCATGTAAGGCCCCATCAGGCCACTGACAAAAGCCATAGGTAGCAGAGCTGCGATTACCGTGAGCGTAGCCAGAATGGTGGGGCCGCCTACTTCGTCTACAGCGCCCGGAATGATCTCGGCCAGTGATTTATGGGGAAATAGCTGCTGGTGACGGTGGATGTTCTCCACGACCACAATGGCGTCGTCCACCAGAATTCCGATGGAAAAAATCAGCGCGAACAGGCTTACCCGGTTCAGTGTGAAGCCCCAGGCCCAGCTTGCGAACAAGGTAGCAGTCAGTGTGAGGATCACTGCACCGCCCACAATCACCGCTTCTCGCCTGCCTAGTGCCAGACCGACCAGCAAGATGACGGAGCCGGTGGCAAAGGCAAGCTTTTGGATGAGCTTGTTGGCTTTTTCAGCTGCCGTCTCGCCATAGTTGCGAGTGACCGTGGTCTCCATGTTGGAGGGAATCACGGTGTTGCGCAGGCTTTCGACCCGGGCGCTGGCGGCACGGGCCACATCCACCGCATTCTCACCGGGCTTTTTGGTCACGGTGATGGTGACCGCCGGGAACACCTGTCCAGCAGTAGCAGCGCCGGGTTCAGAGGCAGAAGCTGCTCCGGGGGTGAACCAGACGTAACGTTGCGGTTGCTGCGCGCCGACCTCGATGCGGGCCACTTCACGGAGATAAACAGGTTTGCCGTTGCTCACGCCAACCACCAGTGATCCGATGTCCTCGGCTGAGGTCAGGAACTCGCCGGTTTCCACTGTCAGCATTTGGGGTGTCTTACCGTTGGCCTCCAGTACGGTCCCCGATGGCATGCCAAAGTTGGCTGCAGCCAACGTGTTCTTCAGACCCAAGACATCCACTCCGCGTTCACGCAGGCGCAGTGGGTCTAGCCAGACATGCACGGCGCGTCCAGGTCCGCCGGTGACTTGCACCTCGCGTGTACCTTTGACGCTCTTGAGTTCAAGTTCCAGGGCATGTGCCACACGCTCCAGGTCGTTGGCGGCCAGTGCATCCTTGCTCCATAGTGTGACCGCCAGCACCGGCACATCGTCAATTCCTTTGGGTTTGACAATCGGGGCGAGGGTGCCCAAATCCCTCGGCAACCAGTCCTGGTTGGCGTTGAGCACGTCGTACAGGCGCACCAATGCTTCGGTTCGTGGAACCCCCACTTTGAATTGCACCGTAAGCACGGCGACACCGGGGCGGGCTACCGAATAAGTATGTTCAATACCGGCAATCTGGCTCAATACCTGCTCGGCTGGGCGGGCAACCATGTTCTGTACGTTGTCACTGCTGGCACCTGGGAAGGGGATCAGCACGTTGGCCATGGTGACGTTGATCTGTGGCTCTTCCTCGCGTGGTGTGACCAGTACGGCAAACAGCCCCAGCAGCAGAGCCACCAGAGCCAGCAGCGGCGTAATGGCGTTTGACTGAAATGCAGCTGCAATGCGGCCCGATGCACCCAGGCGAACGGAGGAAGACGATGTGTTGTCTTGCATGGATAGCCTTAGCGTGCCATTTCAAGCGGACGTGCACCTGCCAGACCGGCGCGTACCGGGTCCAGCGCGACGAGGTCTCCGCTGGAGAGTCCGGCGAGCACTTCCACGCCAGCCGTCCCATGATCAGCGCCCAGCCGGATGGCTTTCAATGCAAATCCCTTTACTCCCGAGCCATTGGCGACCACGTAGACAGCGGTCAATTCCCCGCGCCGGATCACGGCGGCAGAAGGCACGACTATGCGTTCGGAAACACCCCCTGCAAACCTGACACTGATCTGTTGTCCTGGTACGAGAGCCTGCGCTACGGTCTGCGGTAGCTCCAGTCGCCATTCAATAGTCTGTGACACAGGGTCAGCCGACGGCAGCACACTGAGGGTTACGGGAGGGAGCCATTGCTGGCCACCTTTGCCGTCAGGGATTTGTATCTCGACAGATTTTGCATTTCGGGCCAAGTCGCCGCGAGACGCAGGAACCTGAACAACCGCGCGTAAAGGCAGGGGGGCGTAAAGTGTCAGTAACGGTTTTCCGGGAACGGCAAGATCACCCGCTTCACTGAGGGTTTGTAGTATCCAGCCGTCATAGGGTGCCGTTACACGAGTGAAACCCTGCGCCAGCGCTGATTGCCGTGCACCAGCCGAAGCTTGGTCGCGACCCGCCTGCAGCGCGGTGAGTTGCGCATTGGCAGTGTCCAGTGCAGCCTTGCTTACATAGCCCTGGGCGTGCAATTCGCTGGTGCGTTGGGCATGGGCTTTGGCGTTTCGCAGTTCAGCTTCCGCCTGGGCGACCTGTGCCTGGCTTCGTTGTAAGCCAGTCTGGGTTTCACGGTCATCAATGGTGGCCAGCAACTGCCCGGCTCGCACGCGGTCACCTGCTTTCACTAGCAAAGAAGACACCCGTCCTGACGCCTGTGCAGAAAGCGTGCTCTGGCGGACGGGTTGAACCACACCGTCCAGCTCGAATCCTGTGGGAACTGTCTGCGGTTTGACTTGCACAACCGCTACCTCAACGGCAGGCGCCGCCAGCGTATGGCTTGAAGCGAGTGCCAAGCCCAGCAACAACGCTTCCGCAGAGCGTCGAACGGTGGCCACACAGAGAGATGTCATGAAATTTCCTTCAATACTGTACCCAGTATATATACCCCATGCAGTATTTGTCAAGATCAGCATTGATACATGTATTCAATCGGTACTGTCTATTTATGCTAGAGGTCTGGGAGTCCAAGCCTTTGCCATTGGTCAAGGAAAGGGCCCAAATACCTTTGGGCAACAAAAAAAGGGTGGCAAACCTGCGTTTGCCACCCTTTTTGTCAGAGCTGCGATGCGGAAAGCCTCGTGCTAGCTATTTGGTGTGGGGTATTTCTGATAATTTCCCAAGCGGTCTGCCTCAGCCTTTCTGATTTTCCTCATCTCATCAAAAAGATACCTGAAGCCAGAGCCTACATTTTCAGACCCGTACTCTTTGCGCTTGCTGCGAATGAAAGGCTCCAGAATCTTCCACGACTCGATGACAGTCGAGTACCAGCCGTCGAAAATAGTCTGTGGTTTCACCATGCCGTTTTTGATCATGATGCCAATCTGGTCAAATGTGTAGCAGACGACTTCAGCCTGAGCCCGCTCAGTGGCGGACCAAAGGACGAAATCCTTCTCACGCAACAATTTGAACGTCAGTTTGCGGGCCAGGCGAACTTTGTCAGCCTGAATGATGCCGGCCGCAATGGCAAATGCCTGCCCCTGAGAGGCTTGAGCAGCACTGGATGCCACTTCTGTCTGGGCCATGATCGCGTCGCCCAGCAACTTCATCTGATTTCTGGCAAGTATTTGATGCGCAGTTGTTGTCTCGCGTTGCAACCAGAGATTTACCACTACACCCGCAAAAGCCAGGCCGGAGAACAGGGCGCTTACCGCCCCAAACTGCTCACCAAATTGGCCTGCATGGGTTAAGGAGGTAGAGGAACCGCTAGCCACGAGTACCGTGGCAATGACGTAAGGGGTTATGAACCAGACGATCCCCACGCCCAGAAAGACGAGCACGGGCCACCAAAGGAACTGCAGGGAGCGGTTTACGGGTTGGGGCATGACTGGAAACGAGATTTCCCGAGGATAGCATTCACGTCAGTTGGCCCTTTCACCAAGGTAAAAGCACCGGGCGCAAACCTGCTGGTAACGGTTGTTCCCCCCAATCTCGACCTGCACACCTTCCAGCACGCGGTCACCTTGTTCATCCAGTCGAATGTTCATGGTGGCTTTGCGTCCACAGCTGCAGATGGTCTTGATCTCTTCAATGTCGTCTGCGAGGCCGAGTAACCAGGCCGCGCCGTCAAATGGCCGGCCCATGAAATCGGTTCGCAGACCAAAGCAGATGACGGGAATATTGTGGACATTAGCCACCTCGTGCAATTCCCGCACCTGTGAGGGAAGCAGAAACTGGGACTCATCTATGAGCACGCATGACAGGTTCTGTTGGCCCTCATGCAATCCTGAAAACCGAGTGGATTTATCGAACACAAGCGCGCTGCGCTGCAGCCCCAGACGTGAGGCAATTTGCCCGGTACCACTGCGGTCGTCGATACCTGCTGTATAGAGTAATACCTTTTGACCCTGCTCTTCGTAGTTGTAGGCGATCTGCAGCAGCGAGGTCGATTTGCCGGCATTCATTGCCGAATACCTGAAAAAAAGCTTTGCCATGGTGAATTCCTTGGCAACGATTATCGGCAGGTTGGGAGGGCATCATGCCTCCGCCAATTCCGCATTGATTAAGGGCATTGAGGTTTGAAGCCGAGCTACCGCTTTTTGGCGCAACTCACGTTCAAAAGCATGCGGGTTAAAACCTCGATATAGGGCCGCCAACTTGGCACTTTCCGGACGTTCCGGGTGTGCCAGGGCGTCACACAGTTCTGTCCAGCCACGGGTGCCTCCGCAGTCCTCCAGGGGGCATGCGCGCTGGGCGTCGAGCAAGGTAGGCAGGGGGGTATCTACAAGTACCTGTTCTTTAAGGGTGATCAGGTGTTCCCAGCTATCGCCAAAGTCATACATGTAAATCAGTCTGTCCTTGGGTGTTTGCAGCAATTCGCCAACGCTCGTGTAGGCGTCATTATTGCCGGGAATGTCCCACGGGTCGTTGTCCAGCGGAGGTTCATAGAGACGGGTTTTATCCAACTGATAAAAGCTCTTGTTGCCTTCTGGGCGGGCGAATGCGTACAAATGATCGTCATCCCACCCCATAGCGGCATGGATCACTGCATGCAACTCCCGCAGAGTTGAAGAGGGACTCACCAGGACCTCCCGCCAGACAGTAGGTTTGAGGCGGCGCAGTGCTATGCGCAGGACGAAGGCGGTTTGGGGCATGGCGGCGGAGGTCTCCTGCTCTGGTTTTTTCATCGTTGTGCGCCAGTCTATTAGCGGGAAGCAGTTCTTCGCGACTGGTTACACAAAGCAAGCGTCATTCGTGAAAAACTTCACGGTGAATCCCAACTGGCATTGCAATCCTTGCAGCAGGGTCCTTTTCCCGCCGCTTCTAGACCGATTCCCCTAGCGCAGTAGACCTATATTGCTTCTCAAACGTTACGGCATTACCGGTGTAACCAGAGAGGGATTCAATGACCACTCAAATACAGTCAGTTCAGGTTCATGCAGACCGTGAAGAACCCGTCAGTGCAGGCGAGCGCGCCGCGTTACTGGCCGAGGTAGATTTTAAGTGGTTGATGGCCGGGCAGGGCTGGTGGGTGGATACCGCCCGTTTCCATCGCGATCCCGTTTATGCCGAGCAGTTTCTTGGCTCAGCGCTGGCGTCTCCTTGTGCGGCTCTGCGTGAATGCGCCATTTGCCTACGGGCGCTGGCAGTGCAGGCCATTCAAAAGGATATTGTTTCAGTTCGGTAAAGCCCGGTAAGGACTGGTAAAGCCTGTCACTGCCAACGCATGGTGGGGCGTTGGATGTGCATAACAACACTTTCTGGAGATGTTATGCGTTCAACCCGACTGATCAGACTTGGTTCTTTGCTGGCGGTTACCGCGTTGGCGGCTGGGCTTGGTGGGTGCGTCGTCGCACCGGCCCAGCCCGTGGTCTATTCCCCATTGCCCCCCCCAGCGCCTCATCCACAGCCACAACCGGGTCCGGGAACGTATTACCCTGATGGGGTGGTAATGGTTGCGCCACCGCCTCCTTATCGGGAGGTTATTGGCTATCCGCCTTCACCGGGCTATATCTGGATTGGCGGGTTCTGGAACTGGGCCGGTGGTCGCCACGTATGGGTCGGTGGACATTGGGAAAGAAGCCGTCACGGTCATGCCTGGATGCCACATCAGTGGGTACGTTTCGGCGGTGGCTGGCGATTTGAACCGGGACGCTGGCACCGCCACTAGAACCCGCGGTCCGCGAAGATCGTAAGGAGCACCCTAAACGATGTCGACCACGTGGAAGGATAGTTGTCCGGCGCGCCGGTCCGCAAAGTAGCGTTCCAGCGTTTCCTTGACGGTACGGAATGCAATGTCCTCCCAAGGAACTTCGGCTTCGGTGAACAATCTCGCTTCAATGGTTTCGTGGCCAGGATCGAACTGATCACTCAGGAGGCGGGCGGTGTAGAACAGGTGAACCTGCCCCATGCGGGCTACATTCAGCACCGAGAACAGGTGTTCCAGATCAAACTGGGCACCTGCCTCTTCCACGGTTTCCCGGGACGCTCCTTCAGCCGTGGTTTCATGCAACTCCATAAATCCTGCAGGTAACGTCCATTTGCCCCAGCGTGGCTCAATGTTTCGCTTGCACAACAATACTTTGTCCCCCAGATGCGGCAAGGTGCCGACTATGTTGAGCGGATTTTCGTAGTGAATGGTGAGGCAGGAGGGGCAGACCGCGCGTTCCTTGGTGTCGCCGTCGTCGGGAACCCTGTAAACAACGGAAGTGCCACAGTTCTTGCAATGTTTGATCAAGCTGCGTTGCATGCGGTCAGTGTAAATTGAAACGAAAGCCCCAAAGAGAAGGGCTCCCATTGGAGCCCCTCGCTAGTCTGAAGAAAGGTGACCCCGTTAAACTTTTTTGGGTGTCGCTGCCTTGGCTGGCGTAGCTGCTGCCTTCGTGTGCTTTTCGATCAGGGCACGGGCTGTGTCCAGCAGCTTGCGGCCGTCAAAGCCCCGTTTGTTCATGTCTTCCATCCACTCCACTTCCACCAAAGCCGCTTTGCGGCGGAATTCCTGCGCGTCTGTCGCAGGAATGGTGTAAATGGTGTTCTTGCGATCAACCGCTGATTGGCGGCCGGCCACGTCACCAGCCTGCTGCACTTTGCCCAGCCAACCCGATGTCTCCAGCCCCGAGTTGTTGTCGATGATTTTCTTCAGGTCCGGCGGCAACGAGTTGTACTTGGCCTTGTTCATGGCCATGACAAACGTCGTTGTGTAAAGCGCACCTGCCGAAGGTTCAAATTCGCTGTGGAATTTGGTGAGTTCGTGCACCTTGACTGAAGGCACCACTTCCCAGGGAATCACTGCGCCATCGATCGTGCCTTTGGACAGGGCATCTGGAATGCCTGGCAGAGGCATGCCGACAGGTGTTGCGCCCAGATAACCCAGCATTTTGGTGATCTGGCGCGTGGGTCCGCGCATCTTCAGGCCCTTCAGATCGCCTGCCGTCTTGATCTGTTTTTCCTTGGTGTGGAACATTCCGGGGCCGTGGACTTGCAATGCCAGCACCTGCGTGTCCTTGAACTCGTCTGCCGCTACGGTTTGCACGTATTCCCAATAGGCTCTGGACGTAGCTTCGGCGTTGGTCATCATGAAGGGGAGTTCAAATACCTCCACGCGAGGAAAGCGGCCGGCTGTATTGCCCGGCAGCGTCCAGATGATGTCCACCACGCCGTCCTTTGCCTGATCATAAAGTTGCACTGGCGTGCCGCCCAGTTGCATGGCGGGATAACCTTCGAACTTGATGCGGCCACCGGATTCTTTCTCGACTTTGTCCATCCACGCCTTGTGCATGTTCAACCACACGTTGGACTGCGGTGCCATGAAGGTATGGAACTTCAGTGTCACGGTTTGTTGCGCCAGGCTGCTCAGGGCCGGCGTACCCAGCGCGACTGCGGCTGTGGACTTGAGTAGCGTGCGTCTTTGAATCATGGATGGCTCCAGTAAGTTAATAATGAAAAGGTAACGGATATCAGGGGTCCGGGTTGACGGGATTAACCCTCAGTTGTCCGGTCAGGTGATGAATTTCACCAACCAAAGGGAAATGCCCGGGAAGAACAGCAACAGCAATGTGCGAAACACATCGCTGATCAAAAACGGCATTACGCCTCGGTAACTCTCCGAGATGGGGACGTCTTTGGCCATGCCGTTGACCACGTACACGTTCAGCCCGACAGGTGGTGCCAGCAGACCAAAGCCCACCGTCATCAGCACCATAATTCCAAACCAGATGGCTACCAGGTCTTTGGGCATGCCGAAGTCCAGCCCCATGATCATCGGGAAAAAGATAGGGATGGTCAGCAGAATCATCGACAGCTCGTCCATCACCGCACCCAGCACCACGTAAAACAGCAAAATCGCAGACACCACCATCAGCGGCGCCAATCCCCAGCCCTGGACCACAGAAGCCAGTTGGGCGGGCACCTGTGTCAGCGCCAGAGCAGAGTTCATTACATCGGCGCCAATGAAGATCATGAAGATCATGGCCGAACCTTCAGCCGTTGCGTAGAAGCAAAGTTTGAGCTTCCTGATCGTCAGTTCGCCTTTAATCAGAGCTGCCACAAAGGTGGAAGCGGCCCCTACGGCGGCGCCTTCGGTTGGCGTGAACAGGCCGCCATAAATGCCGCCAAAGACGATCAGAAAAACGAGGGCAATAGGCACGATGCCCAACATGGACTGGGCGTTGATCCTCTCCGTCACCACGTCATTTTCAGGCGCGTGGCCGGGAACCAGCCGAACATAGATCGCGATCGCAATCATGTAGCCCACCATTGCAATGATGCCGGGCACCATGGCCGCGGCAAACAGTTTGGCAATATTCTGCTCAGCCAAAATAGCATAGATCACCAACGGTACCGAGGGAGGTATCAGGATGCCCAGCGTGCCGCCAGCCGCCAGGGTGCCGGTGGACAAGCGCCCTGAATAACCGTGACGTTTCATCTCCGGCAAAGCCACGGATGTGATCGTCGCAGCCGTGGCAACGGATGAGCCACAGATGGCGCCAAATGCTGCACTGGCCAGCACGGCCGCCATGGCCAGTCCGCCTTTGAAGCGTGACATTACCGCGCTGGCGAAGCCAAAAAGGGCTTTGGAAATACCGCCCTGCGTAGCAAAGTGACCCATCAAAATAAACAGTGGTATGACCGACAGGTCATAGCTGGCGAAACGGGCGAAAGCCTGGGTATTGAGAAAGTTGCTCAAGGGTCCCCAGCCAGCCTGCACCACGTAGCCAATGCACCCCGCTGCAAACATGGAGATCGCTATCGGTACCCGAATGGCCATCAGCACCAGCATGAATACAAAGATCATCAGTGTCAGCATCAACGGGCTCATGGCTGCACCTCTTCGCCAAAACCAGCCAGGCCTTGCCACAACGCGATGACAGCGGTAAGGGCTATGGGTGGAACCATGCAGACGTAAACAATCCACTCAGGGAAACCCAGCATCATCGTTCCAGACCGGGTATCGTATGCGTTGAGTCCGCCTACAGTGGTACGCCATGCCAGAAGGCCAAGCACCAGAGCTAGCAGCAGCGCGCCAAACCGGTCCAGCCTGGCGTTGGTCTGATCGCTGGCTCTTGCCGTGAAGAAGTCAACAATGATGTTGCCTTGTCTCAACTGACACCATGGCAGGAACAGCGCGATGGCGGCACCGGCGGCGACACCAGTCAGTTCAAAGTCGCCAGCCAGGGTCGCGCCAATCGTGTTTCTTCCGATGAGGCTGGCACAGGTCATTAACGTGATGACGGTGAGCAGAACGCCCGCCAAAATGGCGCAAAACTTAGCCAGTGATTCAAGAATGCGCAAAAAACTCTCCAAGTGACTCGTGCGTACCGGAAGGCCGGCCCCGCAATTCTAGATGCCGCTTTTTCACGCGCCAGACCAGAGTAGCCTGACACAAATGAAGACTTGAAGGTTTTACTTGACCGTCACCTTGATGGGCACCAGGCCCGCAACGCCGCCTTCCATGGTGTCACCTGCCACCACAGCTGCAACGCCAGCCGGGGTGCCGGAGTAAATCAGATCGCCCGGTTGCAGTTCCCAGGCCGCCGACAGATGCTCGATGGTTTCGGCCACGTTCCAGATGAGCTTGGACACATCACTGCGCTGACGATCCTGACTATTCACCTGCAGGTAGATTTCGGCATGGTTGATGTCGCCAGCCGCCGCTGCCGGCGTGATGGGCCCAATTGGCGCCGAGTGATCAAAAGCCTTGCCAATACACCAGGGGCGACCCTGCTTTTTCATGTCGCCCTGCAGGTCGCGGCGCGTCATGTCCAGCCCGACCGCGTAGCCAAAGATGTGTTTGGCGGCGTCGGCAGCCTTGATGTTTTTCCCGCCAGTGCCAATGGCCACGACCAGCTCGATCTCATGGTGAAAATTCTGCGTCAGGCTGGGGTAGGGGATAGTTCCGGTTTCTCCGGCATTGATCACCACCACGGTGTTGGCAGGTTTCAGAAAGAAGAAGGGCGGCTCACGGCCCGTAAACCCCATTTCCTTGGCGTGTTCTTCGTAATTGCGGCCCACGCAATAAACGCGCTGAACCGGGAAACGTGCGTCCGTGCCGACGACGGGCACTGAGACAATCGGCGCGGGTTGAAAAACATAGCTCATGGGATCCTTTCTTCCTTGTGAATGCCCAGTGCCTGATGCACCGGGAGGTCTGAATAGCTGAACAGCACACAGCCGCTGGCAGACGCCAGTTTCAGAGTGTGCCATGACGGAACGACGAAATGATCGCGCGGGTCAAATGCAAATTGTGAAACGACACCACTTGGGCTCTCGACGATTGCTGTGCCGTGGCCCTCTACCACGCTGAACACCGCACCATCCGTCTGACGATAAGCCTTGCCGGAAAATCCGGTGGGCAGACGCTGCATGAAAGTCGCCATGGTGGGCATGGGCGATCCACCTGTGAGCGGGTTGATGTAGCGCAGCTTGACCCCATCCCAGTCGTCAACCGCAGCGGACTGCTCCAGTTTGTGCAGCGCTTCACGGCTGCGTTCATAGGGGTAGCTGAAAATGGGTGACGTCTTGCCAAAAGGAGAGCCGTGGTGGCTGTCCACCCGCACCGGCGCCATGCTATGCCCGTATTGCGCATAGCTCGACCCTTCAGCACGGGTAATAGTTTGTGATGCCGCGCTGCCATTCTCGGCAAAGCCCGCATCCAGAAAACGGATCATCGGGATGTCCAGTCCATCCAGCCATACGACCGGCTCGTTTCCTTCGCAGCCATGGTCGTGCCAGGTCCAGCTGGGCGTGATGATGAAGTCACCAGGATGCATGGTGGTGCGCTCGCCGTCCACCGCCGTGTAGGCGCCCTGACCCTCCACGATGAAGCGCAGTGCGCTTTGCGTGTGGCGGTGACTCGGAGCCACTTCACCGGGCCGGATAAGCTGCAAACCGGCGTACAAAGACTGTGTAATGGCCGACTGCCCGCGAAGAGCGGGGTTCTCCAGAATCAGTACGCGGCGCACGGCTTCTTCGGCAGAGATCAACTCGCCTGAGTGCATCAGAAACGGCCGAACCTGCTCATATTTCCATAGCGCCGCGACGCATGGGGATGAGGGCTGGGGTGGCACCAGAGCATGCAAAACCTCCCACAGTGGCGTCAGTTGGTGCGGGTGCAGCTCGTCATAAAACGCCTTGCGCGTGGCGCGCAGGGCAGCATCAGTCACGGGTCTGCTCATAGGTGACTCCAGAAGGGAAGATCAATGCGTTGAATGGATTATTCGACCGTGATGCCGCGCGACCGGATGATGGCACCCAACTGGGCCCCTTCGTCCTTCACGCGAATGCGCAGGCCTTCAGGCGACGTGCCCACCGCACGCCAGCCCTGGTTGAACAGACGCTGGCGGGTCTCTTCCTCGCGCAGAATGCGCACGACCGCGGCGCTCAGTTTGTCCTGCACCGCCTTGGGCAGATTGGCCGGCCCCACCAGAGCTGTCCACACCTCCAGGTTGTAGCCGGTGATGCCGGCGTCTGCCAGCGATGGCAACTCCGGCACCAGCGGGCTGCGCCCACCGGTCACCCCCACGGCCTTGAGTTTGCCCGCGCGCACCTGTGGCATGGCCACGCCAGGTGGAATCAACGCCATCTGCACCTGGCCGCCGATCATCGCGGTGACGACCTGCGGGTTGCCTGCGTAGGGCACATGCACGGCGTCCAACCCGGGTGCCCTAGCCTTGAGCCACTCGATACCCAGATGCGCTACCGTCCCTGCACCGACCGAGCCGTAGTTCCAGGTGTTGCCCGCCGCTTTGGCTGCCGCGAAGAACTCTGCACCGGCCGGCTTGTCGGCGTTGGTCACCAGAATCAGCGGCGCGGTGGTCAGCAGCGATATGAAGCTGAAATCGGTTGACGGGTCAAACGCCAGCTTTGGGTTGAGCATTTTGGCGGAAGTGAGGTTGCCGTTGATTACCACGCCAAACGTGTGATCGTCCGCGGCTTTGGCTACCAGATCGGCCGCGATGTTGCCAGACGCGCCGGGCCGGTTTTCCACCACTACGGGTTGACCCAGCAGCTTTGACAAGGGCTCAGCTAGCGTGCGCGCCGACATGTCGGGCGTGGAGCCACCGGGAAAACCCACCAGAAGCTTGATGGGTTTGGTTGGCCAAACAGGGGCATTTTGGATGCCATTTTCGGCCTTAGCCACCGTCGATATTGCGCAAGCAGCTATCAAAAAAGTAGCGAATCGAGTAGTGAAGCGAATCAGGCTCATGGTGACCGATCAGGCGGTTTTGGTCACCAGGCGGAAGTGCTCGACGTTGGGCGGGCTGGCAAAAAATGGTCCCACGATCGCGCGCCACTCCACAAACAGCGGCCCCTGACGGAAGTCGACCGTGTGGTTTTCCAGTGTTTCCCAGAAAATCTGCAGCACATACCGTTCGGGGCTCTCGATGCCCTTGTTGACTTTGGCACCCTGAAAGCCTTTGGCCCGCGAAGCCACGGTGGCCAGCCCGCGCTGAATGGCCTCCTCGAAGGCGGCGTTTTGGCCGGGGTGAATGCGGATGTCGGCGATTTCCAGAATCATGGGGGTCTCCAGTTAAAGATGTTGTTGTCGGATGTGTTCAGAGATTGTCTTGTATGGCTAGTGTCTCGACCTGCCCATTGGCGTGTTTCGCAAACCGCACGCGGTCTGGCCCATGCACAGGTGCATTGTCCGGCCACGGCCAGCCACCAAATTCTGTTCGACGATAGTCGGCAAACGCCTGATGGATCTCTGCCTCGGAGTTCATCACGAACGGGCCGTATTGCGCTACTGGCTCGGCAATGGGTTTGCCTTGGAGCACCAGAAATTCGCTGACCTGCGGGCCATTGACCAGTTCGACATCGATGCTGGCGTTCAATTCGATGGCAGCGTGGTCGGTGATGGTTTTCCCGCCCACCGTCACCTGTTGACCCTTGAAAAAATACAGGCTGCGCCGGGCGCCAGGCGAGGCGGCAGGCAGCGTCCAGCGCGCGCTGGGAGCCATCTTGAGCGTCCAGATGGCCACGTCCGCGTCGGCCTGCGAAGCCCGTGAATCGGGTGGCGGTGCCAGCGGTGCGTCCACGCCACGTATCTGACCTGCGATGCAGCTCACTTCCGTCGTCAGGCCCGTAGCGTCAGCAAAGACCTTGCGAGGCACCTGCTCAGACCAGAACATGGTGAAATGGGGTTCCACCATCTTGTTTTTAGCAGGCAGATTCAGCCAGATCTGGAACAACTCCAGCGGGTTGTCTTGCTGAGTGCGGAGCAATGGAAACATTTCCGAATGCACAATGCCGCGCCCGGCGGTCAGCCACTGCACGTCGCCACCGCCAAAGCGGGCCGTGGCGCCCAGAGAGTCGGAGTGGTCGATCAGGCCTTTGCGTACGATGGTGACGGTTTCAAACCCGCGATGTGGGTGCGACGGAAAGCCTGGCACTGTCATGCCGTGGTACATGCGCCAGCCGTCCTTGCCAGCGAAGTCCTGCCCCATCTGCCGACCGGCCAGCGAGGCGTCCGGCCCGAAGGCGCCGTTGCCCTTTGGGTAAGCATCGTCGTGGTATGCACAAAACAGGAAGGGGTCGATGGTGACCCACGGGAAGCCCAGTGGCTGCAGGCCGATTACGGCTTTCGGAGAAGGGACAGGGTTGGCGGACATGATGAATCCAGGTTGGTTTCAGGTTATTCAGGGGGTTTTTCGAATTAAACGTCTGACCAAACGGCCAGCTCATAGCCATCCGGGTCGGTGAAGTGCAGGCGCCGGCCGCCGGGGAAGGCAAAGATTGGCTTGACGATCTGGCCGCCAGCTGATTCGATGCGGCTCTGCGTATCTGCCAGATCACGGGCGTACAAAATGACGAGTGGCCCGCCACCGGCCTGCACCGCGCCCATCGTGGTTAACCCGCCCTTCATAGCGCCGTCGCAAAACTCGGCGTATTCCGGGCCGTAGTCGGTAAACGTCCAGCCGAAAGCGCCTCCGTAAAACGCCTTGGCGCGCGCCACATTGCCCACGTTCATTTCGACGTAGTTGATGGCCAGGTTGCGGTTCGGTGTGTTGGATGTCATGGGCTCTCCTGCTGCCAGACGGGCGTGGCACTTCAGGCTGATTATCCGTTTATGCTAACGCCCATGAAACTCTACAACTACTTCCGCTCAAGCGCCTCGTTTCGGGTGCGCATAGCGTTGGCGCTCAAGGGTCTGCAGTATGAGTATGTGTCGGTGCACCTAGCGCGGGGCGACCACAAGCTGGGCGCCTACACGTCGATTTCGGCTGACGCACTGGTGCCGATGCTGGCGCTGGAAGAGGGGGCAGACAGCGGCGAGCGCCTGTCGCAGTCCATGGCCATCATCGAGTACCTGGATGAAACCCACCCCACGCCGGCCCTGCTGCCCGCCGACGCGCTGGGCCGCGCCCGCGTGCGCGCGCTGGCGCAGTCGATTGCCTGCGAAATTCACCCGCTGAACAACCTACGGGTGCTGAAGTATCTGGTGAAAGAGCTGAAGGTAACTGAAGACGCCAAGACCACCTGGTACCGCCACTGGGTGCGTGACGGGCTGGAGAGTTTCGAGCGGCAACTGGTGCAGTTGCCAGCCACCACCTACTGCTTTGGCAACACGCCCACGCTGGCCGATTGCTGCCTGGTGCCGCAAATCTTTAACGGCAAACGTTTTGATGTGAACTTTGACGGCCTGCCTCGAACCATGGCTGCGTTTGACGCCTGCATGAAGCTGGAAGCCTTCCAGCAAGCCCAGCCGTCGAACTGCCCGGATAACGAAGCATGACCCCACGCGAGTTTTGACCGCCAAGTGACACTACACCCCGACTGGATCGTTCCCGACTGGCCGGCCCCGGCTCACGTGCGGGCTGTTTTCACCACACGCGCTGGCGGTGTCAGCTCGCCTCCCTTTTACAGCCTGAATCTGGGTGACCATGTGCGCGATACGCCAGTCAGCGTGGCAGCCAACCGGAACATCCTGCAAGAAGCGCTGGGCATTCGCCCGGTTTACCTGCAGCAAGTCCATGGGACACGTGCGATTGCTATAGACAGCAACACGACAGACGGGGCGGTGGCTGATGCGGCTGTCTCCACCCAGCCCGGCGTGGCCTGCACGGTGATGGTGGCTGACTGCCTGCCGGTGCTTCTGACCGATAGAGCTGGCACGGTGGTGGCTGCAGCGCATGCAGGCTGGCGCGGGTTGCAGCAAGGCATTCTGGAGCAGGTTTTTGCCGATTTTAATGATTGTTTTAGCCCTCCACACCCCGCTGGATATGCGCGAGTAGCTACCAATTCAATAGCGACTGCCTCTGTCGCTTCTTCCACGATGGCCTGGCTGGGGCCATGCATTGGCCCGCAGGCGTTTGAGGTAGGGCCGGAGGTATTGGATGCGTTTGTGTCGCTGGACCCGGGAGCCCGTGCGATGTTCCTGCCTGGCGCTCAGGGCAAGTGGCTGGCGGACCTGTCTGGGCTGGCGCGTTTGCGCTTGCAGGCACTGGGTATCACACGTATCTACGGCAACGATGGCAGTGCGGCATGGTGCACGGTCAGCAACCCGTCACGGTTTTTTTCCCACCGGCGTAGCAGCGTCGCTCTGGGTGGCAGTGGGCGCATGGCCGCCTGCATCTGGCTCAGTTGACGCGTTGCAAGAAGCGGCGACGCCAGCCGTTGCAAGGGCCTGTGCCGCGGCTGCGCGGGCTTCGTCCGCCTCTCTCGCGCGAATCTTCCGCTTGCGCCCCGGTCCACCCATCAGGTAAACCACCAATGCCACAGGACCTACGCCATAGAGTACAAACGTGAACACAGCGCCGAGCAGTGTGCCGGTGGTGCTGGTGGCCTCAACCACGGCCATCATCAGGGCTACGTAAAGCCAGGCTATGGGAACGATATACATGTTGGAATTGGGTGCATGATGGATATGCTTATTTCGAAAATGTCAGTTATCTGAAGGGGTAAAGCTGAGATACTTAGGGTTATTACTAATAAATGACGATCGCGAGGAGACATTCGTGAATCAAAACACACCGGAATTCTGGGCCCAATCGGCTGAGCAATTCCAGCAAACCTTCAGCGAGAGCTGGGCGAAAGCCATGCAATCCTTTCAGGGATTAGGCTCTGCCGGTATGCCCAGCGGTCTTTCCGTTGGGGCACCCAATCTGCCTCAAATCAAGGTTTCGCCCGAAAAAATGCATGAACTGCAGCAGCAGTATCTCAAGGAAGCGGCGGAGCTGTGGAATCAGGGGCTTCAAGGCAAACCGGCGTCCAGCGACAAGCGGTTTTCTGGCGAGGCCTGGGGCAGCAACCCTGTGGCAGCATTCTCGGCGGCTGCTTATTTGCTCAATGCCCGCACCCTGATGGGTCTGGCCGATGCCGTGGAAGCGGACGAAAAAACCCGTGCCCGCGTGCGTTTTGCCGTGGAGCAGTGGATGGCGGCCTCGGCGCCCAGCAACTTTCTGGCCCTCAATGCCGAAGCCCAGAAAAAAGCCATTGAAACCAAGGGCGAGAGTATCGCCATGGGCCTGAAGAACCTGCTGCACGACATGCAGCAGGGCCATGTGTCCATGACGGATGAAAGCGTCTTTGAAGTGGGCAAAAACGTGGCGACCAGCGAAGGCGCCGTGGTTTTCGAGAACGAACTGTTTCAGCTGATCGAGTACAAGCCGCTGACTGCCAAGGTGTACGAGAAGCCATTTTTGCTGGTGCCGCCGTGCATCAACAAGTTCTACATTCTCGATCTGCAGCCTGAAAACTCGCTCATCCGTTATGCGGTGGAGCAGGGCCACCGTACCTTCGTGGTGAGCTGGCGCAACCCCGACGCTTCGCTGTCCACCAAAACGTGGGACGATTACATCGAGCAGGCGGCCATCAAGGCCATCGCGGTAACCCAGGACATTACGGGTGCGAAAACCATCAACGCGCTGGGCTTCTGCGTGGGCGGGACGATTTTGACCACGGCGATGGCGGTGCTGGCTGCACGCGGACAAAAGCCGGTGAGCAGTGCCACCTTGCTGACCACCTTGCTGGACTTCAGCGACACCGGCATTCTGGATCTGTTCATTGACGAAGCCTTCGTCAGCTACCGCGAAAGAGAAATGGGCAAAGGCGGCCTGATGAAGGGTGGCGATCTGGCCTCGACGTTCTCGTTCCTGCGCCCGAACGATCTGGTCTGGAACTACGTGGTGGGCAACTACCTCAAGGGCGAAACACCGCCGCCGTTTGACCTGTTGTATTGGAACAGCGATTCCACCAATCTGCCGGGTCCGTTTTACGCATGGTACCTGCGCAATACCTACCTGGAAAACAAACTGGTCAAACCCGGCAAGGCGGTGGTGTGTGGGGAGAAGATCGATTTCCGCAAACTGGATCTGCCTGTGTACATCTACGGCTCGCGTGAAGACCATATCGTGCCGATTGGGGGCGCCTATGCGTCCACGCAGCACCTGCCTGGTAAAAAGCGCTTCGTCATGGGTGCATCGGGCCACATTGCTGGTGTGATCAACCCGCCGGCCAAGAAGAAACGCAGCCACTGGATTGGCCCAGCGGACAAGTTCCCGCCCAAGGTGGATGACTGGATTGCCAGCGCCAAGGAGCACCCCGGCAGCTGGTGGACCGACTGGTCTACGTGGCTCAAAGGCCACGCGGGTAAGCAGATTCCCGCGCCCAAGACCTATGGCGGCGGAACCGGCAAAAACAAATACAAGGCCACAGAGCCAGCGCCGGGCCGGTATGTGAAGGCAAAAGCCTGAACAGTCGGCAGTGGTTTAGAACAGGATTTTTTCACTCAGGAGACATAAAAATGGAAGACATCGTCATCGTTTCAGCTGCCCGCACCGCGGTTGGCAAATTCGGCGGAACCCTCGCCAAAACCCCTGCGACCGAGCTGGGCGCGGCCATCATCGCCGAAGTGCTCAAGCGCAGCGGACTGGCTGCCGAGCAGGTGGGCGAGGTCATCATGGGCCAGGTGCTGGCTGCCGGTGCGGGTCAAAACCCGGCTCGGCAATCCGTTATCAAGAGCGGTCTGAACCAGGGCACGCCGGGTCTGACCATCAACGCCGTGTGTGGCTCCGGCCTCAAGGCCGTGATGCTGGCCGCGCAAGCTGTGGCCTATGGCGACAGCGAAATCGTGATTGCCGGTGGCCAGGAAAACATGAGCGCCTCACCCCACGTGCTGCTGGGCAGCCGTGACGGCCAGCGCATGGGCGACTGGAAGATGATCGACTCGATGATTGTGGATGGCCTGTGGGACGTGTACAACCAGTATCACATGGGCATCACGGCCGAAAATGTGGCCAAGAAGTACGGTATCAGCCGCGAAATGCAGGACGCGTTGGCGCTGGCCAGCCAGCAAAAGGCTGCTGCGGCACAGGAAGCTGGTAAGTTTAAAGACGAGATCATGCCGTTCAGCATCGCACAGAAAAAGGGCGACCCCATCGTTTTCTCGGCTGACGAATTCATCAACAAGAAAACCAATGCCGAAGCGCTGGCGGGCCTGCGCCCCGCGTTTGACAAGGCCGGTGGCGTGACCGCTGGCAACGCATCGGGCATCAACGACGGCGCCGCCGCCGTGATGGTGATGACCGCAAAGAAAGCCGCTGCGCTGGGCCTCAAGCCCTTGGGCCGCATTGCCAGCTTTGCCACCAGTGGCCTGGACCCTGCCTTCATGGGCATGGGCCCCGTGCCCGCGTCAACCAAGGCACTGGCCCGTGCAGGCTGGAAAGCGGCCGACCTGGACCTGCTGGAAATCAACGAAGCCTTTGCAGCCCAAGCGTGCGCCGTCAACAAAGAGATGGGCTGGGACACCAGCAAGGTCAACGTCAACGGTGGTGCGATAGCGATCGGCCACCCGATTGGTGCGTCCGGCTGCCGTATTCTGGTGACGCTGCTGCACGAGATGCAAAAGCGCGATGCCAAAAAAGGCATTGCGTCGCTGTGCATCGGCGGCGGCATGGGCGTGGCGCTCACCATCGAACGTTGATCACGGGCGGGGAAATTACCGCAAAATTAAGAGTGTTTTTGGCCTCCAGGCATCGTAAAAATTGAGCTGGTAGCTATAGATTTAGTAGCAAGTAAAACCAAAGAGGAACATATCATGAGTCAAAAAGTAGCTTACGTCACCGGTGGCATGGGTGGCATCGGGACCGCCATCTGCCAGCGCCTTCACAAAGAGGGATTCAGGGTTATCGCCGGTTGCGGCCCGACGCGCGACCATGCGAAGTGGATCGCTGAACAGGCCGCACTGGGCTATACGTTCTATGCGTCCGTGGGCAACGTGGGCAGCTGGGAGTCCACGGTGGAAGCCTTCACCAAGTCCAAGGCCGAACACGGCAGCATTGACGTACTGGTGAACAATGCCGGTATCACCAAAGACCGCATGTTCCTGAAAATGTCGCGGGAAGACTGGGACGCCGTGATCGAAACCAACCTGAACAGCATGTTCAATGTAACCAAGCAAGTGGTTGGTGACATGGTTGAAAAAGGCTGGGGCCGCATCATCAACATTTCATCTGTCAACGGTGAAAAAGGCCAGGCCGGCCAGACCAACTATTCGGCAGCCAAGGCGGGCATGCACGGTTTTTCTATGGCGCTGGCGCAGGAAATGGCCACCAAGGGCGTGACGGTCAACACCGTGAGCCCCGGCTACATCGGTACCGACATGGTCAACGCCATCCGCGAAGATGTGCTGGCCAAGATCGTGGCGACCATTCCGGTCAAACGCTTGGGCAAGCCCAGCGAGATCGCCTCCATCATTGCCTGGCTGGCGTCGGAAGACGGCGGCTACACCACCGGGGCCGATTTCTCGGTCAATGGCGGCCTGCACATGGGCTAATGGTGGGCTATGTCCTCCTGGAAACCCGCTTCGGCGGGTTTTTTTGTGCCTGCAAGGCGTAGGGACAGTGATCAACCGCACAGGTTTTACCGGCATTAAGGCCAAAAGACCCGGGTGATCTCACGATTGACGTGGCGGCTGACCATAATGTTTTCGCGTCGGTTGACGATATGGGGTGTATGGGAATCAGTGTTTTATCCGCCATGAGATCAATTCAGACCGAGTTTGTGGATATCAGTCGCCTGCAGGTCGGCATGTATGTCGAGCTGGAGCTGGGCTGGATGGATCATCCCTTTCCCAAGGGAAGTTTCAAGATTTCATCGCCCAGACAGATCGAGACATTGGGTGCGCTGGGATTGTCTCGCGTGAAATATGTACCAGTGAAAAGCGATGTTGGCCCCATCACGGATGCCGAAGTGGCTGCAACGTCTGAGGCTGCTGCGGTTGCTGGGCCGACGCCTCAGGCAATTGCGGCTAGCAGCAAGGAATCAGAAGTTGAGGTTGAGGCGGTTGTATTAGAAGGCGAACGTCTGCGGCAGGAGCGCGCTCAGTTGATCAGCATGCAGCAGCAAAGCCTGATTGTTTGTGAACGACGGTTTGGTGACGCCACGCGCCAGTACGCCGAAGTGGTTGAACAGATCAGCCAGAAGCCTCGTGAGGCGGGAGCGCAGTGCCACGCGCTGGTGGGCGGGTTTGTTGGTGATATGGCCAGTGAGGGCGAATTTGCCCTGCGCCTGCTGTCGGAGTCCGCTGGCGACAAGGCTTCCATGCATTCGGTTCATGTGACCGTGTTGTCGCTGTTGTTGGGAAAATCAGTAGGGCTCAACCCGGATGACATGATGGATGTGGGCATGGCCGCGTTTTTGCACGACGTGGGAAAAAGCCGTTTGCCAGAGCGCGTTCGCATGCTGGACGAGAGTTTTTCGCCAACCGAGTACAAGCTGTATCAGGAGCATGTCGCTCAAGGTTTGTTCATGGGCAAACGTATGGAGCTGACTCCAGGCGCCCTGAAGGCGATCGGACAACATCACGAAATGATTGACGGGAGCGGATTTCCGGGCAAATTGAAGGGGGAAAACCTGTCAATGCCTGGCAAGATCCTGGCGCTGGTGAATCGCTACGAAAACCTGTGCAACCCGACGAAGGCTGTTTCAGCATTGACACCGCATGAAGCGCTGTCGATGATCTTTTCGCAACTCAAGACTCGTTTTGACAGCGTCGCGCTAAGTGCATTCATCAGAATGATGGGCGTGTATCCACCTGGCAGTGTTGTACAGTTGGTCGATGATCGATTTGCCATTGTGGTGTCAGTGAATTCTTCCCGTCCTTTAAAACCACGTGTCATCGTTCACGAGCCCAGCGTTTCTAAGCATGAAGCGCTGATCCTCGATCTGGAACATGCACCCACGGTTGGTATTCGTCGCAGCTTGAAACCATCCGCCCTGCCGCGCGAAGCGGCCGAATACCTGTCGCCCAGGCAGCGGATCAGTTATTTTTTCGAGAAGTCTCCGCATACTGGTCCTGGAGTATCTGTCACGTGACTCCCCCAACCTGGGCTTCGATTCTGGAGGGGTTGCCGGAAGCGGTCTGGCTGGTTGATCCCTCTACTTTGCAGGTGGTTGCAGTCAATCGGGCGGGCGCAGACCTAATGGGCGCGGCGCCGGATGAGTTGGTCGGTCGGCTTGTGCTGGAGTTCATGCCTACGCCTGAAGATCATTTCTTCTGGACAGATGCAGTCAGCGGCGCTGGCGATTCCATTGATTCGGAAACTCAGGTTAAACGCCTGGATGGCGTCGCAATTCCCGTGTTGCGGCATGTTCGCAGCGTGTTTATTCACAGCGATGAAAGTTTCTTCCTGGTGAGCATGCACGATCTCACCACTGAGCGGCGTATAGCACAGGAACTGGAGCGGTCGGTGGCGGATCTGCAGGCCACACTCGAATCCACTGCGGACGGTATTTTGGTTTGTGACCTGAACGGGCGCATCCGCAACTACAACCGCCTTTTTGCCGAGTTATGGGGCGTGCCACAAGCACTACTATCAGAGCACAGCGATGCGGCGGTTTATGAACACCTTCAGAAGAGCGTGCTGGACGGTGATCACTACGCAAGGCGCATGAGCGAATTGTTCAAGGCGCCGTTGCAGTCATCGGTAGATGGCCTGATTCTTCGTTCTGGTCGTATTCTGGAACGTGTGACCCAACCGGAAATGAGTGGTGGCATAGCCATCGGCCGGGTATTCTCTTACCGCGATATCTCTCTGCGCATTGGTGCCGAATCCCAGTTGCGCCTGGCCTCGAAAGTGTTTGAGTCTAGCCTGGAAGCCATTTTCATTACGGGGCCGGACATGTCGGTGATTGCCTGCAATCCCGCTTGCGAGAAGTTGACCTGTATGCCGAAGAATCAGCTCATTGGCATAAATGCTAAAGGATTCTTTTTCGATCCAGACGATAAGGAATTTTTCGAAACGATATCGAATCGCCTGGCCACTGAGGGGTCATGGCATGGACGCTTGTGGCTGGGTCGTCCAGGACAGTCCAGCTGTGCGGTTGAGGTATCCTGGGTGTCACTGCGCAGCGAGCAGGGCGCCGACCTTCAGACCATCGCTTACTTCAAGGACCTGACTGAAGAGCTTGCAGCACAGCAGCGTATTGAACAACTGGCCTACAGCGACGTGCTCACCGGTCTGCCCAACCGGCTGTTGCTGGCGCAGCGGGTGGACTTTGCTCTGCACATAGCAGAGCGCAACAATGGCCAGTTTGGCATCTTCTTTCTTGACCTTGACCGGTTCAAGAATATCAATGATTCCATGGGCCATGCCTTCGGCGACCGCGTCTTGATTGAGGTGGGGCAACGCATCAAGCAGCGTCTGCGCGATGTTGATACGCTATGCCGCCTGGGTGGCGATGAGTTTGCCCTTTTTCTGGACGGCGTGGACGAGCGGGGTGCCGAGATCGCAGCCCGTCGTATTCTGGATGCGCTGGCGCAACCCTTCAAGGTCGATGACATGAGTTTCTCGGTAGGCGCCAGCATTGGGGTGGCGCTTTTCCCGCAGGATGGCCGTTCACTGGACACGCTGATCAAGTGTGCCGATACGGCGATGTACCAGGTCAAGGAAGAGGGTAGAGGCCATTTCCGCTTTTATCAGCCTCAGATGAATTCCGACATTCTGTCGCGAATGAAGATGGAGCATGCCTTGCGCCAGGCGCTGCAATTGGGGCGATTCCGGTTGCATTACCAACCCCAGATCTGTTTGATGACGGGTGAACTGCGCAGTGCCGAAGCACTGATTCGCTGGACCGATGACGAACTGGGTGAGGTTTCCCCCGGGGTGTTCATTCCGCTGGCTGAAGAGTCCGGTCTGATCGTCCAGATCGGCGATTGGGTGCTGGACGAAGCGGTTCGTCAGGCGGCGCACTGGCAGCGCATGGGTCATCCGGTCACGGTGTCCATCAATGTGTCGGCCATGCAATTCCAGCAATCTAATTTTGTCCACCGAATAGCGGCTGCGCTGCGCAGTGCGGCTTTGGCGCCACATCTGCTTGAGCTTGAAATGACCGAGTCCATCTTGGTGAAAGACGCCAATGATGCACTTGACCGACTGCATGAACTGGCTGCCCTGGGCGTGGGCTTGTCCATTGACGACTTTGGAACGGGCTACTCCAGCCTGGCGTACTTGAAGAAATTCCCGATTTCCAAGCTGAAGATTGACCGTTCGTTTGTGATGGGCCTGCCATTTGACGAAAGCGACCGTGCAATTGTCAGTGCAACCATTGGCATGGCACAGGCCCTGAAGTTGACGGTTGTTGCCGAAGGCGTGGAAACCTGCGCACAGCGAGACTATCTGGCAGACCTGAAATGTGAATCGTTTCAGGGATTCCTGTGTTCTCCAGGCTTGGGTGCAGCCGAATTCGAGAAACTTGCAGCCAGCCTGCCTTGCCACGTGCAGGTTGCGGCCTAGATTAAATAAAAGGTGTCTGCCGTGCCACCGGACCGGCATCCTGAACCGGGGTTCAGGTGGGCTAGGTTAACTGGACATTGGGTTCATCTGACGCGAGATGATCACGCTTGACCAGTGATGTTCCAGGCCCGGGCTCTAAGAGCATTGGTTCAAGGAAATATAAAGCCCGGCGAGCACTGCAGACAGGACAGATTGTAGGCCCTCTGATGAGCCCGTGCACCAGTTACAGAAGCTGGCCGTCTTCACCCAGAGCATTGTCCAGCCGGTTCAGGAGCGCCCCCAGAACGGGATCGTCCTCGCCGTGAGCACGTGTTGAAGGGGATGTATTTGAATGGTTGTTGGGTGCCGCAGTGCTGGAGACGGCTTGCGCAGCAGCGTTACTGCGATCTCCCAGATCAAAAGCCAGATTCAGGGCGGCCAGAACCGCTATTCGGTCCCGAGCACGGACCTTGCCCCCATCGCGAATTTTGCACATTGCCGTGTCAACGCGCTCAACGGCCTCCAGTAGTCGTGCGTCTCCGCCTTCAGGACAGCTCAGCAGATAGCTTTGCCCCATGATCTGTACTTCAAGTTGCTTCATGTCGAGGTTTTGTGCGCGCCAGCCGCAGAGGTTTCCGGCAAACGCTCAATTAAAGCGTCAACCCTCGCCCGCGCCGCGCCCAGACGGGACTTCAGTGAGTCGCGCTCCTGAATCAGCGTATCCACCTGCGCTTCAAGCAGTGCGTTGGTTCGCTGCAGCTCGGCATGGCGAACGAGCAGTCGCTCCACACGCTCTGCAATTTGGTCGATTTGGGTAGGGTTCGCCATACACCCAATATTGTAGGGTTGGTGCTGATTTCCAAGCGTAAAATAGTCACGTTGGTGCTCGCAGTGTGGTTCACATGCTGCAGTTCAACGGGAAGCAGGAGGGAGCGCTGGTAACAGCAAACCTAACCTGCGCTGCCCCCGCAACGGTAAGTGGACGAATCTTCTGATTCCGCTTCCATCACGGCCACTGAGCGTTTTGAACACACGCTTGGGAAGGCGATGGAGGTTGTTCCACCAGCCCGGATACCGGCCGACAAGGTGGTTGTACGTCCGCGTGCAATCTTAATGCCCAAGTGCTGTCGGGGACGACGGTCAGGGTTATTTGATGATGATTCCTCACTCATGAAAACGTTTGTCTCCTGTGCACGTCTTGCTGCACTGCCCGTGGCGCTGGCCGCAGCATTTCCTTCTTTTGCCCAGACACAACTCAGGGACGTTGTGGTAACCGCCAACCGTTCCGAACAACTGTTGACGGAAGCCATTCCTCACACGACAGTAATTGGCCGCGATGTCATTGAGCGTTCCCAGGCCATCGATCTGCCGTCGCTTCTGTCGAGTGAGGCGGGCTTTCAGTTCACGCAGAACGGTGGAAGAG
>ERZ795056.1232-NODE-1232-length-30142-cov-9.447934_pt1 | contig 30142 bp, 21 predicted proteins | sample MGYA00375140_ERZ795056 | MGnify/ENA primary metagenome ERZ795056 (study PRJEB30185, sample SAMN05720227) | activated sludge metagenome | isolation source: Anaerobic digester | place: USA | collected 2015-03-09 ... | reverse complement strand
GTGGCACCGATGGTCTCTCCATCGGTGAAGCGCACATCGGCCGATAGCTCATCACCCAGGACGGCGCGAAGCTTGGCATCCAGGCCCTTGGCTGGGCTGGCCAGCATCGCCTCGTTCAGCTTGGGGTAGTCGAAGGGTTGGTTGGTCACCAGTACGGCCATCACATCCAGGTCGCCCTCGTCATCGGCCATCAGGCTGTGGTCGCTGGGGAAGAGGCGTGTGCCGGTGATGCCGCAGTAGGGCGAATGCTTCGGCGTGTACGGAAAGAGCACATAGGTGCGCCCGTCCGCCTCCTGCCCGAAGACGTAGGTGTAGCACTCGGCGTTGTTGGTCACCTCGATCTTGAACTTGCTGCCCTTGGCGATCGGCGTGGTGCTGCGGAACACGTTACCCGCCGTGTTGCGCAAGGGGATGTTCCGCTTGCTCTCGTTGTCCACGAAGCCGAAGCGGATGTCGAAGCGCGCGGGCTTCACGTCCACGCCTTCGCCCTGTGGGTATACGGCATAGGCCTCCTTGGCGAAGAAGTCGAAGTCCGCGTAACGCACCCAGGCCATGCCGTTCTTGCCCCACTCCGGGCCCCAGCTGTTCATGATCAGGAAGCCGCCGGTGTCGCCGAACTTGAAGTCGTCGTAGCCCACCACGCACATGGCATGGCCGCCGAAGCCCTGCTGCTGGTAGTCGCTCTCTTGGGGCACCCACGCTTCCTGGCCCGCCATGGGCTGCATGAAGCTGCCACCCACCATCATGCCGATGACGATGGGCGAGCCTTGTGCCAAGTGCTGTTTCATGGCCACCATGTCGGTGCGCTGCTCATCGGCCCCCAGGGTGAGGCGCTGGAACCCCTTGATGCGGAAGGGTAGGGCCTGTTGCACGTCCTGCTCGCTGGGCAACTTGCTGCAGCTCTGGTCGGTGTAGCTGAACTTGCTGAAAGGGAGCGCGCCGTTCTTGCTCATCTGCTCCATGGCGCGGTAGATGTACGAACCCTGGCAATCGCTGTTGTCGATCTTGATCTGGTTGTACATGTAGGCTGGGCTGAAGGCCGTGCTCTTGGGGTCTGCTCCAGTGGCCTTGGCCTGCACGATGGTGCGCGCGGCGTAGGCACTGGCCCAGGCTACGCAGCTGCCCTGCTGCCCTTGGTTGAGGCGGGGAGGGCAGTACTGCGCCAAGGACACCCGCTCCGGCAGCGGGTTCTTCACGTTGTCCGCCAAAGGCTCGTACACCTCGGCCTGGTCGTACAACTTGGGGTCGAAGTTGGCACCCGTGCTGAGCCCCGCGAGCTGGCTGATCATGTCGCCACCGCCGCTGTTCTTGCCCACGGTGAACCACCAGATGGCCGCACCGATGAGCACCACGATGAGCAACTTGGGCTTCTTGATAAGGAAGCCGAGGAGCATGGGCAACATGCCGCCCAAGCCACCGCCGATGCCGCCACCACCACCACCGGCCGTGCGTCTCGGGGTGGGACTGCTGTTGCGACGGCTGCTGCCATCGTTGTCGGGTACCATGCGGATCGCCATGTCCTTGGGTTGTCGCTGTGGAGGTTGTGACGTGGAACGGGGGGAGGGTCACCCGCACACCCCGGCCATTCCTGTCATTCATCAGGAGTGGTACGAGGCTTCGCCCCGAAATTAGGGCGTTGGCCGATACACCCGTCCGACGACCGAACCATGAACCTGCTGCTTGTCTCCCTGCTCTCCCTGATACTGGTGCCACGCTCTGTAGCGCCTCCTGCGGTCCTGCATGAGGCCGTGGTGGTGGTCCATGTGGCCGACTTCAACAACGAGGCACTCGATCGCCTGACCAAGGAGGTGGGGCGCTCGGAGACCACCTCCTTGGAGTATGCTTGCGTCGCTTCCGGTGTATTGGTCATCCAATTCCGGGACGTATCGGTGACCGACCGTGGCGACATCATCGCGTTGGCGCGGAAGCTATTGGAACAAGCCGGTGTATCCTCCGGGGTGGAGGTGCTCCACGTGGAAGTGGTGACCCGGGGGCCTGGCCGTTGCTGATCCCCGTTCGCCCTATTCCTTCACCACCCTGATCATCGCTGAACGCTCGGCGGTACTCACCCGCACCAGGTAGATGCCACCGGCTTGGACGCTCAGGTCGAGGGCCAGTCGGTCGTTGCCATAGAGCTCCGGACGCGCCCGATGTACGGTCCGTCCCTGCGCATCCATCACCTCCACAAGGCCGGTGCCGGTGAAGCCGTCCAGGGCCAGTGTGAACTGTCCGTGGGTGGGGTTGGGGTGTGCGTTCACCCCGAACGGGGCTTCCACCTCCTCCAAGCCCGTGGCGAAAGCGATGGTGAAGGGCCACACGATGGAGCGACCGAACTCGTTCTCGAAGTACTTCACGGCCACGCCGTTCGGCTTCTTGAGGCGGCAGAAGCCGGTGCCAGCATCGGGGTCCGCCCAGTAAGAGAAGCCATCGTTGCCGGTGTCGATCACCTCCAAGGTGAAGCAGCCTTCGCCCAGGTCCAAAGTATCGATGTAGTTGGTGTTGGCCACATGGTTGGTGCGGCTGTGAACGATGGTGCCGGACACGTCGCGGATGCGCATGGAGGTCTCGTTCGGACGATTGTTCGTCTTGTAATGCAGGACCACCACATGGCTGTAAACCGTAGGCAAGGTGAAGTCCGTGTGGTAGGTGTCATTGGCCCCGTAGGCGTCCGTGCCGCCGTTGGGTGCACCCACGCTCACCGTGAACCGATGTGCATCGTCGCCCACCCAGAAGCCGGAGCCGGATATGGGAAGGACCACTTCGGTGCGTTCCATGTGGTCCAAGGACCCGGTCCACGTGAAGGTCTCCGGCGTTCCCCCGCTCACTCCGTAGGTGAAGGTTGCACTGGTGAGTTGGGTGGCACCCGCGTTCCGCAAAACCACCAAGGGATCGTAACAGATCGGATTGTTGCGGCGATGCATGTCCGCCATACTGGGGCGCTTCACCTCCAGGATCTCGGCATCCAGCGCGTGGTTCGGTGCACTGAACTCCATCAGGTCCATGTTGATGACGTAGTTGCCGCCACCCATGCCTTGGTTGTTGACCGGCACCGGCGTGATGTCATAATCCAAGGTGGCCGTACCACCTGGGGCGAGACCGAACAAGGGCACCTCGTGATCCTTCACCAGGTCGCCAGGGCACCAGCCCTCGCGGCTGTTCAACCAGGTCCCCCCCTGAGGATACACCGGGTTCAACGCGCAATCGTTCACCTGCCAGATGTTCCATTGGTCGGCCAAGCTTCCGTTCAGGTAGAGGTAGTGGCTGTTGTTCTTCCATTCGCAGCAGTGGGGATACTCGCCGGTGTTGCTGTTGTGGCCATGACCGGTGAGGCGTGTGCGCAAGCTCCACTGTGCCGCATCGGGATGCAACGAGACCACGGCCGGTGGTAAGGCCACGTTGTTGTCCAGATCGGCATAGGTGCGGCTGCTCAATCCACCCCAAGGTTGCTGGTGGGCCACCACCGTGCGCGGCGGGATGCCTTCGATCAACTCGAACTCCAGGTCGATCAGCTCCTGTTGGTTCCCAGCGCTCAGGTCCACGCTGTCGCGCAACAACCACTGGTAGTCCGTCACATCGTAGGTCCATCGGAACCCGGTCGAGCCCAAGGTGAGACCGATGCCGTAGGGCGTGATGAAGCGGCCGATCTCCCAGTCCTTGATCACGTCGAAGGGTACGCCGAAGTAGTGCAGCGTGTCGTTGTAGTACCAGGACCCGGTGGCATAGGTGGAGTCCAGGACCTGGCCATCGGCGTCGTACTGATAGGTCCACCCGGCCGCATAGCCGAGAAGGGTATCCAAGGGGGTGGTCGTATTGCCATCCACCGCGAACCGTTCGATGGTGAGCAGCTTGGTCTCCACCACTCCTCCAGGGGCGGGGTCAGTGTCCGTGGCGATCTCCAGGTCGCCCTGCACGAGGGTGATCACGGGGCGGATGGCGGTCGGCACGGGGGCTGCGCTGAGCGCGGTGGTGGGACGGATCCCGCGCTGCACCGTACCCATCAACCAGGCCCGATCATCGGCATCGACCGAGTTGGTGGAGGTATGGCTGGTACCCACCTCGTCGAAACTGAACTGCTGGATGAGGGAGCCGTGGTCCGGGTGGGCCGGGGTCACCCGACGGCCCTTCCATGTTGCGAGCGTGCTGGCGCTCAGCTCCGCCGCGAAGAGGTTGACCTCATCGATCAGACCCGGATAAGGCAGGTTCCCGGCAGCATCGCAGCCCAGCTTGAACGCCGTGATCCCGGTCAAGGGCTTGGTCTTGCCGGTACCACTGTGCCACAAGGCCCCGTTCAAGTAGATCTTCATGCTCCCCGTCGCGGTGTTCTTCACAAAGGCCCAATCGTTCCAACGACCCTCCAGCTGTTGTGCGGTCGCCAGCTTGTCGATCCGATCGTATGCTGAGCCATCATTCCCCGCGTCCCAATACACCCTGCTGTCGCTCCAGGGCAGGTGGATGTTGAGGATGCGCTGGCCTTGGGCGCCCACGGCCTCCAGGAAGGTGGTGTTGATCGGTAGAAGTTCATCGCCCCACACCCGGAAGGTGATGGTGACCGCCGTGCTCAAGCTTGCCAAGGCTACAGGGGACATGCCGATGACGTCGTTGCCCACCCGCACATGACCATCCGGACCGGCCTCGCGCAAACCCATGGTGGACGCGGCTTCGGTGGCCTCCACCGTGCCCCCCACCAAGTTGGTCGGTCGATCCACGGCCAGGTCCACCACCAGGTTCCCCGTGCCGTCGTACAGGTAAGGCGCACCGAAGGTGAGGATCACGCTGTCGCCCAGGGCCGCGTTGCCTTCGAACACGGTGCTCAGGTCCTCGATGAACGCCGTGGGCGCCGTGCTGCTGGTGATCCCCAGCCGAACGACCGCACGGGCCACACCGGTTCCGGTGAGGCAGTTGAACTTCAACTGATGGATGGGTACGCCCACTTGCACACCGGCCAAGGTCAACTCCTCTGTCGTGTAGATGAACTGGCTCCGGATTGATCGCTCGCCAGTGAAGGTGCCAGCATCAACCCCCGTGATGCCGCCCACCACGGCCGTGTTGGAACTGTTCACGGCGAGGACCTGCCCGGCCAGGGTGCGCTGCAAGCGGCTGTCAGCTGCATATTGCCCCAGTTGCTCCGCACTATCCGGTGCGGCCGTGCCCACCTTGAAGAACGGGTGTGTCAGAGCGGTACTATCCATCATCCCGGTATGCTCGTGGATGAGGTTGTAGGTGAGGTAATCCCATTCGCCGCACGCATACTGGTCCTGCGTGGTGGCCGCATCACACTTCAACGTATGGTGCATGAGCACCTTGCGGTAGCTATGCGTGCTGTCCGGGAAGAGGTAGGTCCCACGGCGCTTGGTGATGTCGCTGAAGGTGAGCGTCTGCACGCGTACCGTGTCCTGGGCCAGCAGGGCAGGGGTGAGTGTGACGGAAAGGAGCAGGGTGAGCAGGGTCCGGACCATTGGGGATGCGTGTCTGTGCGGTGGGAAGATAGGGAGGCCCTGAACTCCCATCCACCTTGAAATTTCCTGCACTGGTGATCCTGATGTTCCGGGCCAAGCGAGCGCGCCACCGTCGCTGGCCCGGTAGCCGGTACCTTTGGGACCGCCCATGGAGCCTCACTGTATCCCGTACGCAGCCACTGGTCGTTTCGCACCTATTGTGCTCGATCATCTGTCCGGTGCGGAACGCTTGCGTGAGCACTACCGCTTCACTCCTGATACCGCAGGTCTTCGCCAAGCCGCAGCCGAGCGCTCCTTCGATCCACAGCACCGGGCCACCTTGGTCGCAGCGTTGGAGCAACAGTACGCCTGCATGGAGCTGCCCGAGGCCCTACGCAGCAACCTGCAAAAGCTCGCACGGCCGGATGCCCTTACCGTCACTACCGGTCATCAGTTGGTCCTCTTCGGTGGTCCGCTCTATGTGCCGTTCAAGATCCTGAACGTGATCCGCCTGGCCCGCGAGTTGAGCGCCGAGCTGCAACGCCCCGTGCTCCCGGTGTTCTGGATGGCCAGTGAGGACCACGATCGCGCCGAGGTGGACCATACCTTCTTCCATGGACATAAGCTCCACTGGCCCGGAAGCGCAGCAGGGCCGGTCGGTCGAATGCTGCTGGAAGGCATCGGCCCTGTGGTGGAGGATGCAATCGCCCACCTCGGTGCAGGCACTGACGCGGGCCGATACGCGGCCTTGCTCCGGGAGTGCTACCGGCCCACGTTCACCCTGGCCCAGGCCACGCGCCGCTTCGTCCATGCACTTCACGGCGAACAAGGGCTGATCATCGTGGACGGTGACGCCCCCGCGCTCAAGCGCCTCTTCGTGCCCGTGATGCGAGAAGAAGTGCTGAACCAGGTGGCGCAGCGCGCCGTACAGTATGCCGATCAGCGGTTGGCCGCGCATTACACGGTCCAGGCCCACGCCCGCGAGATCAACCTGTTCCACCTGGCACCGGGACATCGCCGCCGCATCGTGCCCACGACCGATGGTTTCCAAGTGCTCGATGGTGGGCCTTCCTTTACAGTGGACTCCTTGCTCGCCGCGATCGAGACCCGTCCGGAGGACTTCTCGCCCAACGTGCTGCTGCGACCCGTGTACCAAGAGACCATCCTTCCTAACATCGCCTATGTGGGTGGGGGTGGGGAACTGGCCTATTGGTTCCAATTACGCTGGCTGTTCCAGGCGCTTCAGGTGCCGATGCCAGTGGTCCTGCTCCGCACCAGTGCTGCCTTTCTGTCCCGTAAGCGTCTGTTACAGGCCAACGCTAGCGGACTTGCTTTGGAGGATCTCTTCGGTGATACCGATGCCTTGCGTGCCCGTATCGCCACCGCCAACGCTACACACCGCACCGAGCTTAACGCTGAGCGAGCGGAATTGGCCGCGTTCTATACCCGTGTGCTACTCGCCTCGGTCGCCGCTGACCCCTCATTGAAAGGTGCGGTCGAAGCTCGGCACACTGCGGCGGATAAGGGTCTTCTGCGGCTCGAGAAGGGCTTGGTCCGTGCTGCGAAACGGACACAGCGTACGATCATCGACCGGTTGGATGCCACCTTGGAGGAACTTTTCCCTGGGGGCGGGCTGCAGGAACGGAGGGAGAACATCCTGCCAATGCTGGTCGCTAACGGCCCATCGTACCTCCAGCACCTGGAAGCCTTGCTCGATCCCCGCGCAGGGTTGTTCACCGTGCTGGTCGATTAGCCAGGCCGAGCCCCCCGAAAGGGCTTAGTAAACGAATCGCGTGCTCTCCGTGCGGTCACCGTTCTGCATCCGCAGCAGATAGGCCCCTCGCTGAATACCGGGCAGGGGCGTGGTGAAGCTACCCGTGCTGGTGACCGTTCCTTCCAGCACCATGCGTCCCGTCATATCCAGCAGTGTGTACCGGCTGCCAGCCGGGAACGCGTGAAGGGCGGTGATGCGATCAGCGGTGCCGAAGACCAACAACGGACGCTCCGATCCATGTCCCATGAGCACACTGACCATCCGACCATACGTGCTTGAGCCATCGGTATCGGTCTGCTTCAATCGATAGTAACTCAATCCATTCAATGGGCTGAGGTCCAGATCCGTATATCGGATCAATTGAGTGCTTGTTCCAGCTCCTGCTTGTTCAAGGACCGGGCTGAAGAGGGTGCCATCAGCGCTCCGTTCCACCGTGAAGTAGGCGTTGTCCCGTTCCGATGCCGTGGCCCAATCCAAGCGAACGTTGGCCCCCTCCGGCTTGGCGGTGAACTCCACCAACGAGATCGGCAATGGGTTCTGGTGATTGATCGATGCCAAGGTCCAAGGACTGAAGAGTGTCTGTACCGCGGCCGTCGGGACTGTGCCAAAGGGTGCGAGAGCAGTCGCTCCTCCATTGCCACGGTCTTGCCAGATGTTCAACCCGATATCCCATCGCGCTACGCGCAGGTCGGTCGGGTCGGTCACGCCACAACTTTCCGGCGTATCCCACGTGAGTTGTACCACGGCATTGCCCGCACCGGCCGACCGATCTATTGTCCAGTATTCACAGTCACTTACGTGGTCCAAGGTGGGTTCCAAGGGCAGGCCCCACGTGTAAGCGCTGATCGGGAAGTACTCCGCTGTGAATCCCGAACTCGCTCCACCGGTTATCCCGGTCAGACCACACGGACGCAGGTTGGTTCCCTTGCCCACCGGGAAGGTGAAGGGGGTATTGCCCAGCTTCTGGAGCGGACCGTGGACGAAGCTGATATCACTGGCGTTCGAGGCCACGGAACCCGCACGCATGCTTACCAACTCCATGGCAGTGTTCATGATGCGGCCGGAGCTGAGGTCCAACTCGGTACGAATGTCGATCGGGCTGTTCAATACCAGGTCGCCGCCGGTCTTCTGTATACGAAGCGTGGCAAAGACCTCCGGGCCGGTGGTAGTGATCGTTTGGTCCACATTGCCGTTCAGGATGATCACGGAATTGGGTTCCTGGAACTTCAGTTCATCCTCCAGGTTCAACCAATCGCCGCCGAGGTAGAGCGTACCACTTGGCACAACGGCACTGGTGAGGTCCAACACGCCGCCTACCCCGATCGTCAGATCATCCTCCACCCGAACCGTCCCACCGGCATCGCAACGCACGATCGCCTCGTTGACAGCACCTGGGGTGATGCCGGTGACCGCCAAAGTGGAGCAGCTCAACTGGCTATTATCCAACACACTCGCTGTGAGTGCACCGGCTACAGCGGTCCGACTGACCGTCAGGGGCCCATCGATGGTCAGTGTACTGCCGTTGCGAACGATCAATTGCCGCGATGCCGCACCCGATGTGTGAAGGATGGATGCACATTCCGCAGCACTTGCAGGTACCAGTCCCACCTCACAATTCCGCGCTGCCCAAGTCGGGTCGATCACCACCGGGGTGGTCAGGACCGGGATGGTCACATCATCCCAGTTCTTGCAGTCGAACCAATCCGTGCTGGTGCTTCCACGCCAGCGGCCGGCCACGAACGGTGCCACGGTGATCGGCAGGATAGGAGCCGTAAGCCAGTTGAAGCCACCAGCGTCATAATCAGCACAATTGGCATAGCTGGTCCAATTCGTCTGATCGTCCACACGGATCACCCAATCCCGTTGAGTGGCGGCTGTCATCGGGCCGATATACTTGTTGAAGTCCGTGGCCAGTGTGGGAGCCATGCTGAAACAGGGTAGTCCCGGTGGCAGGTCACTGCGTTGATTGCTGCCACAAAGGGCAGACCAAGGAAAGCTCGGGTTGGTGGAGAAACCGTAGATCACCGAACCGGAATAGGTCGCATCGTGTGATCCGATCGTGTTGGTCGTCCATACGCCACCTTGACCGAAGAACAATTGGTCGCCGCCGGAATTGAGGTTGATCGTGGTGAACCCGTTCAGTGTTGCGCAGGACCAGTTCGCATCGGGGGCCACGCCTTGCACGTTCGTTGGACCACTGGAATTGGTGATCCGTAAGGTGATCACTTGTCCAGCGGGGATGGCAAGGCCGGTCCTGGTGACCAGTACGGTGCCCTCATTATTGCCCCAAAGGCCAGCGGTACAGCGGCTGTAGCCATTGTCGCTGATCATGAAGCTGGTGCCGTATTCGATCGTCTTGAAACAGAAGAAACTGATCTGGTCCTCACCGGCAGTTCCTCCTCCACAAGCGAAGGTGTTGGAGTTCACGCCCACAATGACGAGGTCCCCTGCGTCAAGTACCGTTGTCGGACTGTCGTTGTCCCCGATCACCAGGGTGCCGATGTTGTTGGATCCGATCGCGAATCCGGTGGGGACACCGCTCAAGGTGAAGGTCACTTGCTCGGTACTTTCCGGGTTCAGATCGTTGATCACGGTGGCATTGAAACTGGCAGTAGTGGCCCCGGCGAGGAAGCTCACTGTAATGATGCCAGCGGCCTGTGCGGGTGCGGTGAAGTAGTCGCACGGGCTGAAGCCGTAACACGCCCCTGGCCCATTGGTTATGGCCAAGGTGAAACTGCCAGCTGCAGGAGCGGCCGGGTTGATGCTGAAGTTGAAGGTCTGCGTGCCTGCCGTCTCGAGTACCGTGATGTTCAGCGTGCTGAAATCGATGGTGGGGGTGACATCGTTGTCCACGATGGTGAAGGCAGTGACCAAGGCGGAACCCAGTGAAATGCCCGCCGATGCACCGGTGATGGTGAACGTGATGGTCTCGTTCGCCTCGGTGAGCACGTCGTCCACGATGTTCACCATGAAGGTCGCCGAGGTCGCACCGGCTGGAATGGTCCGGGTGATACTGCCAGCAGTGGTGACCGGGTTGGTGGTATAGTCCGTGGTGTAGATCGCCCCGGCACCGTTCACCACCCCGATCGTCACCGTTTCAGCCGCGGTGGTCGCCGGTGTGATGTTCAAGGTGATCGTCGCCGATCCGGCGCTTTCCAAGGCCGAGGCCGTGGCCACCGCCATCGTCACCGTCGGTCCGCAGGTCATCGTATGCGACCCTAGGTTGGCCACCACATCGATGGCATTGTTGGTCCACTCGGATCCCAGGGTGGGGAAGGGGCAGGCCGTTGCAGGATCGATGGTCACCCCTGCGCAGATATTGGTATTCCGGACCAAGCTGCGGTCCAAAGTACTGATGCCCGTCGCGGTCCAAGCAGTGCCCGGATCACAGCCGATGTTGCCGAAGATGTCCACGAATGACGAGGTGGATACCTTCCAAAGGGCGATGGCGTCATCGCCGTTGAAGTTGCAGACCGTGGCGATCGTGGTCGCACCCAGGTAGATCGTGGCTGCCGAATTCCGGTATACGATGGTCGCACCTGCGGCCAAGGAACCGGACAGCGCATTGGTCGTTCCGGGCACGGCCGCACCGTTCGCATAAAGCCTCAACTCATAATCCGCCAGGTTGATCGCCGCCGCAGTGCCGTTGTACAGCTCGATGTACTTGTTGTTCGAGCTCCCCTCCACATATTCGGAAATGATCAGGTCCGTGGCCTGTCCGTTCGATGTGGTTGCGAACAGGAAAGCCATACCAGCAAGGATACCTGGTAGGGGGTTCCAAGCGTTCCGCATGGGCCGTTCGAACAGGACTGGCATGGCTCCCTTGCTCATCACGGCCACAAAGGTCGGACGATCCTTACGACCGATCGTTAAGCGTACCTTATTCATTCAGTGCTTTCGAGGTACTTGGATCCATTCAAAGATACGTTGATCGACACGGTCCCGTGATGTCGTCCATCGACCACACAGGAGGACAGGGCCAACCCTATGACGAAGGCAGTGCATGTTCGGCACATCCTCGCACCCACCTTCTTTTCCACGATCCATCCACGATCGGGCTTGTTGTGGTCCTGCGCAGCCCCATCCGGCTACTTTTGCGGCAACCCGGTGCCCTTTCCATCGGTCCTTCCCCGTGCCAGGTACCATCCTCATTCTCGATCACGGTTCCCAGTATACCCAGCTCATCGCCCGTCGGGTACGCGAACTCAATGTGTATTGCGAGATCCATCCCTTTTCCAAGGCCCAGCAGTTCGTGGGCGATGCCGCGATCCGAGGGGTCATTCTGAGTGGTAGTCCGAGCAGTGTCCACGAACCCAACGCGCCGGACACCGACCTCACCGGGATCATCGGCAAGGTGCCTGTGCTGGGTGTGTGTTATGGTGCGCAGCTGCTGGCCAAACGGGCAGGTGCTCCCGTGGAGCGCAGCACGGTGCGGGAATACGGACGTGCGCACCTCGATACCATCGGCGACAGCCACCTCTTCGACGGTATCCAGGCAGGCACCCAGGTGTGGATGAGCCATGGGGACAGCATCACCGCGCCCAGCGAGGCCATGGATGTGATCGCCAGTACCAAGGATGTGCCTGTGGCCGCTTATCGCCTGCGCGACCATATGACCTTCGCGGTGCAGTTCCATCCGGAGGTCTATCACACCACGGACGGTCTGCAACTCCTGCACAACTTCGTGATCGGCATCTGCGGCTGCGAGGGGGATTGGACCCCGCATGCCTTCGTGGATCATACCGTGGAGCGACTACAGAAGCAGATCGGTGCCGACCAGGTGGTACTGGCCCTGAGCGGCGGTGTGGACAGCTCCGTGGCCGCCTTGTTATTGGACCGCGCAATCGGAGAGCAACTGCACTGCATCTTCGTGGATAACGGCCTGCTTCGTAAGGATGAATACGAGCGGGTGCTCGAGAGCTACCGCCACCTCGGGCTCAACATCAAAGGCGTCGATGCCAAGGCCGAATTCTACAGTGCCCTGAAGGGGCTGGAGGACCCCGAGGCGAAGCGCAAGGCCATCGGACGCACCTTCATCGAGGTCTTCGATCGCGAAGCCCATCGCATACAGGATGTGAAATGGCTCGGCCAAGGCACCATCTATCCCGATGTGATCGAGAGCGTCAGCGTGAACGGCCCCTCGGTCACCATCAAGAGTCATCACAATGTCGGCGGTCTGCCGGACCGGATGAAACTACAGGTGGTGGAACCCTTGCGACTGCTGTTCAAGGACGAGGTCAGGCGCGTGGGCAAGGAGTTGGGCCTCGACCCCAACATTCTGGGGCGCCATCCCTTCCCTGGACCTGGCTTGGCCATTCGGATCCTGGGCGAGATCACCCCTGAGAAGGTGGCGCTGTTGCAGGAAGTGGACCACATCTTCATCCAAGGCCTTCGCGAGGAGGGGCTGTACGATCAGGTCTGGCAAGCAGGAGCGATCTTGTTGCCTGTGCGCAGTGTCGGGGTCATGGGCGATGAACGGACGTATGAGAACGCGGTCGCCTTACGCGCGGTCAGTAGTACCGATGGCATGACCGCCGATTGGTGCCACCTCCCGTACGAATTCCTGGCACGGATCTCGAACACCATCATCAACCGGGTGCGTGGTGTGAACCGCGTGGTCTATGACATCAGCTCGAAGCCCCCGGCCACCATCGAATGGGAATGATCACCCTCCGAGCCTTACTGGTGCTTGCGATGCAAGCTGCCTTCCTGTTCACGGTGCAAGCGCAGGAAGTGCGCACCGTCAACGGCCGAAAGTATGTGGTGCACCGGGTGGAAGCAGGTCAGACGCTCTATGCCATTGCCAAGGCGAAGGCCGTGCCGGTGGAAGCCCTGCTCGCCGCCAACCCGGGCGCCCAGGACGGGCTCAGCATCGGCGAGGAAGTATTGGTGCCCCAGGATGCGGTACTGAAAAAGGACCTTCGCAGTGCTCCTGTCCTGAGCGCAACAGGAGGTCTGCAACACACCGTGCAGAAGAAGGAGACCCTCTTCGGCATCGCCCGGAAGTACGCGGTGGACGTCAATGCCCTGCTCGCTTCCAATCCACAAGCCCAGACCGGGCTACAGGAAGGCATGGTGCTGGTGGTACCTGTGTCGGAAGCCCAGGGACAGCAACATGTTTCGCTCAGCCCTGCCAAGCCTGAGCGCTTGGTCGACCATACCATCCAGCCCGGTGAGACGCTGTTCGGACTGGCTCAGCGCTACGGTACAACACCTGATGCGATCGTGCGTGCGAACGAAGGTCTGCCGACCGGTCCTCAAGCAGGGCAGATCATCCGGATCCCGGTAGCCGAGGGTTTCGAGCCGCCTGTGCTGGTCGAGGAGCCTTCCCCGGTGCGAAGCGATGATCGGTATCAGGTCACGTTCCTGCTGCCCTTCGCCGTGGCGACCAACGACAGTGTGCTCGCCGGTACTCCGTTGGGTGGATCGGACCGCTTCCATACCACCTCGCGCATGGCCGCACAGTTCTACGCTGGCGCGCGAATGGCCTTGGACTCCTTGCGCGAAGCCGGGCTCAAAGCTGATATCCGGGTCTACGATACCGGGGAGACCGCCTCGGTATGGGGTGGGGTCATCAAGCAGCAGGAACTCATCGGTACGGACCTGTTCATCGGACCTTTCCACAGGGCAGCCATCGAGCAACTTGCCCGATCCCAACCGAACGCACATGTCGTGTGCCCGGTTCCCCAAAGCAACAAAGTGATACTGGGGATGCCCAATGTCAGTAAGGTCACCCCATCGCGAAGTGAGTTGATCCGTCACTCGGCGCGTTACGTGGTGCAGCGGCATGCCGCTGAGCAGATCATCCAATTACGTCCCGATATCGTGGCCGACAAGGAGGCACAGGACCAGATGGGCCGGGCCCTGAACGAGGCACTGGCGGGCAACTCCCAACGCCGCATAGACACCGTTGTCGTTGCAAGACCCGGCCGTCGGGACCATACTGACCTGATCAAGAAGCTGGACCCCAAGCGGCTCAATGTGATCGTGAGCACATGTGAGGATGTGGAGTTCGCCACCAGCTTGGTAGGTAAGCTCAAGTCACTGGTCGATCAGTACCGTATCGTCCTGGTGGGGACCGAGGCCTTATTGGGCATGGAGACCATCGCCGCCTCCGACCTCGATCCACTGGGGTTCCTTTTCGCGGCAGCGCACTTCGCCGATCCTAAGGATGAGCGGAACTTGGCGTTCCTTTCCGGCTTCCAAGAGCGCTTCCATACGGATGCCGACGAATACGCATACCTGGGGTATGATGTCACCTACCAGTACCTACGTTCCTTGATGGAGCATGGCGGCGACGTGGTGAGCGGGTTGCACGAGGTGTCACCTCGTCCGTTGCACATGGGATTCCGCATGAGCAGGACCGGACCGGAGAACGGGTACCGGAACGAATATGCCATCATGTTGAAACAGCAGGACCTGACGCTGGTCCAAGCGCCGTGAACCGGGCTCGCCAAGCTGGATGTCGCAGGTGATGGGAGGCTGCGCGATCCTACCCGATGGCCTCGTTCATGTTCGGGAGCCCCACGGTGCGAAGCAATGCATAGTGGGAGCGTAGTGCACCCCACAGCGTCGGGTTCACTTGATAGTTCAACCCGAACTCCTCGGCCGTGCGCTTCACGATGGGCGATAACGCCGGGTAGTGCACGTGGGCGATGCGCGAAAAGAGGTGGTGCTCGATCTGGTAGTTGAGACCACCCACGTACCAACTAAGCAGGTGGTTCTTGGGGCAGAAGTTCACCGTGGTCTGCAATTGGTGGATGGCCCAGTCATTGTGAATGACCCCGTTAGCGTCCGGTAGGGGATGTTCCGTGCCTTCGACCGAATGCGCTAGTTGGAACACCAGGGTAAGGATCATCCCAGCCACCATGTGCATCACCAGGAAGCCGGTCAATACCTGCCACCATGCGATGCCCAAGGCGATCGGCAACACCAACGCCACCGCGAAATATGTGGCCTTGAGGACGATCAACCGCACCATCATGCTCCTACGTTCGCTTGCGCTGCTGGCATCCACACCACTTTTGGCGAACTGAGCGAATTGAACGAAGTCCTTGGCCACCACCCAGTACAAGGTGAGCAGCCCGTAGAAGAAGGTGGCGTACAACCATTGGAAGCGGTGGTACCACTTGGCTTCGGTATGGGGCGAGAACTTCAATACCAACCGATCCTGGATGTCGTCGTCCAAGTGGGTGATGTTGGTATAGGTGTGATGCAGGATGTTGTGTTGAAGCTTCCAGTTGTGGGTACTCCCACCGCATAGGTTGAGCGTATGGGCCATGATCCAATTCACGTGCTTGTCCGCCGAGTAGGCACCATGGTTGGCATCGTGCATCACGCTCATCCCGATCCCTGCGAGCCCCAGGCCCATGATGAACCACAAGCCCAAGGCCCAACCGTACCCCGGCTGCCAGATCAATAGGGCTGCGAAAGGCAGTAGGTACATGCCGAGGAACGTCACTGCCTTCATCACCAATTGGACGTTGGCGTGCCGGCTCTTGCCGGTTTCCTTGAAGTACTGCTCCACCCGGGCCTTCAGGGTGGGGTAGAAGAGGCTCTTATCCTGGGGGATGAACTTGACCTGTACTTTCTGCGGGTTCATGCGATTAGGGGCACACTTCGTTCCGGGATCCAAGCACATCATCCTCTCCGATCCGATCACCGTCCCATGGGCACAGGGCTTCACAGGTTGCGCGGTGGTGGAACCGTGTGCAGCACGTGGTCCTTCAGGGCGAAAGGTAGTCACGAAGGTCAACCGATCCGATGACGACGGACAGGTACATGAACCAGGGATCGTTCATGGAATGGGGATCCGGCTCATCGACCACGGAACGCTCCCGGGGAATCCGTCTGTAACCGATCAGGTCGTTTGGCCATCGCGCGACGGTGGCTCCACCAGCCACCAACACCGAACAATGCCACCGTGACCCCTGCTTCCTTTGCTTTGGCTACCGAGGCTGCATCCATACGGCCGTGGTCCATGGTGATCCCCGTGTAGCCTTTCTCCTTGACCGTTCGGATACCCTCCTCCGCATCCGTAGCATACAGGAAGAGCGGCAGGTTCGCATCAACACGCCCGACCAGATCGAGGAATTCGACCACCTGGCACTCCACCACCAACCGACCATGGAGCCCCTGTTGGGCATGCAACGCACGAAGCCGTTGACTGAACACGTCCAGATAACTCCACCAGTCGCCTGCTGCAAAGAGCTTGATATCCAGCGTGTATGAGGCCGTAGGATGGTCCCGTGAAAGGTGTGCCAGGGCGCTGTCCAGTCGAATGATCGGTACGGGAAGGCCATCCTCCCCGAGTAACGTGCAGCTCGTCAATTCGCTCCAGAGCTTGGCATTGATCAAACCCTTACAAGGGGTCAGTTCGCTCAGGTCCTGGGCGTGATAGGCGACCAGCACACTATCTGCCGTCAGTTGGACATCCAGTTCAACACCGTCCGCTCCCAGGGCCAACCCTCCAACGAGCGCGGCTTCACTATTCATGGGAACAGAAGCTCCCATGCCGAGTCCTCCATGACCGATGATGAGGACGTCCTCCCGCTCCATGGGAGCACAGCTGAACAACAGCATCGCCACCATCCCCGGCAGAAGGGATGCCCGCGATCGTTCGATGATGCGATTCACTGGGTGAATGTTCGGCTGAACCGAGCACTGTTCCCCCGTTCGTCGGTCACTTCCAAGGTGAACGTGCGGGTGCCGGAACCGGTACTGTAACGATCGAAGGTATGGGTGAGGGTGTTGGTCTTGGGCTCGTATTCCAGGAGCACCCACTTCCCATCCAGTGTACCGGTGTACTTCGCCAACCCGCTCAAGTCGTCGCTCACCTTCATCCGGAAGGCACGCCGACCCAGCATCTCGCTCTTGAGGTCCAAGGGTGCGATGGTCGGTGCAACGGTATCGATCATCACCGTATAGGCACCGAATGCCCGGATGTTGGCGGTTATGCCCCCATCGGCCACATTGCCACCCACCGCGTGGGTCCTTCCATCGGGATCCACTCGCACGATCAGTGCCTTGTTCGCCAAGCTTGCAGTTAATGGGGGCAATTCCAAGGTGAGCGGGTTGTTGCTATGCATGGGCGTGAGCGGGTCGTGGAGGACATGCAAGGGTACGATCGCCTTGGGCGGAGCGGGACGTCGTTCATAGCGAACGTAGGTATCGTCATAGAGTGCGTTGGGTGCCAGGGTCAGGGAAACGCCATCCTCGCTGAGCACATTCTGGGTATCGTAACGGAACAGGCTGCCGATCAAAGGAGCGTCAGGCCAGGTCCGTGCTTCGGTCTGATCGGCCCCATGGAGCAGGAACCTCAATTCGCTCGTGTTGCCGTTGGGGTCCGTGGCCACCAACCGAATGGACCGGTCGCGACCCGGAACCAGTTCGATCCTTCCTTGGTCAGACTCCTTGCCATAGATCCTCAACTTGTTATTGGGTTGTTGGTAGCACCGGTGGTATTCCATTTTGGAGCCTTTGAACAAAGCATGGTCCATGTGGGCATTGCAATACCGGTTCACGTCGAAGTCCAGATGGTCGAAGTGGACGGTGAGGGACGGAACGCTATCCACGAACAATTCCAGCTTGCGCACCCCGAACTTGGCGCCGCTGCCATCGTACCGGTCCACCACATGCAGGGCAAGGCCCACGGTACCATAAGCGGCAGGGACCACACCGGGTTTCAACGTATAGTGCCCCGCTCCGCCATGGGCAGGAATGCCTTTGGAGCCTGCGGGCAAGGGTCCTACTTTACTCGTATCCGTCAATGGATAGAGTCGGATCCCGATCATCTCCGGGGGGGTGCGGTCAGGCAGGTCGTAACCAAGGGTTTCCGGATCCACCGCATGTTGATCGCCTGGGCGACGCAGTTCGAAGTGCAAGTGTGGCCCACCACTACCGCCCGTATTCCCGCTCAGCCCGATCACCTCCCCCTGCGTCACCGGCACTTCACCCGCTTCGAGGTGGATATCGATGGAGAAGTCCTTCTGCGCATAGTGGGCGGTGAGGCCGCGTTCGGCCACCTTCCCTTGGAGCCGTTGGAGGTGACCGTAGACCGAGGTGTATCCATCAGCGTGTTGGATGTAAACAGCCTTGCCGTACCCCCAAGGGCTGATCTTGATGCGGGACACATGGCCATCGGCCACCGCCTTCACCGGGATGCCTTCGCGACCTTCCGTGCGCATGTCCAATCCCGAATGGAAGTGGTCGTTCCTAGGCTCCATGAAGTTGCCCGAGAGTTGAAGTGGGATGTCCATGGGATGGATGAACCGCTTCGCTCCTGTAGGTGATTGAGCACTGGAATTCGATATTGATAATACTGTAATTATCAATGAATTAAGTGCATTTGATCGAAGTGAATAAAAGCTTGTTCCTCGGGCTGCCATGAAGGGTAATACTGATGGAAGGTGCAAGCTATGTGAAGGCTGGGCCATACCAGCGGGTGGAGGCTATCGCCCATCAACAGTGAGGCGTTCAAACAAAGGGTATGCTAGAGTGGTAGGGGCGGCTATCTTTGGAGCCGGACCATGAACGTCATCCCGTTCGGGTCGGAGAACACGTGAAGGACCGATTGATCGCCGTTCAGGAGCAGGTGGCCCGATTGCTGGGTGATCTTGCCGGCTTGCGCGATCGGGCGGTCCGTTCAGAATCCGAGGCCAATGACCATCGGCGAACGGTGGAGGTGCTCAAGGCGCGTGTATCCGAACTGGAGCGGGAGAACGGGGTCCTCCGAAAAGCACGGGCCGCTGAAAGCGGTCCGGGTGCTGCGGGAACCAAGGAACGCATCGATGAACTCGTTCATGAGATCGATCGCTGTCTGGCATTACTAACGCCTGAGACCGCGCGATAACACCACCATGGAAGATCGATCGATACGCATAGAACTGGCCGGCCGAGCCTACCCACTGACCATTGGAGTGTCAGAGGAGTTGAATGTGCGCCGTGCCGTGGATGAGATCAATGAGAGCATCGCCCGCCTGAAGGCCAACTACCCGTTGACCGACAAGCAGGACCTGTTGGCCATGGCCGCCTTGGAGGTGACCGTGCGCGCACTGAACAGCGCCATGCCAACTACGGATGACGGCGCCGAACAGGCGTTGGCCGCCATCGAACGCATGCTCAACGAGGTCGCTTCCTGAGTTCTTTCCTGGTCCTTTCCGCACACCAGCCCAAGGAGGGTCATGTGGTCCGCTAAAACAACGTGGACACATGGATATGATGAGCATACTAACGGGGCTTCTGGGCGGCTTGGTCGCCGGTGGGGGCATCGTTTTCGTAGCCCTGAACAGCGTGATGAAGAAGCGCTCCTCGGGCATCCTGAAGGAGGCCGAAGCCCAGGCGGAGGCCTTGAAGAAGGAGAAGATCCTGCAGGCCAAGGAGAAGTTCCTGCAAATGAAGGAGGAACACGAGAAGGAAGTGCGGGACCGTGAACGCTCGGTCGCACAGGCCCAGGAGAAGGCCAAACAGCGCGAGCAGCAGCTGAGCCGCCAGCAACAGGAACTCGCGACCAAGGAGAAGAACATGGACCGCCTGAAGGGCGAACTGGAGCAGAAGGTCGAAGGACTGGAGCGCCGCCGTGAGGAGACCGAGAAGATGCACGCCAAACAGGTGAACCTGCTGGAGAACATCAGCGGGCTGAACGCTGAGGAGGCACGCAAACAACTCGTGGAGAGCCTCAAGGACGAGGCCCGCACCGCTGCCATGTCCCACATCAAGGACGCGCAGGAGGAAGCCAAGCTGACCGCGAACAAGGAGGCCAAACGCATTGTGATCCAGACCATCCAACGGGTTGCCACCGAACACGCCATCGAGAACAGTGTCAGCGTGTTCCACATCGAGAACGACGATGTCAAGGGCCGTATCATCGGTCGCGAAGGCCGGAACATCCGCACCTTGGAGGAGATGACCGGCGTGGAGATCATCGTGGATGATACCCCGGGTGCCATCATCCTCAGTTGCTTCGATGCCGTACGCCGGGAAGTGGCACGCTTGTCCTTGCACCAATTGGTCAAGGACGGTCGGATCCATCCGGCTCGGATCGAGGAGATCGTGGCCAAGACCCGCAAACACCTGGAGGAGGAGATCATGGAGGTGGGTAAACGCACCTGCATCGATCTAGGCATCCATGGATTGCACAACGAGCTCATCCGGATGGTGGGCCGCATGAAGTACCGCAGCTCCTATGGGCAGAACCTGCTCCAGCATAGCCGCGAGGTCGCCAACCTCAGTGCCATCATGGCTGCCGAACTCGGCCTCAATCCTAAAGTGGCAAAGCGCGCCGGCCTGCTGCACGATATCGGCAAGGTGCCCGACGAGGATCCCGAGCTGCCGCACGCCATCCTGGGCATGAAGCTGGCCGAGAAGTACGGCGAGAAGCCCGATGTCTGCAACGCCATCGGTGCCCACCACGACGAGATCGAGATGACCACGTTGCTCTCGCCTATCGTACAGGCCTGCGACGCCATCAGCGGTGCTCGCCCAGGTGCTCGCCGCGAGGCCACCGAAGCCTACATCCAACGCCTGAAGGACCTGGAGAGCTTGGCCATGAGCTACGGCGGAGTGACCAAAGCCTTCGCCATTCAGGCTGGCCGTGAACTGCGCGTGATGGTGGAAAGCGAGCGCATCACCGATGCCCAGAGCGACGAGCTCAGCATGCAGATCGCCGACCGCATCATGAACGAGATGACCTATCCCGGTCAGGTGAAGATCACCGTGATCCGTGAAAAACGCTCGGTCGCCGTGGCGAAATAGTAGCCCATACAAGCAACGCAAAGGGGGTGACAGTGATGTCGCCCCTTTTCTTTGTCGTATGGTCATCCCGAACGATCGTCTACACCATTATTTCCATTGGGAGGTGCGCTCCTGGTCCCGGGCCTATCCGCTTTGGCAACGCACCTTGGCCGCATTGAACAAGGAACGAAGGAAGGCACTCGCATTGGGTGAACGGGATGGGGGGCTCAGCCTGATGTTGGCCGATCATGGATTCACGACGGTATGTAGTGATCTCCGTGGTCCGACCGACCGGGCCAAAGCGCTCCACCGGACCTTTGGTCGGGATGAGGTCATCACCTACGAGCACATCGATGCCACTGCGATCCCCAAGCCGGACGCCAGCTTCGACGTGGTCATCTTCAAGAGCATGATCGGTGCTTTGAGCACCAAGGAGAAGCAGGCCCAGGCCATCCGCGAGATGCATCGTGTATTGAAACACGGTGGGGTGTTGCTCTTTGCCGAGAACCTACAGGGCACTCGCTTACATACCTGGCTGCGGAAACGCTTTGTGGCCTGGGACCACTACTGGCGCTACCTCGATCCAGTGAAGGACCGCGATCTCTTCGTGCCCTTTGCACGGCTCGACGATCACACCACCGGCCTACTGGCCAACCTGGGGCGTAGCGAGGGTCAGCGCGATGTGTTGGCCAGGTTCGATGCCGTGGTATCGCCCTTGGTGCCACCTACCCAGCGCACCATCTGGTTCGGTGTGGCGGTAAAGGGCTGATCGTTGAAAAGCACCACCTCCACGCGCAAGCACACCACGGTGCCCCTCTACCTTTGAAGGCACAAGGCCCTGCCCACCACACCATGTCCACTGGCGATCCTCGTCCCATCCTCGTCACCGGTGGTTCCGGCTTCATTGGAAGTCACCTCTGCGATGCGCTCATCGCTGCGGGGCACACGGTGCGCTGTTTGGACAACTTTGCCACCAGTAAGCGCTCGAACCTGGCCCACCTCGTGGGCATGGATCGCTTCCAGCTTATGGAGGGAGATATCCGCGATCCAGAGGATTGTCGTGCTGCGGTGGACGGGGTGGAAGTGGTCCTGCACCTGGCCGCACTGGGTTCGGTGCCACGCTCCATCGCTGAGCCGCTCAATTCACACGCCACCAACCTCACCGGTTTCCTGAACATGCTCGAGGCAGCCCGCTTGGCCGAGGTCAAGCGCTTCGTGTATGCCTCCAGTTCCAGCGTCTATGGCGATTCCAAGGAATTGCCCAAGCGCGAGGAGCATGTGGGAAGGCCGCTGTCCCCGTATGCGGTGACCAAAGCCACCAACGAGACCTATGCGCGCCTCTATACCCGGTTGCATGGGATGCATACCATCGGGCTGCGCTTCTTCAACGTCTTTGGCGAACGACAGGACCCTGAGGGGCCTTATGCTGCGGCCATCCCCAAGTTCATCAAGGCCTTCCTGGGTCATTCCGCACCACAACTGCATGGGGATGGACTTCAGTCACGCGACTTCACCTATGTGGGGAATGCCGTACAAGCTGTGTTATGCGCCATGGTCACCGACAAACCCGGGGCGAAGGGCGAGGTGTTCAATGTGGCCTTCGGCGCTCGCACCACGTTGTTGGAGCTGGTCGATCACCTCCGGACCGAACTGGCTCGTGTGGACCCTGCGATCGCTGCGATTCCGGTCCAGCATGTCCCCGAACGGGTAGGGGACATCCGCGATTCCCTGGCCGATATCAGCAAGGCCCGCGCACTCCTTGGCTACGCACCTGCATTCGATCTTCAGCAGGGCATGCAGCGCGCGGTGCCGTGGTACGTGGCACATTGGCAGTGAGGTCGGCAGCATTGCCGTATGTTCGCACGACCACCGATCATGTCCCCACACGAATGGATCGTCCTGGCCGTCATGGCCTTGGCCATCGCCCTTTTCATCAGTGAACGTCTGAGCATCGACCTGGTCGCATTGCTCATCATCCTACTGCTCGTCACCACGGGTGTGCTCACCCCCAAGGAAGGGCTGGCAGGCTTCGGTGATCAGGCCACGTTGACCGTCGCCTTCATGTTCGTGCTCAGTTCCGCGCTACTTGGTACTGGAGCGGTAAGCACCTTGGGGCCACGCCTCTCGCGCCATTTCCGTGAATCCCCCATGCGGGGTATGTTGCTGTTCATGTTACTTGTGGGCGGGCTCTCTGCGTTCGCCAACAATACGCCCATCGTGGCACTGCTCATCCCGGTAGTGGTGCAGATGGCCCACACATCCGGTCAGGCGCCAAGCAAACTCCTCATCCCCCTGAGCTATGCTACCATCATGGGAGGGACCATCACGCTCATGGGTACCAGTACCAACTTCGTGGTGAGCGGCGTGATGACGGATAGTGGACTTCCTGCGCTCACCATGTTCCAACAGACCCCCATGGGGTTGGTGTTCCTGGGTGCGGGTGTGGCCTACATGGTGCTCATCGGTCGAAAGCTCCTGCCGGATCGCAAGGGGAGCAAGGACCTGGGCGAGCAGTTCAGCATGCGCGGCTATGTCACCGACATCGAGCTACTGCCCGGCGCACCATCGATCGGAAGGTCCATCATGAACAGTGCCCTGGTGAAGGAATTGGAGATGGACATCATCGAGATCCGGCGCGGCGAACAACTGTTCACATTGCCCCCGGGCGACATGGTGCTGGAAGCGGGTGACCTGCTCAAGGTGCGCTGTGATGTGGCGCAGATCCGTGCGCTGAAGGACCGGGCACACATCAGCGTGGAGCCAGCGCTACGCCTTGCCAACGATGACCTGAAGGCCCGAGGGACCACCCTCGTGGAATTGGTGATCACCAGCAGTAGCCCTCTTGAGGGCCTGGCGCTTGGCGAGGCCGACCTCATACGTACGTATCGCGCGGTTCCGTTGGCAGTGCGCCATCGGGAAGAGATCGTTCATGATCGCTTGCACGATACCATCTTGCGCAGTGGTGACGTCATCCTCGCTGAGGTGAAGACCCACTTCATCAAACGTCTGAAGCAACTCGAATCCACGGCTGACGCACCGTTCGTGATCCTCACCGAACAGAGTGGTGTGGCCGAATTCGATCGTCGCGGATTCCTGTGGGTGGCGTCCATCCTGATCGGTGTGGTGTTGGCGTCCTCGCTCGAACTGACATCGGTCGTGGTGGCATCCTTGGCCGGTGTGGTGGCGCTGGTGATCTCCCGCACCCTTAGCATGAAACAAGTGTACGAGGCCATCGATTGGAAGATCTTCTTCCTCATGGCCGGTGCTCTGAGCCTTGGACTTGCCATGCAGCGCTCCGGCCTTGCCGATCGCATCGCCGCAGGCGTGGTGGAGGTCCTGGGACCCTGGGGGCCGGTGGCCATCCTCAGTGGCATCTACTTGCTCACCAGTCTCCTCACTGAGGTCATGAGCAACACGGCCACCGCGGCATTGGTGGCGCCCATCGCCATTTCCACAGCTACGACCCTCGGTCTTCAGCCAACACCCTTCCTCATGGCGGTCATCTTCGGTGCTAGTGCCAGCTTCATGACGCCCATCGGTTACCAGACCAATACCATGATCTATGGTGCGGGACAGTACAAGGCACGGGATTTCCTCCGCGTGGGCTGGCCGCTACAACTGTTCTTCTGGATCTTGGCAACCTTGCTGATACCGGTGCTCTATCCGTTCTGATAGGAACGGGTGGAGAAGGCCCGTATCACCCGGTCGTCCCCAGCGCTTAGCAACAGGTCATCCATCCAAAGCACGGCGTTCACGCTGTGGGTGTGGCCACCGGAACGGCTCTCGTGCCGCCACATCGGGTCCAGGTTCCTTCCATCCCAGAGCTTCACGGCCTTGTCCCTGCCAGCACTGGCCAATAGGGCCCCATCGCTTCGGAACGCGATCCGGTAGATGGCCGAGCGGTGGGCGGGCAATGCGAGCAACTGACGGTTGTTCCCGTTGAGCATCCAACTGCGCAGGTGTCCGTCCTTTCCACTGGAGACCAGCACCGGTTTGGTCGGGTGGAAGGCGACAGCGAGCGCACCCTCGGGGTGCCCTTCCAAGGTCACGTTTTCATTGAACAGTTGGGTATCCAACACGCGGATCCGCCCATCGCCACAGGCCACGGCGACCAGCCTTCCCCCTTGCCCGACAGCGAGTCCGCGCAGCTTCTCCTCGCAAAGGGGGATCTGGCGTTCCAATCGGCACCGGACACCGGTCGAGGACATTCGCCAGATGCTCAAGGAGCCATCCCCTCCGGCACAAGCGAACCGGTCATCATCCACGGCCACCAGGTCGAACACCCCACGGTGGTGGACCCCTCGGAAGCAGTGCTTCTCCTGCTTGTCACGAAGGTCGATCACATGAAGTGCGCCTCCTTCGGTACCGACAACGAGCATCCGGTGGTGTGGCATGTACAACACGGAGAACACCGCTTCATCCACGGTGGCCAACGCCATACCCTTGGCCTCCGACCCCAGCGACCATTGGGCCACCACGCCGTCCCCGCTTCCGCTAAGGAATGTTCTCGTTACCGGACCGGCGCTAAGCGCATAGACCGGCGACCGATGACCTTCATACACCTGCAAGACCTCCATCGCAGCGCGAAGATGCGACCACACTCACCATTTACGATGATCGCTCCACTGGAACGTCCATTCCGGTGTGGTCAATACCGGACCTGCCCTGAACTCATACCATGCGCCTGCCACCGGCCCTTTCAGGACGTGGATGTCCTGCGCAGGCATGTAGCTCTGCGCGAGCATCATGAAGGCTCGACCATCCTTATCCTGCGCCACGTCCACCACCAGCACGGCATGGCCCGGTGAACCACCTTGTATGAACACATCCCCGGCCTCCACGGTCGATCCATCGGCCGGTCGTAGTTCCTGGTGCAAGGACCGTGTGCCCGCATAGATGAACACTTGGTCCAGATATGCCCGTAGGTTCTCCGGCCTATCGTTCCGGTCACCGCCGGCCACCCATCGTACGGTATTGCCCGATACGGCGATCCGTTCTCCAAGGCGCCAACGGTCCCATTCCGCAAGGAAGCCGTTCGTGAAGTGGAACCGGATGTCCTTGTGCCTCCCTTGCCGGTGAAGGTGTTCGGCGCGCAGGCGGATCACCGCATCGGCACATTGCTGCAGGTCGCGCGTACCGACCGGTATGTCGAGCACCGCTACGTGTACGTCCTGTCGGGACTTCGGCCTACCGTTGTAGAGCAATACCGGAGTACCGATCGGCTTCAAGGTCAACTGCCTCAAATAGTGAGCGAACGTGCCGGGTGCAGCCGGAACTCGGGACGTACCCGGTGGGGGACTGAAGCGTTCGACGAGCACCTGTTGTGCCTGACCAGGTGACCATGCCAACCCCGCGAAGAGACAAAGTAGCGCGGGGCCGAGAGCACGGAAAGGCACTGATGTTGGCCGGTAGCGAGCACCTGTTCGAGTCACCATGCACGTGCAATGCACAGCATTGGGCCGGGTAACGCCGGTCAGGCCTCGGCGCCAGCAGCCTTGCCTTTGGTCGAAGGGGTGTAACCGAAAAGGCGGTTGTCCTTGATCATGTTGTCCACGTATGGGGGGACCATCTCCTCCCAGCCCGGTGTGCCGCCCCGGATCATGTCCAACACCTGCTTGCTGAAGATGTGCAGTACGTTGGGGTCGAAGCTATCGATGTCCACCAAGCGCTTATTGAAGAGCAGGTAGTCGTACAAGGGCTGCAGCCGGGGGTGTATCGGCATCGTGTTCGTCGTCATGATCGAGTCCGAGGCCGAGGCGCGGCTCGGGTACACGTAGATCTTCAGGTCGCGGTGGAAGAGGATGCCGAATGCCTCCAACACCCCGCCATTCAGGTGGCGGTAGTAGCGTTCATCGAAGACCTCCACCAGGTTGTTCACACCCATGATCAACCCCATACGCGACTTCGTGTAGCGACTGAAGTACTCCACCAACTTGTAGTACTCCTGGTAGTTGCTGATCAGTACGGTCTGGCCCAGTGAACACAGGATATCGGCGCGGTCGATGAAGTCCTTCTCGTCCACGTCACCGGTGTCGCTCTTCAGGTTGTTCAGCGTGATCTCGAAGAGCACCTGTAGGTTCTGACGGTCCACACGCTGTTCCTTGATGAACATGTTGTAACCGTTCATGATCATGTCGATGTTCACCTTGGTCACCGGACGGAAGCTCCCTCGTATGGCAAGGATGTTCTTCTTGTAGAGCATCTCGCTGGCCTGCAGGTTCTGGCCGTCGGGCCCGAACAGCACGGCATCCGTATAGCCACGCTTCACCAGTTGCAGGCTCAACAGGCGGTTGTCCACCTGGGAGAAGGCCGGCCCGTTCATCTGGATCATGTCGATCTCCAATACGTGACGGCTCACGTTGTCGTAGAGCGCTGTCATCACCTCGTTCGGGTCCTTGTGCAGGAACATGCAGGCGTGCATGAGATTCACTCCCAGTACGCCGATGGTCTCCTGTTGCAGGCTCATGTCCGGATCATGCAGCCGAACGTGCAGGATCACATCGCTGGTTGGCTCCTCCGGCGAGGTTTGGAAGCGCACACCGATCCAGCCATGTCCGCTGTGGGGCCGGTCGAAGGTGCTGGTACCGACCGTGTTCGCGAACGTGAAGAACTTCTTGGTCGGATGGTCCTTACGGGAGAGCCGATCGGTGATCAAGCCGTACTCATGCCGCAGCATGTTCTTCAGCCGACTTTCACACACGAACCGGTTACCAGGCTCGGGACCATAGATCGCATTGCTGAAGTCCTTGTCATAGGCGCTCATCGCCTTTGCAATGGTCTGCGAAGCGGCACCAGCACGGAAGAAATGACGAACGGTCTCCTGGCCGGCCCCGATCTCGGCGAACGTGCCATAGAGGTCCGGATCCATATTGATCCTGCGGGCCTTCTGGGCGGGACTTAGCGCGACGCGATTGGGGTCCTGGACGATCATTCGGCGGGGTCGGAGAGCGTTCGGGTACAAAGGTAGCCCCTGCCGACTTGGCGCAACGGCTGATCATCGGTCATTGTGGGGGTTTTCCGGACACGTGCCAAGCCCATCATACCAGACCCGAACTCAGGTGTATCGGGTTCTCCAACGTGCGGTGCACCGGGCAGGACCGCGCGATCTGCGCCAAGCGTTCCCGTTGTTCGATCGGCAGCGCCGGGTCCAGTTCGATGCCCAGGTGGATCCGGGTGTCGATCACGGCGCCATGCTGGTCGCGGTCCATGGTCACCGTTACGCCGATAGGGCCCACGTTCCATTGCTTGCGGTCCGCGTACATCCGCATGGTGATGGCCGTGCAGGAGGCTAGTGCGCTCAGCAACAGTTCATGGGGACGCAACCCTTGATCGGTGCCACCGTGGTCCGTGGGTTCATCGGCGATCAATTCGAGGCCGCGGGTGGTGATACGGGTGGCATAAAGCGCACCGTCCAGGACGGCGGTGACGCTGCGTTGGGTGCTCTTGTCCATGCCCCAAAGGTCGTGAGGGTCGAATGCCGCTGAACGGGACTTGGGTCACCAACCCGTGGCGAACAAGCGACGCGCGCCAGTGATCCCGCACTTCTGATAGGTGTTGTACGCCTGAGCCGCGCGTTCTCGAATGGCCTCGCCCGGCTCATGCAGCACCCACCCATGCAAGGCGGCCTTCAACGTGTAGGCTTCTGGCGCCATGAGTCCCGTGGTCCAAAGCAGGGGCGAGGCTCCCGTGTTGCGCACATGCGGCGCGAAATAGCGCTTGCTGATGCACGCCAGGATGAGGGTCTCGCGCTTCCGCCCGTCCTGCGCGGGATAGCTGCCATCCAGGGCGAAGTCCATCAGCCCATCGTGGCCCACATACCCGATCAGGTCGGCGCCACCACCCACAGCGATGGCCCGCCCGCCTACGCTCACGACCGACCCGCCCGCCCCACTCGCGAAGCGCAAAAGGTCCTCGGTGGCCTGCCGGATGTTCCGCCCGTCGTAGGCATCGGCCACCAGGTACACCGCGCTATCCCGGTGTTTCCAGACCGCACGTTCCAGGATATGGGCTTCGCTCGGCTTGGTGCAGGGCACGCGCACCCATTCCGCCGCCCGGTCGAAATGCGTACGCACGCCGTATCCGGCCCCCCAGTAGAGGTTGTTGCGTGGCTCCTGACCATTGCCAATGCCGGCAGGCACCTTCACGATGCCTTGGTATCGGTTGTCGCACAGGGCTACAAGAAGGTGCACGACGCGCTCCTTCGCTTGCGCGGTGGAGGTGAACACGGCCAGTGCGAGTAGTAGGAGTGTGCTACGCATGGTCCTGGAATGCCCTGTTGGTCTGCACGTAACGCTGTGGGCTACTCACGTGGTATGCCAACGCGGCCACAAGGCAGGCACCTCCCGCTGGTACCGACGGTAGTCGTCGCCAAAGACGCTGAGCAGCTTAAGCTCCTCCAAGTGGATACCGATCGGCAGGTAGACGAAGGTGATGGCGATACAGAGCGCGGTGGCCGGGGTGGGAGCGAGCAGCAGCCAACCCAGCAACACCATGATCGTCCCGGTGTAGATGGGGTGCCGCATCCTGCTATGCAGGCCACTGCGCACCAGCCCGCTCGGCACTTCGGGACGCAGGCCCAGGAAGGCGGAGCCGCCGAAGCGCAGTACGGCCACTCCTGCGAGCAGGCCACCCACCAGCATCAACAGGATACCGCCGATGATCATTCCAGTGGACAGCTCGCACCACAGCGAACGAGCCACCTGCCGGTAGGCCAGCCACACCCAGCCGAGCAACACCACGGACTGGATACTGTAAGCAAGCCGATACCAGCGCACCAGCCCGAGCCGTTCACCCGTCCAACGCTTCACACCGGTCCACGCCAAGGCGCTGTGCACGGCATAGAACACGATCAATGAAAGGGCCAAATGCCACATCTGCGCCCAAGGTAGAATGAGGAAGGCCACCGCTCGGGTGGCCTTCGTTCGATCGGATGATCGTTTGGATCAGCGCATGTCGTTCACCTCCACCCCGGGGAACTTCGCTTTGTCGAAGGTGAAGAGGGCATCCGCCATCTCCCCGTTCGGCGTGAACTTCTTCATGGTGTAGGTGACCACGTTGCCGTCCTTGTACAACACCTGCACGCTGCGCGGCTGTCCCTTGGCCTTGTCCACGCTGAGGATCACGGTGTGGAAAGGCTTCTTCGCGGGTTCCAAGGGGAAGAGCTTCACCACCTGGGTCATCACACCTGCCGCATCGGCCTTCT
>ERZ795056.1228-NODE-1228-length-30158-cov-6.930538_pt1 | contig 30158 bp, 24 predicted proteins | sample MGYA00375140_ERZ795056 | MGnify/ENA primary metagenome ERZ795056 (study PRJEB30185, sample SAMN05720227) | activated sludge metagenome | isolation source: Anaerobic digester | place: USA | collected 2015-03-09 ... | reverse complement strand
CCGGATGCAAGGATCCCGGTCTCCTCCAGCATACGGTCAGCCAGTGTGGATTTTCCGTGATCAATATGGGCTATGATAGAAAAATTGCGTATGCGTGTGCGGTCCGTCATGCGGGCAGCCATCCATTCTGGTTCGTTCTTGGGGAACAGTCCTTATATCGTTACAGGGAAAGATACTACTCGCCGGGGAAAAGGAGAGAGGGGTTTGAACCCCCTCTCCGTGAACACTCCACCGGCCGAACAGAAACACGGGTATTAGGAAAGTCGGGATTTCAATACTGGTCAGGGCGGAGGGATTTCAAACCTCTCGCTACTACCTGCGCACCAGCCCCCGCACAGCGAGCACCAATATGAAGGCTCCGAACTGGGTCAGGACAACCAGGGGCCCGGTAGGCAGATCCCCGGTGTAGGACAACAGGAAGCCGCCGATGGTCGCTCCAAGGGAGACCAGAACGGCAATCGCATGCGCCATCAGTATCCGTCGTGTAATGAGGAGGGCAATCGTACCGGGGAGAACAAGGCCCGCGGTGATCATTACCACCCCGGCAATCTTGACAGCCACAACAATATTGCACGCCAGGAGAACGAGAAAGCCGGTCGTCACCAGCCGAACGGGGATTCGATAGACGGCGGCTGCCGTCTCGTTATAGGCCGTGTAATACATCGCCCGGAAAAACACGGCCAGCCAGACCAGATCCACCACGGCCAGAATCGACAGGACAAAAAGATCGTCCTCCCCGACCAGAAGTATGTTTCCAAAGAGGTAGTCTGCGATATCCGGAGTATAGCCCTTGTTGAGGGAGAGCAGGAGAACGCCGGTTGCCATGGAAACAGCAAGAAAAATCGTTGTCAGATTGACTTCAGCGACCGCCATTTTTGACGACGCGAGTCCGACGGTAAAAGCCACTGCTGCGACAAAGGCAAAGGTCACAAGCCCGTAGGGTAATCCCGCCAACAGGGCGAAGGCCATTCCGGCAAAAGCAATGTGGGCAAAGGCTTCAGAGGTAAAGGAGGCCCGACGCAACACCACAAAAGTCGAGAGCAGACCGCTCCCGAACGCGGAAACCAAGGCGGCAATGAATGCTGTCACAAGAAAAACCGGAAAATCCACACTGCCCTCCTAAAAATGCTTGTCAACGAGCCGCAACACATCACCCCAGGTCTTTTGCACAACCTCGGCGGAGACAAGATCGGCAGATGTGTGACAGTGCAGCGTCCGGTTGAGGCAGAGCACACTGGACACCGTCTTGAGGATCACATTGATGTCGTGCGAAACCAGCAGTACCGTCCGTCCGTCCGCGTTCAGCTTCGAGAGGAGAGAGTAGAAACCGGCTATCTGCTGTGAATCTACTCCGGCCTCCGGCTCATCCAGAAACAGATAGCGGCTTCCGCCAACGATGGCCCGGGCCAGCAAGACGCGCTGCAACTCACCCCCCGAGAGTGCGTCAATCGCCCGATGCTCAAGATGGGCCGCACCGGTCATCTCAAGGGCCTCGTGCACCTGTTGTGCAGCATTGGCCGGTAACCGGGCAAAGGCGCCCCGGCAGGCCAGCAGACCAAGACGGACAATATCTGCGGCCGTCCCGGGAAAGAGGCGGGGAACCATCTCCCGCTGGGGAAGATATCCGACATGGTTTTTCCTCAACCATTCCCTGGCCGGGACGCCGTCGTACAAAACCTGGCCCGTGTGCTCCGGAACAAGTCCGAGCAAGATCTTGATCAAGGTGGATTTTCCGGCGCCGTTCGGCCCGAGGATAGCGGTAAAATCACCGTCCGAAAGCGTAAAACTCACATTCTCAAGGACCGTCGATGTCCCGATCTTCAGACCGACACTGCGCACCTCGATCATCGTGCAAACCCTTTGGCAAACATCTCCCAGTTATACCGGATCAATGCAGCATAATTCGTCACACCGGGATCCTGTCCGATCGGGTCGACGCTGTAGACCGGCAACCCGTATTCCTTTGCCAGAATATTGACACTCCGCGGATCCATCTGTGGCTCACGGTAGAGCGCACGAACCCCGGCATCCCGGATTTTTCTCCCGAGACCGGCCAGTTCAGCAGCAGACGGCTCCTTCCCAGGAGTCGCCATCAGGGCAGCGACCCGTGTTATTCCATACCGTGCAAACAATCTGGGGAAGGCATCATGAAAGGTGACGACCGCCCGTCTCGCATATCCGGCCGCCTCGTCCCGGATCCGTGCATCAAGCGCCATCACGCGGTTTGAAAAGGAGATCAGGTTATTGGCAAACAGGTCCCGGCCTTCTGGATCATGCTGTCCGAACCGTTTTGCCAGCACCCCGGCAAACCGCACCATCAGAACCGGATCGGTCCAGAGATGGGGATCCGTGTTCCTGCCATGCCCGTGACCATCATCTTCATGCCCCTCCGCATGCTTCTCCTCCCGGCCCGGAGTGCCGAGGATGTCCGCGGCAAGAATCGTCCGGGCCGACTGGTCATGGAAAAACCGGCCCAGTTTTTCTTCGAGACCCAGGCCGTTGGCGATGATCAACCCGGCCCGGCTGATCCGCTGGACATCGCTCGGCCTGGGCGACCAGGTATGTGGAGAGGCTGAAACAGGGAGCAACGTCTCGACCCGCAGTCGTGCACCGGCAATCTCGGCCGCGATCAAGGCATAGGGACGGATCGTGGCCAGCACGAGTCTCTTGTCAATCCCGTCACCGGACCGGCCGCAGGCAAGCACCCCGAACCAGACCAATGTCACGATCCACACTAGCTTTCGCATCCTGCTGCCTCCCCATCCATCGCTCGAAAACCTGCACACTCCTGCCGGTCGCTGCATTGGCACATAAGCTGTGGGCCTGCCGGCAAGAACTGTCTGCAGGAGAATATCGCACCGCAGGATGGAATCGTCCAGTGTTCCCGCCGACGTGGCAGCATCTGCAATGGATCATTATCAAACTTGCTGTCAACTTTTTGCGTCGTCCGACGCTCGTTGTGACGGGCCTGCACCCCCGACAGCGCCGACGCCATCAGGTTCCAAACACTCCCTCGGGCAAAACATTTCCTCCCGTCCCGAGGCTGTTCACCATAAAAAGTCAGAGGCTGAAAAGACCGGCCTTCTTCCGGCCAAGCAAACCCAGAATCCCGTTGACAATGGTCAGAGGATGCGCGGGACATCCCGGGATATAGAGATCCGGTACATGCTCCTGGAGGAAGGTCCGGTCGAGATCGGGGCTGTCGGCAAAGACCCCGCCCGAAATCGCACAGGCACCGGCCACGATCAGGAGTTTCGGCTCGGGCATCATCTCCCAGACATCCCGGACAGCCGGCGCCATATTCCGGCTGACCGGACCGGTCAGAAAAAGAGCATCGGCATGCCGGGGACTGGCCACCACCTCGACGCCGTATCGATTCAAATCGAAGTTGACATTGTGCGACGCGTTCAGCTCCAGTTCGCACCCGTTGCAGCCCCCCGCGGAGACGGACCGCAGTTTGAGTGACCGGCCGAGAACTTTGAGGATCTCCCGGCCCGCGGGCTCCAGCCGCTCCGGCCAGTCTTCAATTCGCTCACCACTTTTGACAATCAGACCTTCCCGGCGTGACGTCGACATCCGGTGCTCACTGGAAAACCGGATCCCGCCATGGGAGCAGGCAGCCGCGCAATCCCCGCACAACACACATCGACCCAGATCGATCGAAAGGGGCTCAAACGTGATGGCGGATGCCGGGCAGACCGCGGCACATTCCCCGGGAGTATCGCACTTCCCGCAGGCCGCGCCATCCAGCAGGGGAATCCCGCGGAACTTGGGATCCAGCGGCTGTTTGCGCGGATCCCTGATGGCCTGGTACCCTTCGGCCACCCTGACCTTGAGTATGTCAAACACGCTCATGACACAAGCCTCCGCACATTACAAGTCGTTTCCGCAATAACTCAGGTTGAAGCTCTTGTTGCAAATCGGAAAATCCGAAATCCCATTGCCGCGAACGGCCAGCGCCAAGGCATACCAGTTGGCCAGTGACGGGTCCTGGACCCTGTGCCGGCAGACCCGCCCATCCTCGTCCGTCACCACGGCGTGCACGATTTCCCCGCGCCAGCCTTCGACCATCGAAACCACCAGCCGGGATGGTGCCGCCGGAGCAAGCCGCCGGACCAGACTCCCCTCCGGCAAAGCAGCCAGCCGTTCCCTGACGTACTCCAAAGATGTGATCGCCTCGGCATAGCGGATCCAGGCCCGGGAGAAGACATCACCCCCGTCCAGCACCACGGGATGGACCGGCATCAATCGATAAAGACCGAAGGGATGGTCGAAGCGGACATCGCAGGGCACACCGCTCGCCCGGGCTGTCGGTCCGCTGAATCCCATGCTTTGCGCCTCCTCGAGGGAGACAATTCCCGTCCGTTCAAAGCGCGAGAGTACCGAGGGAGAGGCAAACATCGCTTCGGAGAGACGCTCGGTGTCCTTGCAGGTCCGGGAGAGCGCCACATCCAGCCTGGAGCGTTGCTCGTCATTGATGTCGTGGGCCACCCCACCGGGCCGGATCAGGCCGCGGCCAAACCTGCTCCCCGAAAACGAGAGGAGCCCGTTGATCACCAGGGTCCTCGTTGCACCGTAGAACGACATCCCCGGAAGGAAGGCAACATCCCCGGCCAGGGCGCCGAGATCGCCGATGTGGATGGCAGCCCGTTCCATCTCCAGCGCAATCGAACGGATCGTCAGTGCCCGCAGGGACGGGACACAGTTCCCCAAAACCTCCATGGCGTTTGCCGTTGCCGTCGCATGGGCGATGACACTGTCTCCGGCGATCGATTCCGAAACACGAACCGCCTGGTCCGCCTTCCGCACAAGGAGGTCCTCGACACCCCGATGCTGATACCCGAGGGCGATTTCAAGATGCAATATCTCCTCACCCCGGCAATGAAAACGGAAGTGTCCCGGCTCGATGATCCCGGCATGGACCGGCCCAACGCCAACCTGGTGGACGCTGTCGCCCTGGACCGGAAAAAACGGGTAGCGTTCGACGGCACTGCGTCTTTTCGGAGAACACGCTCCAGCCTGCGGATCTCCGGCTTTTCTCGTGATGCCCTGTCCGTCCACAAACCAGCCGCCGCCGCGGGCGCGCACCGGCTTGAGCCAGGGGTGATGGCGGGGAACGATCCCGAACTCCTCATACAGCTCGCGCTCAAAAATGTGCAGAGCCGGCACCTCGCGGACCATGGTCGGATACTCCGAACCAGGCTGCACCATGCAGCTTGCGACCAGGAGCTCGGCCCGGCTGTCCCGTGCGAGGACGCAAACCAGCTCGATGCCTTCCCATCGCCGTACGCCGAACAAGGTGACCGGTCTCGCCCGGTCCCGGTCGCTCACGGAGCAGAGTGAAATGATGTCTTCCCTGAATCTGGAAAGCGGGAATCGTGGGATGTCATGGATGGAAACCGGTCGCAGGTTCCGGGTACGGGACCAACCGCTGTTCATCGCTGCCCTCCGTTCACACCGAGGATGGCCGCCACATCGCGGAAAAAGGTTTCAACCGGCTGCGGCATGGCCACAACGATGGCAATCGCCAGTCCCAGGAGGAGTACCTGCGGCCAGATGGCCGAACTCCTGTGTCCGGCCAGATCCGGCCGGGCCGGCCCCATGGCCACCGCGAGGACGCCCCGGCCCATTCCCCAGATGATGACTGTCAGGAGGAGCAAAAAGAGCGCGAGGAGGACAGGATACCCCGCCTCAAGCAGAGCCGACATGAGCATGATCTCGCTGAAAAAAGCCGCGAAGGGCGGCAAACCCGAGATTGCCACAAACGCGGTCAACCAGACCCATCCGGTTCGGGGCCAGGTCGCCAGCACGCCGCCGGCACCGGCGATATCACGCCGCTTCCAGGCATGGAGGATGTCTCCCGCGGTTAAAAAGAAGGCGCCCTTGACGAGAGAATGCGCCACCATGTGGAGTACGGCCGCGACGGCGCCGGCTCCACCCAATCCGAAACCGATCGCCATGATCCCCATGTTTTCGATGGAGGAATAGGCCAGCATCCGTTTGTAGTTTTCCACCCGGAGCATATAGACCGCCGCGACAAACAGGGAGAGGAAGCCCGTCACGACCAGGGCATCCCGGACAAAGACGCCGTATCCGGCCGCGTCGAGGATATTCCCGAACCTGAGTACGGCCAGGAGTGCCGTATTGAGGAGGGTCGCCGAAAGGAGTGCCGAGATTCCCGAAGGGGCCTCGGAGTGGGCATCAGGAAGCCAGGCATGGACCGGAGCGAACCCGGCCTTGGTTCCAAACCCGACAAGAATGAAAGGAAAAGCGAATTTGAGCCAGAAAGGATCGATCTTCCCCGCGTTGGCCTCAAGATCCCTGAAATGCAGAGATGCCCCCGGCTCCATCCCCATCATCAGGAGGATGATCCCGATAAAGGCCAGAGCAATCCCGATGGAACAGATGAAGATGTATTTCCAGGTCGCCTCAAGCGCTGTCTTTGTCCGTGAGGAGTAGATCAGGGGAGCCGAAGCGAGGGTCGTTCCTTCGACAAAAACCCAGAGCATGGCCGCGTGGTTCGTGAGAGCCGCTGCGGTCATCGCACCAATGAAAATCATCAATGCCGTGGTCTGGAGTGAGTGCCATGCCTCATGGCCGTCGTGGTGCATCCCCCGTTCATCCAGAAACCGTTTGACGGCCACCGCGAGATAGACGATGGCCAGAAGTGCGAGGACAAGAACGGCTGGCGGGTCCGTCTCGAAATATCCGGCCCAGGAACAGGGCTCAAGGGCCATCCAGGCCACCCCGGCCAGATGCCCCATGGCATGCAGAAGGACCAGATACCTGTCAAGGGCCGGACGGCGCATCAGAAACGAGAGGACAGCGAGAGTTAATGGAAGAAAAAAAAGAACAGGAATTACCATGATCAGTCCTTCAGGTCCGAGAGTTCATCCACACTCATCTCCTCGTAGCTCGATGCGATCCTGTTCATGAAGAGCCCAAGAAGAAAAACTGCCAGAAAAACATCAAGCAGCAATCCGACGTTGACGGCGAAGGTATGCTCGCGGGCGACAGCCATTGTCAGCATGAATACTCCGTTTTCCATCGCCAGGAATCCAAGAACATGAGTAATGAGTTTTTTGCGGGAGATGATGAGAAAGAGGGCCGTCACAATCACCGCCAGCGAAACCCCGAGTGCCAGCGGTTTTGTCCCGCTCGTCACTCCGCGAGAGAGATGTTCGAGGAGAAACCCGCCACCGAGAATAATGCTGGCCACCAGCAGGGAATAAAAATTCGGGATATATGGCTCGATCTCGCGGTAGATATGGTTGCGGACAATGATCCGTTGCAGGAAGAGGGGGATCACCACGGCTTTGACGACCAGGGTCTCGATGATCAGGAAAACAAGATTGATTGTGTCAAACGCGTGGGCGTCATCGAGGACCAGGACAAAGAGCAGCAAGCCCTGTATCGAGAGGGCCCTGATCACCGCATGGATCCGGCTGGTAAACGAGATGGCGAGCATCGTCGCCCCGATCATGATGATGACAAACTCTCCGACCATACAAACCTCCAGATCCGCCGTCAGGGCAGAAGCAGCACAGACACGAGTGCCACCAGGGATATCGAAAACATCAAAAGCACAAATTGCGGAACATGGGTCATGCGCAGGCGTGCCATGAAGGACTCGAGAGTCCCGATCAACACCGCCAGAACCAGCGTGCCGGCCGCAGTCCAGAGAAGCCGCATCCAACCCGTACACTCACCCTCCGGGAGGGCGACCAGCACCAGGAGAGCCGAAACGACAACGGTCTTGAGCGCTGCTCCATAGTGCAGCATGGCCAGATCGGGCCCGCTGTGGTCCAGGATCATCGCCTCATGGATCATGGTCAGTTCAAGATGGGTCGCCGGATCATCAACGGGAACACGCGCCCCTTCCAGCAAGACCATCACGAACAGGGAGAGAACAGCCAGGGTAGCCAGGACTGTCCGCCCGTCAAACGCCGAAACCATCCCGGCCAGCTGTGTCCCGCCGCCGGCCAGAACCATCGAACCGGCAAGCAGAAAAAAAGCCGGTTCGGCAAAAATCGCAAACGAGGCCTCCCGGCTTCCGCCCATCCCTTCAAAGGGGGAACCGGTTTCGAGAGCGGCGGCCACCAGTGCAAACCGCGAGGCCGCCAGAAGATAGGCAAAGAGGACAAAGTCTCCGTCAAACGAAAGGATGTGATCCCGGCCCGGGAGTGGAAGCAGGGCCGCCGCAATCATGACGGCCGCCAACTGCACGGTGGGCATCAGCCGGAAAACCGTAGTCGTCGTTGTCGAATAGACCGCGCCTTTTTTGAGGAGTCGCATGATGTCAAAAAACGGCTGGAACAGGGCCGGCCCCCTCCGGGATGCCCAAAAAGCCTTAACCCTGAGGATAATCCAGAGTGTCAGAAAAGGAAGAGTGAGGAGGAGAAGAATCTGGGCGAAAAAGAATTCCATCACGCCACCACCAGAATCCAGGTAATCATGGCCGACAGCCAGAGCAACCCGTAGAGTATGTATTGTTGCATATTGCCGCTTTGAATCCAGGCAAAACGGGCAAAAACCCCATCGACAAGACGTCCCAGCCGGGAAACGAATTTCCGCCTGATGGGATCGTCATCCTGCCGGTTGGATCCGGCACTCTCCGGAAAAAATCCCCGCACGGCCTCGCCCTCGTACTCGGTGTGCAGCACAGGACGGACAACGCTCACAAACGGATCGGAAAACGAGTCCGCCGTGTATTGAATCGAAGGATCCGGTTTCTGCCAACCACAGGCCCAGGTCGCAGCAGCGACAACCCGCCTCCCCCTGAGAAGCATGGCCCGGACCATAAGCAGAAATCCGATGACTGCGACGAAAGCGATCACCGGGACACTGAAGGAGAGCAAGGTCTCCGGCAGACTGACCCGCACCAGTGGCCAGAGCCCGATCCCCGAATCGATTGGCATCATCTCGAGCGAGAGCGTATCAAGGAATGGCAGCAGCAGGTCGAAAACGACCGCCGGGAAGAGCCCCATAAAGAGCAGGACCGCAACCGGAATCCAGAGAAATGCCCACCCCCGGACAGCACGGTCATCCGTTTCCGCCGATCCGGCACTCCGGGGCTCACCCGAAAACGCGATGCCCCAGATTCTGGTCCATGCCAGGAGCGCCACCGCACCAGTCATGATCACCAGTGCCAGAATGACCACCAGAGCGGTTGTTACGAGAGGAAAGCCCGTTGTGAGCCCTGCGACCAGACCCAAAACAAGGAGGATTTCGCTGATCAGCCCACCAAAGGGCGGAAGACTGGCACTGGCCCAAGCCATACAGAAGAATGTTCCGGCGATGCGCGGCATCCGGCGGGCCAGTCCGCCCAGCGTCTCAAGATCCCGTCCGGCACCGGCATATTCCACGAGGCCGGCCCCGGTAAAGAGGACGATTTTATAGAGTGAGTGACAGATGGTATGGACGAGGACCGCAGCAATCCCGGCCACCAGCATGAAGGTATTGGAGTAGGCACTCCCAAGCATCATCACACCGATTCCGGCCGTGATGATCCCCAGATTTTCCATACTGCTGTATGCAAGGATCTCCTTGAGGTCCCGCCGGATCACGGCAAAGGTGATACCGCTAACAGCGGAGATACTGCCGACGGCAACAACGATCCAGGCAGCGACTTCTGAAGACGGCCCGAAGGCCATCACCGCACGCAACATCCCGTACACCCCGAGTTTGCTCATCAATGCGGACATGATGGCCGACACATGGGGGGATGCCGCCGGGTAGGCCTCCGGCACCCAGGAGTGGAAGGGGACCAGCCCCATTTTGAACGCGAACCCGGTCATCAGGAACAGGAAGGAGAGCCCGGTCGTCCCGTGCAGGTTCGTGAACCCCCCTCCACCGAGGACGACGGCACCCAGCATCAGGAAGACAACACTGATGTGCATCGCCACAAAATAGTGCAACCCCGCCGACCGGATCCGCCTGAGGCTGTTCCCCATAAGAACGAGGAAGAAAGACGAGAGCGACATGATCTCCCAGACAACCAGAAAGTGGATCAGACTCTCCAAGACGATGGCCAACTTCATTGCGAGAAAAAGCATCCCCAAAAAAAACCAGTGGATCCGCGCACCGTCCACGGTGTCCATCCTGGTAAATCGCCCGGAAACAACCAGCGCCGGAAGACCGAGCCAGGCGATGACCAGCAGAAAAAAGGCCGAGAGGCGGTCGATCCGGAGCACGGCATCCCCGAGAGGCCAGCCAAAGGGAACGATGGATGAAACTGTCCCCCCACCGGAGAAGACCGGCGCCAAGGCGAGGGTTTCGGCAATCGCCGAGAGAAGGATCACCAGGGTAAACGCCACTGGTCTCCGCTGCGCCGGCACAAAGGGAACCAAAAATGCGCCTGCAAGAAGACAGGCCATACCGACAAAGAACCAATCCATCATGGGACCTTCCCACCTGAAATGGCTTGATCAAGCGTGCTCACAATCCTGACCAGTTCATCGAGCGATGCAGCCGTCTGGACAGCCCGGCGCATTCCGCCATCGGAAAGCACCCAGGCCAGCCGCGCCAGAATCTCGAGATGGCGCCGGGCATTGGAGGACAGGACGAGGAACATGGTGTGCACCGGCAGTCCGTCCGGCGAAATCGCGACCACGGGTTGCGCAGGGCGGAGGACCGTGATGCTCTCCTGATCGCAATCGGCGATGATCGGACTCCGCGGATGGGGAATCGCGATCCCTCCACCGATCGCCGTGGAAAGCTGGGACTCGCGGGAGAGGAGGGCCCGGATACAATCCTCACGATCAAGACCGGGAAAGGCCGGCAGGGTGTGCACTCCATGCTGGATGACTTCAGCCATGGTTGTCCCGGGGATATTCATGACCAGCCCACCGCGCTTGAGAAGCCCGGCAAGCAGGAACGGGGCACTGTCCCCGGCGTTAAAATAGGCCGGTGTCACGACAATCGATTGACGAAGAATGTATTCGTCAATCTCGGTTTTGAGAAAATGGTATTCCGCGCCGATCTTTCTCCCCGGCAAATCGCCCGTACTGACTCGGGAAAGAACATCCTGCTCGCGCAGGCCAAGCATGGCCGCCACATCCGCTGTCGATAAATGCATACCTGAACCACCCTCTGCAAGTATACGCAGTCCTCTTCTTCGCTGGATTTTTTTTTTGATCCCGTGCTATACTGACACATCATGAACGTATTCTCCCTGGCAGCCCAGGTCGCAAGCGTGGTTTACTTGTATACCGGAGCCTTCTCCCTCTGGCTGGACCGGTCGAATCCGCTCAACAAGGCGTACTTCGGTCTCTCTCTCTGTTTCGCCTACTGGGCCATGACCTACGCCCAAGTCTATTCCGCTCCGGATGCGGCAAACGCCTGGTTCTGGTACGACCTCTCCTCATTCGGCCGGGTGACCTGGTACGCGTTCTTCCTGGTCTTTGCCCTGATCCTCACGGATCGGGCATCCCTCTTCAAAAAACACCGCTGGCTGCTCCCCCTGATCTTCCTCCCTCCAACCCTCTTCATCACGCAGAACCTGACGGGCTATCTCGGTACCAGCAATCTCGTCTCCGGGCCTCTCGGCTTTATCGAGATACCGGCCCGGAATGCCCTCTATTATCTGTATGTGGGAACCTATGCGGGCTACACCGTATTCGGCTTGCACCTGATCTACATCTGGACGAGACGGCAGACTGCCGCCCGGAAACGCCGCCAGGGTTTCATGATCTTCGTCTCGGGCTACATCGCCTTCGTTGTCAGCCTGTTGACAAATCTCTTTTTCCCCCTCCTCGGCGTGCATACCGTCCCGGCACTCGCTCCGATCCTGATTCTCTTCTGGTCCCTCGGAATCTTCTATACCATCCGCAAACACCATTTCATGCTCGTCACCCCGGCCATTGTGGCCGACGAGATCATCCTCCGAATGCGGGACATGCTTCTTTTGACGGACAGCGAAATGCGGGTCGTCCGCATCAATCCCGAAACGGAGCGACTGACGGGACGAACAGCCGTAGATCTCATCGGAAAACCCCTGACGAGCATTCTCTCCGCGCACGCTCTGAACTGCCCGGAACATGTCGAACACGAGACAACGGTCACGACCAGTCTGGGGGAAGAAATCCCCGTCCGTCTCTATCGCGACATCATCCATGACCGATCCGGCGAACCGATCGGAACCCTGATCATGGCAAGTGACATCCGCGAGCAGCTCCAACTTCTGCAGGAAGTCCAGGACAGGATGCGCATCGAGGGGGAACTGGTCCATGCGAAGGAAGCCGCTGAAGAGGCCAACCACATGAAAGGCCGGTTCCTGGCCAACATGAGCCACGAGATCCGCACTCCGATGAACGGTGTCTGCGGAATGGCCGAGCTCCTTCTGGATACCAGGCTCGATCCAGAGCAGCAGGAATACGCCCGCACGATCATCAGCTCGGGAAAGGCACTTCTCGGGATCATCAACGATATCCTCGACTACTCAAAAATCCACGAAGGGAAACTGGAGATCGAGAACACCCCCTTCCATCTTGGACGTCTCGCAAACGAATTGATTCTCCTCCTCTATCCGCGTGCCCGGGAGAAAGAGATCGAACTCGTTCTTCATTACTCCCCGCAGGCACGCATGGATGTCATCGGTGACCAGACCAGGATCCGCCAGGTTCTTCTGAACCTGCTCAACAACGCTATCAAATTTACCGAAAAGGGATGCATCATTCTCTCGATTGAAATCGTCCGTTGTTCTCCGGACGGTGGACTCTTTACCATCACCGTCGAAGACAGCGGAATCGGAATCCCGCCCGAAAAAACCGAAGCGATCTTTGAACGCTTCAGCCAGGCGGATGCGTCCACGACGAGAATGTATGGCGGAACCGGGTTGGGGCTGACGATCTCGCGACAGTTGGTCGAGCTGATGGGCGGGACCCTGACTGTGACCAGCTTCCCTGAGACAGGGTCGACTTTTTGGGTTTCACTCCCCCTCCCCTGGCAACAGCAGGGTGCCTGCGAAATCAACTCCCTGCCCTGCAAGACCCTCCTCTTCGACAAGCGCCATATTCCAGGAAGCATGCTGCAAAAAATCGTGGCAGACTGCGGAAGTGACTGCCTGCTCGTCAATGCCTGGAGTTCCGTCCGGGAACGGCCGGACGTCTGCCTCGTTCTGGTCCACGAGAGCATGCCCGATGCAAGCGGAACGGAAACACTCGCCATGTTGCGGACTCACTTCACGAACGCCCGGCTGGTCATCATCCATCAACCGGGATTGGATGTCCATGGGTTTGATGCCACCATTACGGAACCTGTCCGGCCTTCACAGATCATGTCCGTCCTCTCCGCTGTCGTAAAAACATGCCACCTTCATTCACCATCGGGGGGTACGTTCATCATCGAACCCGAGTCTTACCTCTCCATGAACGCCCCGATTACCTGTCTCGTCTTCCCGGGAAAAAAGATTCTCCTCGTCGAAGACAATGAAGTCAACCGGACCGTCGCCCTCCGTCTCCTCAAAAAACTCGGGTGTACCGTCGACTGTGCCGAAAACGGGCAACTGGCCCTGGACATGCTCGCAACCCGGGAGTATGACCTGATCTTCATGGACTGCCAAATGCCGGTGATGGACGGCTATACCGCCACATCCATGATCCGCCAGCCTGGCTCGCCTTGGAGCAGGCCGGAGATCCCGATCGTGGCACTGACGGCACATGCCGGAGGGGAAGAGCATGCCAAGGCCCGCGAACACGGTATGGATTCCTGCCTGACAAAACCGGTCTCGCGGAAAAATCTTGAAACCTGTCTGGCGGAGATCTTCAATCCGGAAATGGAAGTGACAGCGGAGAACACACCTGTCCGGGGGGATCAAGTCCTCAACGAAGCCCGGGCCATGGAGCGACTGGATGGAGACAGGACACTCTGGCTTGAGCTGGTTCAGATTTTTCTCGAGTCATTGCCGGATGCAAAAGAAACGCTCACCCGGGCCATACTCGGAGATGACCGGCCAGGGATCGCCGCGATCGCCCATACCATCAAGGGCGGCGCCCTCAACTGCAGTGCCGACGAGATCGCGAACATCTTCGCTGTTCTCGAAGACTCCTGCCTGACTCTTTCTTCCGGGGAACTCAATGACGCCCTGGTTTCGACTGACCTGGCCTTTGCACGACTCCTGCAGGAAGCCTTCGCATTGCGCAACAGAAACTGACCCGGTAAATCTCCGGGGGAGCGTGGATCAGGCCCGGTTGACGACCACCCGCGCCTTGAGCGCAACCCGGCTGTTGTAGACCAGGCCATTCTGGATCACCCTGAAGATCGTCCCGTCATCGTCCGCCCTGCTCGGTTTGATATCCACTTCCTCATGGAGGACCGCATCGAATATGTCGCCCGGCGCAGGAACGATGGTCTCGATCCGCATCTCGTCAAGCCTTCGCTCGACCTCACGGCGGACCTCATCCTCACTGAAGAGCTGTTTGTTGCCCGACGTCGCAGGCCGGGGAAAGGAATCGAATTTTCTGGAAAGAAGTTCCAGCTCGGCAAAGACTTTGAGGAGGGCCGCGCTGTATCCTGCGGGCTCGGGAGCAGGCACCGGCCGGGAACCCTTTTCCTTCGCCTCCGGGGGAGGAAGATGCTGCGCACTCTCCATCAGATAGCGCAGGGCCTCCTTGATATGCATCACATCCCGCTCGATCTTTCCGATGGAATTCCGGACACCTCCCATCCTGACCAGGATCAGGAGGACAAGCACAGAGGTCAGTCCGGCGATCGCAATCGCAATGTACGAATATTTCGTATTCACATCGATGATGGTATCCAGAATCCGGTCCGGACTGATCTCGGGAGACTGAACGGTTTCCGGAGCCTTTGTCTCCCGATCAGGCTGCGTTGCCCCGGCAGATGTCTTCTCGACCGGTTTCCGCCCCGGCACCTGGGCAAGCAAGACCTGCTCCCCGGAAATGGCCGACAATTCCCGGCTCACGCAGACTACTTCAAAAAGAACCATCAACAAAACGCACAGCAAGATTCTGCCGTATCCACGCATCACGCACGCCCTCCAGACACAGGAGAATATAGACGGTTTGTGACATCTTGTGCAATGAGAAATTGAAACCGGGACAGTTCCCCTGATTTTCTGTAGATTTGGCGGAAGCCGGACGGAAGGATTGGCAGGTTGGACGAATGACGGACGAAAAAAATTTCTGGCTGGCCCTCCCCACCCCCTTTCTCTGTCTCGCCCCCATGTCCAACATCACCGACAGCGCCATGCGGCTGATTCTGGCGCGTCACTGCAAACCGGATGTCATTTTTACCGAGTTCATCTCGACCGCCGGACTGACATCGCCCAAGGGCCGGAGCAAACTCCTCCCCGATCTCCGTTTCGATCCGGGCGAACACCCGCTGGTCGCCCAGTTTTTCGGACGTGTTCCGTCCCAATTCTTCGCCTGCGCATCCCTGGCCGCCGATCTCGGGTATGACGGGGTGGACATCAACCTCGGGTGCCCCGACCGCTCCGTCTTGCGACAAGGTGCGGGCTCGAGCCTGATCCGGGAACCGGCCCTGGTGGCAGAAATCATCCAGGCCGCACGGGAAGGTGCCCGCGGGCTCCCGGTTTCCGTAAAAACACGTATCGGATATTCACAAAACACCGTCGAGACCTGGATCGGGCAATTGATCGGAATGAAACCGGCCGCCATCACCCTCCACGGACGGACACGGAAGCAAAAATACCTCGGCTCGGCCGACTGGTCGGCCATCGCCCATGCCGCCAGCATGGCCCGCGAGGCCGGGATTCCCCTGATCGGAAACGGGGATGTCGCATCCTGGCAGGACGCCATGGACCGGGCCCGCGAGGCCGGGGTTGACGGCGTGATGATCGGCAGGGCAGCCATCGGAAATCCCTGGGTCTTTTCACCCGAAACCACCCGAAAAAAAATCCCGCTCGAGGATCTCCTCTCCGTCATCATCGAACATGCCGGGCTCTACCAGGAGCATTATGACGGGATCAAGAGCTTCGCCAATGTCAGGAAGCATCTCAAAAATTACGTGGCCGATTTTCATGGAGCCAAATCCTTGCGGATCGCCCTGGTCCATGCCGAGAATGCCGACCACGTCAGGGAGATTGTCCACGATTTTCTGCACAATCCCCCAGCCAGCGATTCGCAGCAGGAATGAACCCGCGCCAGGCCGGACGAGGCATGACTTCCTGCAGGTTCTTTTTTTGGGGAACAACCTTCCATCGCCCAATGGGCTGTCGCCTGCCTCGAACGGGATTCACCCCGCTGCTCCCCGACACGGATCGGCCCGGCAACGAAAGGGGAATATTTCAGTTATCGGTCTTTCTGATGATCATCAGGGGACTGTCTGCCAGACCATTCGCATCCAGCCGGGCACGGACACGCTCAAAAATCCGGGCAGCCCGCTCTTCATCGGGAGAGACCAGGTAAAAAGCGCCACCACCACCGGCGCCACTCATTTTCCCTCCGGTCGCACCCGCCTGGCGTCCGCAGGACAAAAGATCGTCCACAAGCCCGTTCCCCAATCCAAGCTGACGGAATGAGGTTTCGGCCTGATCGGCAAGATTGCCGATTTTTTCAGCAAGCTCACGCTGATCGTTCGAACCTGATCCGGCTTGATGAAAGCATTGGATGGCCTCGGCGGAGAGTGCGCCAAGATGGGCGATCGCACTCTTGGTCTCCTGATCCTTTTTCCGGTATCTCTCGGAAATCGCCTGGACATGGGCCTTGGTGCTTCCGTCCCGGGGAACACCACCGACAATCAGGGTCAAGGGACAGGTCTTCATCTCGGTATGCTGCGGAAGATCGTCCCCGGTGCCGGAAAACGAAAACCCCTGCATCTTGCCGAACAGGGCCAGCCCCGTGTCGATACCGGAGGGCTTCCCGTGAAAGAGCCGCTCCGCCTTGTTGGCCAGAGCCCAGAGCCTGCCAAGCTCCCGCAGGAGCTCGCGCGCCCAGGCCTCGGGGAGAAAGCGGTTGGCAAGAACCGTCACGACTGCCTTGACAAGGGCAACACAGAGGGCGGCCGATGAGCCAAAACCCATACCCCTGGGCACATCGGAGTGGATCGTCAGACGGTACCCGTCCTTCCTGAGCAGGGGAAATGTGTCAAACATCAGACTGACCAAGGCATGGAGACGCGCCGATTCGTCGCCGTTGAGTTCCGGCAGGGCCCATGCCGAGAGAGAGGTGTTCTCGTCAAGCGTCACCCGGGTCTTCCAGGGAAGGGCCAGTCCCAGGGCCGGATAGCCGTAGACCGCTGCATGCTCGCCGAAGAGCAGGAGTTTCCCCGAGCCCTCGCCAGTTACCGCCATCGCACACCATCCCGAGCCAATTTCACGCTGAAGACTTCCACTTCCGGAGAATAATAGACAGGAGGAAATCCAAAAGCAATGGCCAACTCGCCACCGGCCCCGCTCGCCTTGGCGGGAATCCCCCGGGTCCGGAGATCGGCAAGGACCCCCGCCAACTGCCCGCCTTCGGGGTCCAGTCCGAGATTCCGGCCGATCCAGAGACCGACCCGGCGCACGCCTGTAATGGCGCGGAAAAGAGCGCACGCGGAAGGCCCCCGGATCTGCCCGTCGCCCGCCTGGCCCGCGCCAGCCGTGAGGGCCGCTTCGAGATGGCGCACCGCCCGGTTGGAACAGGCCAAAAATCGCGCGACGTCCACTCCCCGTTCGGCCTGCAATTTTTTGAACGATCGCACCGCGGGCCCGGAACGCACGCTCTCCTCCGCAGGAATCAGCGTCAGTTCCATCCCGTCGGCAATCCTGATCGGATTCCACAATGGTTTCTCCCCACCACGAAACAGTCCTGTTCCTCCATAAAAAGAAGCATGGACGTCATACCCGCTTCCGCCGCTCTGAAAGGCCCTGTGTCCCCGGAGTGCGATCCGCAAGACCGGTTCACATTCTTCAGGCGAAGGCTCGGGACCGAGTGGATGGATGCAGTCCACAAAAAATGCGGCCAACCCAACCGCGAGAGCAGCACTCGAACCGAGGCCGAGTTTTTTCCCCGGTGCAAAAAACAGTTCGGTCGAATCGGCGAAAACCCGGGCGGCAAACCGTTTGTCCGAGACAGGAACGGAGAGAATCTCCGCTGCCGCGGCGAGGACCGCCTCCGCAAGCCTCCCGCCATCGAGCGCAGCCCCATGGGCCTGACCTTCAAGGAGAAACCGGCTCCCGGGAACAGCACGCAATCGCAGAAAACGGGCCGGAGCGAGCGCAATCCCGAGGCCACCCTCCGCTGTGATGGCATACTCGCCCGCCAGAAGGAGATTCCCGGGAACGATGTATTCTCGTGTCATCCCACAAATCTACGCCGTTTTTCCGGTTCATGATCAGCAAATCCTGCCGGTCTGAGCGGCAGTGAGTATCTTGGATGGAACACGGAAAGCGGAGAAGACCCATGGCCATCGCATCACAATCGATTCTGGTTGAAGAAAAACAGGATGGATTCCTGATCAAAGTCGACGGAACCCCGCTCAAGACTCCGGCCGGGGCCACGATCCTTCTCCCGACAAAGCGACTGGCCCAGGCCATGGTTGCCGAATTGGTGACGGTCGAAGAGATTGATCCCTCGCGTCTCGGATTCTACTGTCTGGCCTCGACCCGTCTGGATTTTACGGACAAGGGAAAGAGCATCCCCGTTGAAGGAATCCCGAAGATCATCCTCTTTGATCCCGCCCTGCACGCCCTGCCCGGGAGCGCCCTCGACGTCCTCGAATCCGCCACCGAACCGGTCCGCAGCTTTCTCGCCGGGCATGGTCTGGTCCATCCGGAAATACCGAATCTGCCCGAAAACGAGATGGAAGGCTGGCTGGCCGACTCTCCGTCCGAGACCAAGCACAACATCGAGGGGATTCTCAGGGTCTGTCGCGACCTGTTTGAAAAACAGGGAAATGCCCAGCATGCCGTGGTGATCAACGCGGGCAAGGTCCATCGTTCCTTTGTCCTCGGGCTGCTCCTCGCTGAGGGCCAGATCTCAACCGCCGAATACGCGGCGGCCGTCATGGCCACCCTCTGTATTCATCCACTGGCATGGAACAACATCGGGGTCGATCAATACCGGGCGGCCTTCGAAGAGGTCAGGCTCCAGGCCGACAGCATGCGAGTCTACCTTGAAGAAAACTGATGCTCCTCAGCCCTCGTCGGGCTCCCAGACGATCCATTCTCCAGGCTGAGAAAGGGCAATCTTCCATCCCTTGCCCGGGCCGGGATAATCGGACCCGAGGGAAACAATCAACGCATCCTTTCCCTCCCGACCAGACACGGCATAGGCAAATCCACTGTACCCGCCACCGACCTCATGCCAAGAGGATCCGGCCGTAACTCCTCTCGCTTGCCGAAGCCGAATCAGAGCGCTAATCATCCACTCAAATCCCCAGTCATAACAATCAGGCCAATAGACGCACGGAATTCCCGGTGCCGTCAGGATAAAAGCGTAGGCCTTCGATTTGAACTCGGGAGGGCATGGCCAACATTGCTGGCCCCAACCATTGGCCGCCGACCATGGAGAAGCCCCCATATCATGATTATCCACAAAGGTCATGACACTCTCACGAACAGCACGATCCGGAGACATATTCAGACCCCAGCGCAGGTTGGCCGGATGCGCTGTCTGAATCTGGCGTTTGAGAACGATATCGTAGGCCAGGCATCCGGTCTCGGCCGCCCATCCGATGATCCTGGCACCTTCGTCCCGACCATAGCGCTGGATCAGGGGATCATCACTCCGGTCATTGGAACTCTGCCAATACTCACCGATGGAGATGTATTCCTTTTTTTTGGTCAGCCCGAGCCAATGCACCACATCCTGGGGATCATAGCCCCAGACATAATCCCAGCGCCACCCGTCGACACCACAGTCGACGGAGAGTTCCTCCAACGCCCTGCGAATCCGTTCCTGAACCATCGGCTCATTGAGGGCCAGATCAAAACGCCCATCCATAAAAGCGCCACCACTGTCGGCACCACCATTTCTCCAACAGGGACCCGGCCAAGGCCAGATATCCGCCTCCATCCGGCCACCGTCCCTGTGGTTGAGCACAATATCCACAATCACCTTGAGTCCGTTCCGGTGGGCGGCATCCACCAGCGCAACCAACTCCGCCTTTGTCCCATACCGGGAATCCAGCGAGAAGTCATGCCAGTAATAGCCTTCTCCCCCGCCATGCCTGCCATTGCTCTCCCAGGCTGAATCATCCCTCCAGGGTGGAGGCAGATAGAGGACGGTACACCCGCTTGCCGCGATGCGCTCGATCGACGTCTTGAGAATCGCATACCAGGACTCGTCACGCCCGTCAACGGTCCCCGTACCCTGTGTCTTGACCAGGTTCCAGTGGAAAGCCTGGAGGATGACATCTCCTCCATCGCCATGTGTCTGCTCTGTGTTCATGGTCTGAGTATACGCCCTGATAAAAAAAATGCAAGACTCGAATCGGGTATGCTATGCTTCGTTGTGGAGGGAGTCCATGTCCGTGACAAGCAGCCTGCCCGTCAGCATCGCTGACATCAATTACGGTCAGCACATGGGGAATGACCGGTTTCTGGCCTTCTTCCATGAAGCCAGACTGAACTTTCTCGCCAGCGTCTCGGCCAGTGAAGTCGACATCGGTGAAGACACCGGCCTGATCATGACCGAGGCAAACGTCCGCTATCTCGGGCAAGTCGTCCGGGGAGATCTCCTCGAAACGACGGTCGATGTCCTCGAGGTCAAAAAATCCGGTTTCGTCTTGGGCTACGAGATGTACCGCAGCCAGGACGGGAAACGGGTCGCCAGCGGGACAACGGCACTCTGCGCCTTTAAGTACGCCGAGGGAAAAATCGCCCGACTCCCGGGCGGATTCAAACAGGCGCTCGAAGCGCACCTGCGCCAGCCGGAAGGCGATCGGGCCGGAAGCTGATCACCCCCGACGGGACTCAGACCTTGCGGATCGGGACGAGCATCCGGTTGATGGCATTGACATAGGCCCGACAGCTCGCCAGAACAACATCCGTGGCCGCCGCCCTTCCGGAATAGAGCCGGTCCTGATACCGGATGCTGACGGACGCCTCACCCAGGGCATCCATACCACCGGTGACTGCCGACAGCGAGTACTGCTCAAGGACAACGCCCGGGACATTCACGATCCGGTTGATGGCACCATAGATCGCATCCACAGGACCGTCTCCCGTTGCCGCCTCCTGAAAACGCTCCCCGTTACGGACAAGGACGACGGTGGCAGTCGGGATGGAGGTATTTCCCCCGGTGAAGTTCACATACTCCAGCTTCCAGGTCTCGGGAACACTGGCGTGGAGAGCGTCCTCGATGATGGCGACCAGATCGTCATCAAAGACTTCCTTCTTTTTGTCGGCGACCTCTGTAAACCGCAGCCAGGCCTTCTCCAGGGCATCCTTGTCCGGCGCATACCCGAGTTCGGCCAGTTTCTTGGTAAACCCGTGCTTCCCTGAATGCCGGCCCAGGACAATATCACTCGACTTGCGCCCGATGGACTCGGGGGTCATGATCTCATACGTACTGCGCTCCTTGAGAACACCATCCTGATGGATGCCTGACTCGTGGGCAAAGGCATTCTTTCCCACAATCGCCTTGTTGGCCGGAATGGGGAACCCGATCGTCGACGAGAGGAGTTTGCTCGTGCGGAAGATCTCTTCCGTCTTGATTCCGGTTTCCAGCTGGAAACTGTCCTTCCGCGTGGAGAGGGCCATGACGATCTCCTCCAATGCAGCGTTCCCGGCCCGTTCCCCGATCCCGTTGACCGAAACCTCAACCTGCCTGGCACCGCCCAGGACGCCGGCCAGACTGTTGGCGACGGCCATCCCCAGATCGTTATGGCAATGGACCGAAAAAATCGCCTTGTCCGCATTGGGGGTTTTTTCAATCACTTCTTTAAACAACCTCATATACTCCCCGGGGACGGCGTATCCCGTTGTGTCCGGAAGATTGATGATGCTCGCCCCCGCCTCGATCACGGCCTGAATGATCTCGGAGAGAAACCCGTAGTCCGAGCGGGAGGCATCCTCGGCGGAGAATTCAACCTCGGGTGCCAAGCCTTTGGCGTATCTGACCGCATCCACGGCCATCTGCAGAACCTGATCCGGCTCCTTCCCCAGCTTGTGCTTCATGTGGATCGGAGATGTCGCGATGAAGGTGTGGATCCGGCCGTGCTTGGCTTTGGCCAGTGCCTTGGCCGCCGCATCCAGATCGGTTTTCACCGCCCGGGAGAGAGCCGCAACCGTCACATGGCGCAGTTCGGACGCCACCAGGGAGACCCCCTCCATCTGGGCCGGACTGGAGACCGGAAAACCCGCCTCGATGACATCCACACCCAGCCGCTCGAGTTGCAGCGCAATCTCCAGTTTTTCACGGACACTCATGCTTGCGCCGGGAGACTGCTCACCGTCACGCAGGGTTGTATCGAAAATGTACACTCTGTTCTTCATGTTGAACTCCTTTCAGCTTCTCGTATTGGATACGCCACAGGCGGAGCTTGAACAAAAAAAGGCAGCCTCCGCGCTGTGGCGGGACTGCCTCTTTGAAGGCATGCCTCCCTGGGTGCGCGGTTACTCGCGTTCCTCGGTGATTAGCTTGCCGTCGTTGGAGAATTTCATCATGCTGCGCAGCTTTTTCCCGACTTCTTCGATGGGATGGGCAGCGGCTGTCCTGCGCTGGGCGTTGAAGAAAGGCTTGCCAGCCATGTTCTCCAGCATCCAGTTGCGGGCAAAGGTCCCGTCCTGGATATCCTTGAGAACGGCACGCATGGCTTTTTTGGACTCGTCATTGATGACGCGCGGACCGGAGACATAGTCGCCGTATTCCGCGGTGTTGGAGACGGAGTAGCGCATATCGGCCAATCCGCCCTGGAAAATCAGGTCCGTAATCAGCTTGACCTCGTGGAGACATTCGAAATAGGCCATCTCCGGTGCGTATCCGGCCTCGGTCAGTGTCTCGAAACCGGCCAGGATCAGATTCGCCAAACCTCCACAGAGGACCGACTGTTCACCAAAAAGATCCGTCTCGGTCTCCTCACGGAATGTCGTTTCGATCACACCGGCTCTGGTGGCACCCAGACCCTTGGCATACGCCAAAGCGATGTCGCGGGCCTTTCCGTCAACATCCTGGTGAATGGCGATCAGCCCCGGGACTCCGCTCCCCTTCTCGAACTGGGAACGAACCGTGTGTCCGGGCCCCTTGGGAGCGACCATGATCACGTTGACATCCTTGGGAGGAACGATCTGGTTGTAATGGATATTGAAGCCATGCGAGAACATCAGGGTCTTCCCTGACTTCATGGAAGATGCGATCTCGCTCTTGTACGTCTGGCCCTGGGTCTCATCCGGCGTCAGGATCTGGATGATATCGGCCACCTCGGCAGCCTTGGCCACCGTCAGAGGCTTCCAGCCGTCTTTTTCGGCATTCCGCCAGGACACACCACCCTCGCGGAGACCAACAACAACGTTGAAACCGCTGTCCCGCAGATTGAGGGACTGTGCCCGCCCCTGGCTTCCATAGCCGATTACCGCTATTGTTTTTTTGCCAATCGCATCCAGACTGGCGTCACCCTCGTAATAGATCTTCATCAATCGGTCTCCAATTGCATTTCTCTGTTTCGTAAACATACCCTGTCCGCCGAAAAAGTCAAGTTTCTTGAGGAATGGGGTGCCGGCCAAAGGTTCCCTTGGGGCGGATCTGTTTTTATGGAGTCCACACGATTTCGTGTTTTTCATTGAGTCTCGCAGCCTTGAGTGCTATCATGTCACGAGGGCGCAGGTCCTCCGGTGCACTCCTCCGGGAGGGCAGTGAACATAAATCAGGAAGTGGTGTCTTGATGAAGCGACGGGAAGCGGCTGCGCTCGACCTGGAACTTGAGCGGAGATTTGAGCGGTTGTACAGGCAGCACTACGCTCGAATGGTCAGTCAAGTGCATTACATGGTCAACGATATCGAGCAGGCCCAGGAAATTGTTCAGGATGTCTTCGTCCGCCTGCACCGCAACCTGCCGACCATTGCGACTGACGAGCTTGTTCCGGGGTACCTTTTCATCGCCTGCCGCAATGCGATCAAAAACGAGTACCGCCGCCGCGGACGCATCAAGAGCGGCTACGGGAAGACGGTCTTTGTGGATATGGAGAAGACGGATTTTTTCTTCAGGAATGCCGAAACTGAGGAAGACGCCTTCATCAAGCGCGAAGACACCAAGGCGGTGCTGCGCTCTCTGGCGCAACTCAAGCTTGAGGATCGTGAGATCATCCTCATGAAGGAGTTCGGAGGGCAGCGGTACGAAGAAATAGCGGAGACACTCGGGACAACAACAACCGTTGTCCGGGGACGCCTCCACAAGGCCAGACAGCGTCTTCGCAAGGCGCTTCTGGAACCAGGAAAGGAGATCATAGATGAGACACGCGACTGACAGACAACTCTCCGCCCTGATCGACAACGAATTGTCCGAGCAGAAAAGGGTGCGCATTGAGGAACACTGCCGCACCTGCGCACAGTGCAGCAAACGTCTTGAGGAATACAAAAGGATTCAGTCCACCCTGTCGGCACTCCCCGTCCTCAAACTTGATCCGGACTTCGCACTGACCAGAGTCCGCGCCAGGGTCCGCGAAGCCGACCAATGCGAGCCACTGGTTGTCCGCTCCTGGTACCATCCGGCGCTGGCGATAGCAGCGGCTGCCCTTGTTGCGATAGCAGTTCTTTTTGCGGTACCGGGCGAGGTCAGAGAGGAAGACGGGGGACTTGACCCCAAAGCCACCCTCACGCAGGGTCCCCTTGACAACTGTGTCGCCGAACAGGAAACCGATGACATCATCCGCGGCTACCATGACATGAAACGGCTCTATTACTTTTGACCGGCACCCTCTACGGCATCCGGCATGAACAGCGAGGCAATAATCCCATGTGGCGAATGATACTCTTGACCAGCCTTCTGGTTGTGCTGGCACTCCCGGTGTCTGCACAACAGCGTGATGTACCGGCCAACGCCGAGGAATTGACCCTCCTCGGGAATCCCAAAGAGCGGATGCAGAAGATCAACCGTCTTTTGCGCGAGGCCGGCGAACACGTCCTCGAGCAAAAGCGCATGCTGGACGATGCCGTCGCCCGAATCATCGCCAACGAGCGCAAGATGGCCGCCAGCAGTCTCTCCGGCGAGGAACGACAGAAATTGCGCACGGCAAACATTGCCGCTTTCAGGGAAATCGAGATCATCCGTGAACGGATCGCGCGAATCCAGTTTGATACGGCGCAGGAGGTGTACCAGATCGAGCAGACGGCATACCACTCAATGATCAACGACATTGCGCAAAAAAACGCCCAGATCGGGACCGACCCGCTCGCCTACTGGCTCGCGGTGCGCCGGATGCTCCTCTCCCCGTCCGAACTCTCTTCAAACCTGTCCGAAAATGATCTCAAAGCCATCTACCGGTAAGATCGGACTCCTCGTTTTTCTCGGTTGCACCCTCCTGACACCGGCCTTCTTGGCCGGTGTCAGTCCCTTGACCCGGCCGGTCGTCCATTCACCGGCGCTCGGTTCCGCCATCCGTCTCTGGGCCCATCTCTCCCGCCAGGATCTCTGGTACACCGAAGCCGGCCCACCCGATCGCAGGGCAGCCCCCGGTGCTGTCTTTTTCAGCCTCTGGAAAAGCAGCCTGGCCAACCCCCAAGGCGGGAATCGGATTGCCGATCTTGGATACAGTTTTGCCCACCCCCTGCTTGACAGCAAGCGGCAGGTCGTCTGGTATGCCCAACGCGTGTCCGACTCCAATCGGGATGGCGTTATTGATGAACAGGACGGGCTCTCCATCATCCGTCTTGACCTGGCCCGGAATCGCCCGGAGACAGTGACTGACCGGGACGAGATTTCCTGGCCCCTCTCGCTCGACCCGAATACCGGCCGGATCCTGGCAGTCGTGGACGGATACTACGCGATTCTCGAGGCTGATGACGGAGACATCGATGAACGCCTGGCACGATTTGACAGCCGGACTTCCCGCGGATCCCGTCCCTTTTTCGACACCCATGGCAAACCATGGCTCATGTCGCAGGATGCCCCGGCGTTGGCGATCACCCGGAATACACTCTCCCCGGGACAACCGGTGGTGCTGGCCGATCCCGGCTCGAAAGTCTCCATCCAGATTGTCGGACCCGGCGGAAAGCCGCATTTCAGGATCAACGCCCCGGACGGCAAAACCGTCGAAGTCCCGGCTGAACAGGGACTCTGGCCCCTCTCCATCATTGACAGCACACGGATCATCTGGATCGATCGGGGGCGGATCTTCGCCGCCGATCACCATCAAAAGCGCCATGAACCGCTTGTGCTCCTCCCGTCGAACCTGCTTGCGGCTTTTGTCAACCCGACCGAGCCGGGTTCCATCGCATGGTTGCACGGATCTGCTACGGGATACGCCTCGCTTGGCGCTGCGCATTGGGGACAATGACGCAGCGGGATTTTCACACCCTTCGGAAGGCAAGAATCCGCCCGTCTCTCTCCGGACATCTTTGGGGCCACCTGCCCTCGGGGCCGGCGCGTTACAAGAAGGACTAATTCACTTGTCGTCACAGTCCTTCTCCGCTAAATTTGGGCGGGCTTGCCCCCACCAACGGGTTTCCCGCCTCTCCCGGCCGGGTCACCCAGTTCCGCACCGGAGGATGGCTGTCAATGAAATACATTTTTGTCACAGGCGGAGTCTGTTCATCATTGGGAAAAGGCGTCTGTGCCGCATCGATCGCCTGCCTGCTTGAACACGCAGGCTTTCGGGTCACCCTGCAAAAACTGGATCCCTACCTGAATATCGATCCGGGTACCATGTCTCCCTTCCAGCACGGTGAAGTCTATGTCACCGATGACGGTGCCGAGACAGATCTGGACCTGGGAACCTATGAACGCTTTACCGGACAGGCCAGCTTCTCCCGGGTCAATTCCGTTTCCACCGGCCAGATCTACGATACGGTCATCCGCCGGGAACGCGCCGGAGGCTATCTCGGCAAAACGGTCCAGATCATCCCGCACATCACGGACGAAATCAAGGCCCGTATCAAGACGGCCGGACGTGGCCATGAGATCCTGATCGTCGAGATCGGCGGCACCGTCGGTGATATCGAGAGTGTCCCTTTTCTCGAAGCGATCCGCCAGTTCGCCTTTGATGTCGGCCGGGAGAATGCGGTCTTCATCCACCTGACCCTCGTTCCCTGGCTCTCGGCCGCCGGCGAGGCCAAGACCAAACCGACCCAGCACAGTGTCAAGGAGCTGATGCAGATCGGGATCGTCCCCGACATCCTGATGTGTCGCACCCTCCACGATCTCTCTCCCGAAATGCGCGACAAGCTGGCCCTCTTTTGCAACGTCGACAAGGACGGGGTTTTTGCCGCCCGGAACATCGACACGACGATCTACGAGATCCCCCAGATCTACCGGGAGGAAGGACTTCTCAAAAAGGTCCTCGCCAAACTCCATCTGGACGACCGGGACGCCGACCTCTCGGAATGGAATGCCAGGGTCCGGTGCTGGCTGCATCCCGAACGGGAGACCACGATCGCCGTTGCCGGGAAATACACCGAGCATCAGGATGCCTACAAGTCCATCTACGAGGCCCTGATGCATGCCGGGGCCCAGCATGCCTCCCGGATCCGGATCTTGCGGGTCGACACGGAACTCCTTGAAGGAAAATCGCTTTCCGAATCGGTTATTGCACTTGACGGTCTCGACGAGGCCGATGGCGACTTTTTCGGCACGGTCCACGGGGTCCTGATTCCCGGCGGCTTTGGGTCCCGCGGAGTCGAGGGGATGGTCATGATGGCCCGCCTCGCCCGCGAACGGGGGATTCCCTGTTTCGGGATCTGCCTGGGGATGCAGGTCATGGCCATCGATTGCGCACGGCACCTTCTCGGACTGGCTTCCGCCAACAGCACGGAATTTGACCCGGCCACAGGGCATCCGGTCATTTCTCTTCTTGAGGAACAGAAGAAGGTCTCGGATATGGGCGGGACCATGCGTCTCGGGTCCTGTGATGCCGTCATCATCGCCGACACCAAAATGGCGCAAGCCTACCACAACGCCAGTCTCGTCAGTGAACGCCACCGCCACAGATACGAGTTCACTTCCCGCTATCGCGCGCAGTTTGAATCGGCCGGCGTGGTATTCTCCGCCATCAATCCGGACAACGATCTTGTTGAGGGGATAGAACTTGGTGACCATCCCTGGTATCTCGGGGTGCAGTCCCACCCCGAATTCAAGTCACGGCTTGCGGCTCCCGCTCCGCTCTTTACCGCCTTTATCGGGGCAGCCATCAAGACTCACGCGACTTGAGAAGAACTCACGCGGACAAGCCGTTTGAACACAAACCAGGCGATGAGCATGGCCGGAAGCGTTACACAAACTACGCTTCCCAAAATGGCTCCCGTGAGAGGGACGAGCTCAAAAAATCCGGCCACGGCTGGGGTGAACATGGCCCCGAAAAAGATACCCAGGAGCCCAATGGACATCCCGAGCGGAACCATGCTCTCCCGCCGCAACCGGAAGAGATCCCGGACTCCCCGGGGACGGACCATGAGAACGAGAAATGCCAGTGATCCCAAAAACACCACGGGAATGGCGCCGGCGGTTTGCACAATGTGTGATGGATTCGGAAAGAGCCCACCGAATCCCTGCACCACACCCAGTAGCTCCTGTGTCTCGAAAGCGGGATAGACGGCACTGAGCATGATATTCAATACCAGGGATGCGAGCGCAACCAGCCCACCCGTCCAGAGCGAGAATTTGAGAATGTTCCCCAAAAAACCGCCCTCGACCCGTGAACGGTGTCCCGAGAACTTGACGAGATAGAGCAGGGGAACGGTGATCGTGACAAAATTGATCATGGTAATCTGCTGTGGATAGAAAGGAAAGGTCAGCCCGAGCAACAAGCTTGCCAGAATCAGGATGAGCGCATAGGCATTTTTGAGAGTGAAGATCCGGGCAGCATCCCGAATGCGCGAGACAATACGCTCACCTTCTTCAAGCAATCCCGGGAGAAGGTCAAACCGGTTATCCACCAGGACGATATCAGCCACATCCCGGGCCATGCTTCCCCCGGAACCCATTGCGATCGCCAGTTCTGCTTCCTTGAGGGCCAAAACATCATTCACCCCGTCACCAACCATGGCAACATGCTGACCGGCATCACGAAAGGTACGGATGATGGCTTTTTTTTGTTCGGGCAGGACCCTGGCAAAAACATTGGTTGAAAGGATTTTTTCGCGCAGGATCTGTTCCGGGCCGTTCGCGAGTTCGGCCAGTTCCTGCCCGCTCACTCCGGCATCCGCCCCGGGGAGGCCGATCTGCCGGGCCAGGCTCTGCACGGTCACCAGGCTATCCCCGGAAATGACAACCTGACGAACCCCTCTCTCGGCAAACCCGCTCAGGATGGCCGGAGCCTCCTCCTTGATCCTCTCCGAAAACAACACGAGGGCGAGCGGAACGAGTCCACCAAGCGTCTCCTGCTCAAGTTCGCCACTGGCCTGGCGGGCAGCGAAGAGCACCGTCCGCACCCCCCGTTCCTCCGCCTGGCGTAACAGTGTTTGTGCGCTTTCGGGGAGCGTCATCCCCTCAATGTGCGGGACCAGCATCTCGGCAGCACCCAGCACCAGATCCCGGGCGGGAAGACCTGCGCGTTCAAGCCTGACCGAGCTGAATTTGTTTTTCGATTTGAACGGAATCTCCGCCAGACGAGTCCAGCCTCCGTCATCCGGCAATGCCCGCTGGATGGCCTCAACAGTTTTATTCCGTGCCGTCACACTCCAGGCAAAGGCCCCAAGGAGTTCACGCACACCGTGTTCATCAAGCCCCGGACCGGCGGACTCAAGGGAAACGATGCTGTCCAATGTGATATCATTATGTGTCAGTGTCCCGGTCTTGTCCATGCAGATCAGGTCGATCCCGGCCAGTCCTTCCACGGCATTCATCCGCCGGAAGATGATTCCCCGGCGGGCAAAGGCGATGACACCCAGGGCAAAGGCAACCGTCACGATCAAGACCAGGCCCTGGGGAATCAGGGAGGTCACGGAGGCCACAATGAACCGGACCGGATCCACCAGCCCGCTCGCAAAGGGATCATGGCTCAGGAGGAGGAGTCCGGCAACGAGAAAGCAGAGGATCATACAGACCCGAACGAGCAGATCCACACGCTTTTCGAGCTCTGTCCTCCGGTCGGTGTGTTTCCG
>ERZ795056.1223-NODE-1223-length-30278-cov-16.783609_pt1 | contig 30278 bp, 20 predicted proteins | sample MGYA00375140_ERZ795056 | MGnify/ENA primary metagenome ERZ795056 (study PRJEB30185, sample SAMN05720227) | activated sludge metagenome | isolation source: Anaerobic digester | place: USA | collected 2015-03-09 ... | reverse complement strand
TCGGTGAGGAGGACGTCGAACTGGCCCGGATTGCGCACCAGCTGCATGGCGCAGTTGTCGACGTAGATGTGGTCGAGGGTGACATCGGGATACTCGCGGGCGACCTCGACCACGACCTGACGCCAGAACTGGGAGACCTCGAGGACATTGGCCTTGTCAACCGAGGTCACCTTGCCCCGGCGCCGGCGGGCGGCCTCAAAGGCGGTGCGGGCGATGCGTTCGACCTCGTGGCGGTGATAGATCATGGTATTGTAGCCGCGGTCGGCCTCGATCCCGCGCGGCTGGCCGAAGTAGAGGCCCCCGGTGAGCTCGCGCACGATGAGGATGTCGATATCGCGCACCAGTTCAGCCTTGAGGCTCGAGGCCTCCGCCAGGCTGGGATAGACGCGGGCCGGGCGGAGATTGGCATAGAGGCCGAGCTCGCCGCGCAGGCCGAGCAGTCCGCGTTCCGGGCGCCGCTCAGGGGGCATGCTGTCCCAGCGGGGATGGCCGATCGCCCCAAGCAGCACCGCGTCGCTGCGCCTGCAGAGGTCGAGGGTGGCCGCCGGCAGGGGCTCCCCGGCCTTCTCAAGGGCCGCCCCGCCGACCAGGGCCTCGCTCAGGGTGAGTTCGAGTTTGGATTTGCCTCCAATGGCCTCGAGCACCTTCACAGCTTCATGGACTACCTCCGGGCCGATGCCGTCACCGGGAAGGATGGTGATCTGCTTTTTCATAGCGAGTCTCCCTGGTCATCCCCCGGCCGGGCGGGGGATGACCCCGCGGCCAGGATGCGGTTGAGGGCGTTGAGATAGGCGCGGATCGAGGCCTCGATGACGTCGGTGGAGGCGCCGCGGCCGAGCCAGGTCGTGCCTTGATGGCGGACGCGGACGACCACCTCGCCGACCGCCTCCTTGCCCCCGGTGACCCCGCGCAGATTATAGTCCTGCAGTGTCACCGCCAGATCAACAATGCGATTGAGGGCGTTATATGCGGCGTCGACCGGGCCGTCGCCGACGGCGGCCTCCTGCAGGCTCTCCTCGCCGCGGCGCAGCACCACGGTCGCGGTGGGCACTGTCTTGTTGCCCGACAGGATGTGAAAGTAGTCGAGTTTCCAGATCTCGGCGGTCTCGCCGGTCTCGGCGCTCATCAGGGCGAGGAGATCCTCGTCAAAGACCTCCTTCTTGCGGTCGGCGATCTCGAGAAAGCGCTGATAGATAACATCGAGTTCGGCGGGCTGGAGGGCGTAGCCCAGCTCGGCCAGGCGGTTTTTGAGGCCGTGGCGGCCGGAGTGGCGGCCGAGGACGATGGCATTGGAGGAGAGCCCGACCTCCTGGGGGGTCATGATCTCGTAGGTGGCGGCGTCCTTGATCACTGCATCCTGATGGATACCCGACTCGTGGGCGAAGGCGTTGGCGCCGACGATCGCCTTGTTGGGCTGCACCGGAATGCCCATCAGGGAGGAGACCAGGCGGCTGGTGCGCATGATCTCGCGGGTCTCGACCCCGCTGCTTTTGCCGTAGAAATCAGCCCGCGTCTTGAGGGCCATGACCACCTCCTCAAGCGAGGCATTGCCGGCGCGCTCACCGATCCCGTTGACGGTCACCTCTACCTGGCCGGCCCCGTTCCGGATCGCGGCCAGGGTATTGGCGACCGCCATGCCGAGATCGTTGTGGCAGTGGACGCTGAGCACCGCCCGCCCCATGTTGGGGACCTTTTCGCGCACGGTGCGGATCAGGGCCCCGAACTGTTCGGGCATGGCGAAACCTACGGTGTCGGGGATGTTGATCGAGGTGGCACCGGCATCGATGGCCGCCTCGACGATGCGGAGGAGAAAATTGACCCCGGTCCGGGAAGAGTCCTCGGGCGAAAACTCGACCTCCTGACAGAGTGACCTGGCCCTCCGCACCCCGGCGACGGCCATGGCGAGGATCTCCTCCTCGCTCTTGCGGAATTTCTTCTCCATGTGGATCCGGGAGGTGGCCACAAAGACGTGAATCCGCGGCCGTTCCGCCCCCTTCAGGGCCGCCCAGGCCGCATCGATATCCCCGTCAATGCAGCGGGCGAGGGCGACAATGGCCGGCCCCCGGACCTGCCCGGCGATGAGCCGCACTCCATCGAACTGGGCCTGTGAGGAGACCGGAAAGCCGGCCTCGATGGCATCGACCTTGAGGCGGGCGAGCTGCTCGGCGATGGTCAGCTTTTCGCTTACGGTCAGGCTGGCGCCGGGGGATTGCTCGCCGTCGCGCAGGGTGGTGTCGAAAACCAGAATTCGTTCTTGCGGCACGATGTGCCTCCTTTCTATTTTTTCAGCCAGCTCATCATGCTGCGCAGCTGCGCCCCCACCTTTTCGATCGGCCACTCCTGCATCATCCGGCGCAGGGCCTTGAAGCGCGGTGCATGGGCCTGGTTTTCCAGCACCCACTCGGTGGCGAACTGGCCGCTGCGGATCTCGGCGAGGATGTCAGCCATGGCCCGGCGGCTCTCCGCACCGATCACCCGCGGCCCGCGCGTCAGCCCGCCGAATTCGGCGGTGTCGCTGACCGAGTAGTACATACGGGTGAGCCCCCCCTCGTTGATGAGGTCGACGATGAGCTTGAGTTCGTGCAGACACTCGAAATAGGCGATCTCCGGCTCGTAGCCGGCCTCGACCAGGGTCTGATAGCCGGCGCGGATCAGCTCGGTGACCCCGCCGCAGAGCACCGCCTGCTCGCCGAAAAGATCGGTTTCAGTCTCCTCCCGGAAGGAGGTTTCGAGTACCCCGGCGCGGGTGCCGCCGATCCCCCGGGCATAGGCCAGGGCGATGTCGCGCGCCCGGCCGGAGGGATTCTGGTGCACGGCGATCAGGCAGGGGACGCCGTTGCCCTCCTGGTAGACCCGGCGCACGAGATGGCCCGGGGATTTTGGGGCGATCATGATGACATCGACCCCGGCGGGAGGGACGATCTGGCTGTAATGGATGTTGAAGCCGTGGGCGAAGGCCAGCACCTTGCCGGGAGCGAGGGCGGGCGCGATCGATTCGGCATAGACCGCGGGTTGGGTCTGATCGGGCAGCAGCACCATGATCAGATCAGCGGCGGCGCAGGCTTCGCGCACGGGCAGCACCTGCAGCCCATCCTTTTCGGCCGCGGCCTGCGAGCGGCTGCCGGCGTACAGGCCGACGACAACCTTGACGCCGCTGTCGCGCAGGTTGAGGGCGTGGGCATGCCCCTGGCTGCCGTAACCGAGCACAGCCACGGTCTTGCTCTGCAGCAAGCCGGGATCGGCATCCTGTTCATAATAAAGTTTCATGAGATCTCCTTTGCTAAAATGATTTACAGGGCGACAATAAATTTCTCATGGTGGCGCGGAGGTCACCGAGATAGAATAGAGCTGTTTTGCCTCCACGGTGTCACTGTGACTCCGTGTGGAACGCTTTCACTCACTGCTCCTGGGATTGAAATCGCGCACCATGGCGATCGGACCGGTGCGGGCCACCTCCCTGATGCCGAAGGGCCGCAGGGTCTGCAGAAAAGCAGTGATCTTGGACTCGCTGCCGGTCAATTCGAAGGTGAGGGATTTGGCTGATATGTCGACCACCTTGGCCCCGAATATATTGCCGACCAGCGAGGCCTCGGTCCGCCTGGCCGGCGGGCAGTGGATCTTGACCAGCAGCAGCTCGCGGTTGACGAAATCCTCCCTGGTCACATCGGTGACGCGGATGACGTCGATCAGCTTGTTGAGCTGCTTGTTGACCTGCTCGATGATCTTGTCGTCGCCGATCACCACCAGGGTGATGCGGGCGGTGCACTCTTCCACCGTTTTGCCGGCGACGATGCTCTCGATGTTGTAACCGCGGGCGCTGAAGAGCCCGACGATGCGCGCCATCACCCCGGCGCTGTTCTCCACTTCCAGATTGATGATATGTCTCATCAGGCCATCCCTCTCAGCATTTCGTTCAGTCCCGCTCCCGCCGGCACCATCGGGAAGACATTCTCCTCTTCGCTGATCCGGAATTCGACAATGGCGGGGCCATCATGGGCGAAGGCTTTTTCCAGGATCGGCGCCACCTCCTCGGGCCTCTCCGAGCGGAAGCCCGGGATGTTGTAAGCCGCGGCCAGCTTGACGAAATCGGGCAGATAGAGGGGACAGGAGTCGCTGCGGCCATCGCACTCCCCGGGGCAGCGGGCGTCGCGGTTGAGGCAGACCCCCGAGAAACGGCGCTGGTAGAAAATGGACTGCCACTGGCGCACCATGCCGAGCGAGCGGTTATTGAGGATGACGATCTTGACCGGCAGGTTGTAGAGAGCGGCGGTGGCCAGTTCCTGGATGTTCATCTGGATGCTGCCATCGCCGGCGATGTCGATGACCAGCCGGCCGGGGTGGGCCACCTGCGCCCCGATCGCCGCCGGGAAGCCGAATCCCATGGTGCCGAGGCCGCCCGAGCTGATCCAGGTGCGCGGAGAGATGAAATCGTAGAACTGGGCGCTCCACATCTGGTTCTGCCCCACTTCCGTGGCGATGATCGCCTGGTGCCCGGTCATCTCGGCGATGGTGCGGATCACCGCCTGCGGCGAGATGCCGCCGTTCTGGGTGTACTGCAGGGGATTTTCCCTTTTCCAGCCCGCGACTGTCTGCAGCCAGGGATCGTGGTTCCGGTTCTCGACCAGCTGGTTGAGTTCGGTGAGCACGCAGCGGATATCCCCGACCAGAGGGATGGAGACCTTGACGTTTTTGCGGATGGTGGCCGGATCGATATCGATGTGGATGATCTCCGCTTTGGGGGCGAATTTGCTGACCTTGCCGGTGACGCGGTCATCAAAGCGCACTCCGATGGCGATGAGGAGGTCGGCCTCCTGGATGGCATAATTGGCGTAAGCGGTGCCGTGCATGCCGACCATCTTGAGGGCGAGGGGGTCGGTCTCGGGAAAGGCCCCCAACCCCATCAGCGAGGTGGTCACCGGCGCCTGCATGCGGCGGGCGAGCAGGGCCAGCTCGGCGGAGGCGCCGCTGGAGATGACCCCGCCGCCGGCGAAGATGACCGGCCGTTCGGCGCGACTGATGCGGGCGGCCGCCTTTTGGATCTGGGGCAAGTGGCCGGCGACGGTGGGTTTGTAGCTGCGGATGTTGACCTCGTCGGGATAGGGCATGGCGGTCGTGGCCTGCTGGATGTCCTTGGGGATGTCGATGAGGACCGGGCCCGGGCGGCCGCTGCGGGCGATATAAAAGGCCGATTTGAGCAGGCGGGGGAGCTCGTCGACCTCCTTGACGAGGAAATTGTGTTTGGTGATCGAGCGGGTGATGCCGAGCATGTCAGCCTCCTGAAAGGCGTCGTTGCCGATCAGGCTGGTCGGGACCTGCCCGGTGATGGCCACCACAGGGATGGAGTCCATGTAGGCGGTGGCCAGCCCGGTGACCAGATTGGTGGCGCCGGGGCCGGAGGTGGCCAGACAGACCCCGACCTCGCCGGAGGCGCGGGCGAAGCCGTCGGCGGCATGCGCGGCCCCCTGCTCATGACGGGTGAGGTAAAAGGGAACCCCCGCCGAATAGAGGGCATCGAAGATATCGATCACCATGCCCCCCGGATATCCGAAGAGGGCGCGGACCCCCTCGCGCTTCAAGGCGTGAATGATCATCTCTGCGCCGGTCATGCTGGTGTTCCTTCTGCTGGGGGCCGCCGCCGGGCTATAAAGGACGGACAGCCGTTATGGTCCTGTGGCTGCAGAGAGGGTATGCGCGGATGGTGTGGAGTGTTGACGGGTGATGAAGCGGTGTGCGGTTTTCCTCTTGCAGCCTTGATTTAGTAGATAATCAGAAGCAAGAGGTTAATAAGAATGAGATGCAGAATAGCGATCGCCCGCAGGGAGTCTGTGGATAGAGCGAGGTGGGCTCGCAGCACACCCTGGCCGTCATGAGCGGAGTCATGAAAGCGGACAACAGCGATGTGATGCGCATAATGCATTTTGTTTTTCCTGCCGGGTTGATAGGGTCTGTTCTTTGAATATAACCGAAAATCACCCCAATGTCAAACTAAATTTCTGCGGCGGAGAAATTATTTTACCCTGATCGCTTGCTCAGGTTGTGCTCGGCTGACCGGCCGCAGGAGCTGGAACCGCGCCCGATCCCGGTTTGCACTCCGTCCGGCTGTGGATAGTGCTTGTTTTTAAGCGCGTGAAGTGCTATTTTCCCGGATAGAGGCCATCAGCGGCAAAAAATCGACTATGCAGGGAGAATGTTATGAAATGGATAGCATGGCTGCTGGCGGGAGGTGCGATGATGATCGCGGTTCTGGGGAGCGGCTGCGCCGGGGGGAAGCTGCCCCTCCTTTATGTCGGCAAGTACAACGACAGGGGCGGGGCGGGTTTTCAGGTTGTCGAGCTCGATCCCGGCGCGGGGCTCTTCAGGCTCGCCGCCGAGGTTGAGGCCGGAGCCAACCCCTCCTACTTTTGCATCGATGGCGAACAGGGCCTGATCCATGCCATCAACGAGGTCGATGAATTCCGGGGGCAAAAGACAGGCGGGATCACCACCCTGGCCCTCGACGCCGCCTCGGGCGCACTGCGCCGGACGGGAGAGATGGCCGTGCCCAACGGCGGCCCCTGCTATATCTCGCGGATGCCGGCCGGGGACTATCTCCTGGTCGCCAACTACGGCGGCGGCTCGGTCGCAGTCGTCCGCCTCGATGCCCGGGGTATGCCCGCCGCAGTGACTGACACCCTCGTTTTTCAGGGTGTGTCGGGGAGGACGCCGCGCGCCCACATGATCGCGCCCGGGCCGGACGGAAACAGGATCTATCTCACCGACCTCGGCCTCGACCGAATCATGATTTACGAACTTGACCGCACCTCCGGCAAGCTGCAGTCGGTCAACAACGGCGAGGTGGCCCTGGTCAAGGGAGCCGGTCCGCGCCATTTCACTTTCAGCAAAGATGGTTCAACCTTCTATGTGATCAACGAACGCAACTCGACCGTAACGGTTTTCGCCGTCGATGCCGCGGGACTGCTCGAGGAGATCCAGAGCCTCAGCACCCTGCCCGAGGGTTTTTCCGGAACCAGCTACTGCGCCGACCTCCATCTCGGCAAGAGCGGCCGGTTTCTCTATGGCACCAACCGCGGCCATAACTCCATCGTCACCTTCCGCGTCGTCGGGAACGGCCGGCTGGAACTCGCCGGGCATACCCCCTGCGGGGGGGATTGGCCGCGCAATTTCGTCATCGATCCATCGGGCCGCTATCTGGTGGTGGCCAACCAGCGCTCGCATAATCTCGCCCTCTTCGCCATCGACAGCAAAAGCGGGCTTCCCCTTCTTCTGCCGGCGGCCTTTACGACCACCTCCCCGGCCTGCCTGAAATTCGCCCTTCAGCCCGGCGAGTCCGCCGGTGGTGTGCAGTATTAGAGTATGATCTTCCCCGGAAAGGAGCCGTTGATGAGAATTCTTCCCCTGTTGCTGCTGGTGTGGACCTTCGCCGCGGCGGCCGCTGAGCCCTGGACCGACCTTTTCAATGGCAGGAATCTGAAGAATTGGCGGGTGCTCAACGGGGATGCCAAATTCATCGTTCGGGACAGCGCAATCGTCGGCGTGAGCAAGCTCAACACCCCGAACAGCTTTCTGGCCACACGGGCGAGCTACGACGATTTCATCCTCGAATTTGAATGCCGGATCGATGACGGCCTCAATTCCGGCGTGCAGATTCGCAGCCTCAGCCTGCCGGAGTATCAGAACGGCCGCGTGCACGGTGTGCAAATCGAACTGGATCCCTCGCCGCGCGCCTGGAGCGGCGGCATTTACGATGAGGCCCGCCGGGGTTGGCTCTATAACCTCGAATGCAATCCGGCCGGCAAGAAGGCCTTTAAAAACGGGGAGTGGAACCGGTTCCGCGTCGAGGCGATCGGCACCTCGATCCGTGTCTGGGTCAACGATATTCCCACCGCCGACATCGTCGATGACCTGGCCCCCTCCGGCTTCATCGCCCTCCAGGTGCACGCCATCGCTGGCGATGCGAGCAAGGCGGGCAAGGAGATCGCCTGGCGCAACCTGCGTATCATGACCAGGGAGTTCGAGGCCGCCCGCTCGCCGGCAGCCAACACGATTCCGCAGATCAGCTACCTCACCAATCAGCTCACCGCGCGCGAGCGCGCCGAGGGCTGGCAGCTGCTCTGGGATGGCAAGACCAGCGCGGGCTGGCGCGGGGCCAGACTCGACCATTTCCCTGCTCATGGCTGGAAGATGGAGGAGGGCCTCCTCGAGGTGGAGGCGAGCGCCGGCGGTGAATCCAGCAATGGCGGGGATATTGTAACCGTGAAAAAATATGGCAATTTCGAATTGCAGGTCGATTTTATGATCAGCGCGGGCGCCAACAGCGGCATCAAATATTTCGTCGATACCGGCACCAACCAGGGTGAAGGCTCGGCGATCGGCTGCGAGTTCCAGATTCTCGATGACGATCTCCATCCCGACGCCAGACTGGGCACGGCCGGCAACCGCACCCTGGCCTCCCTGTATGATCTGATCGCCCCGGAGGCCCTGCGCTACGCCCCCGATGAAAACACCCCCAAACGGGTGAACAAGTACGGCTGGAACCGCGCCCACATCATCGTGCGCGGAGGGAAGGTCTGTCACTTCCTTAACGGCATCAAGCAGGTCGAATATGAACGCGGCACCCAGATGTGGCGCGCCCTGGTCGCCCGCAGCAAATATTCGGTCTGGCCCGGCTTCGGCGAGGCGGAGCAGGGGCACATCCTGCTCCAGGACCACGGCAATCAGGTCTTCTTTAAAAATATTAAAATCAAGGAACTGGATTAACAGGGTACCCCCCGAAATCTGGTTCCTGCCCGACACCCTGCGTGACGAGGATTATCTATGCGATCAGACAAGGTAAAAAAAGGCATCGACCGCGCACCGCACCGCGCCCTGCTCAAGGCCGCCGGCCTGAGCGATGCGGACATGGACAAACCCTTCATCGGCGTTTGCAACTCCTACACCGATCTCATCCCGGGTCATGTCCATCTCCAGGAGTTCGGCCGCAAGGTGAAAGCCTCGGTGCGTGAAGCAGGGGGGGTCCCCTTCGAATTCAACACCATCGGCGTTGACGACGGCATCGCCATGGGGCATGCCGGCATGAACTACAGCCTCGCCTCGCGCGAGCTGATCGCCGACTGCGTCGAGACCGTGGCCGCAGCGCACCAGCTCGACGCCCTGATCTGCATCCCCAACTGCGACAAAATCGTGCCCGGCATGCTGATGGCGGCGGCGCGCCTCAACATTCCCGCCCTGTTCATCTCGGGTGGACCGATGGCCAAGGGACGTACGGCTGCGGGGGAGGCGATCGATCTGATCTCGATCTTTGAGGGAGTCGGCCAGTATCACACCGGAAAAATCTCCGCCACCCAACTCAAGGAACTTGAGGACCGCGGCTGTCCCGGCTGCGGCAGCTGCTCGGGGATGTTCACCGCCAACAGCATGAACTGTTTAATGGAAGCCCTCGGTATGGCCCTGCCGGGCAACGGCACCATCCTCGCCGTCGATCCCCGCCGGGAGGAGCTGATCCGCCGCAGCGGCGCGGCGGTGATGGCGCTGCTCCAGCGCGATCTCAAGCCCCTGGATATCCTCACGCCGCGGGCCTTTCACAACGCCCTCGTCCTCGATCTGGCCATGGGCGGCTCGACCAATACCATCCTTCACACCCTGGCTATCGCGCATGAAGCCGGGGTGCGCATCCGTCTGGAGGAGATCAATACCCTGGCGGAACGGGTGCCCTACCTCTGCAAGGTCTCGCCGGCTTCACGGACGGTGCATATGGAGGATGTCGATCGCGCTGGAGGCATCTCCGCCATTCTCAGGGAACTGGCCCGCATCCCCGGGCTGGTGGATGAAACGGCTGTCACCATCACCGGCCGGTGTCTTGGTGAGAACATCGCCGGCGCCGATATCCGCGATGAGGAGGTAATTCGGCCGATCGGGAACCCCCATGGCGTCCGCGGCGGCCTGGCTCTCCTGTTCGGAAATCTCGCCCCGCGCGGGGCGGCGGTCAAGATCGGAGCGGTGGCCCCGGGGATGTGGCGCCACCAGGGCCCGGCGCAGGTCTTTGATAGCGAGGAGGCGGCCATCGCCGCGATCAATGGCGGCCGCATCAAGCCTGGGGATGTGGTGGTGATCCGCTACTGCGGCCCCAAGGGGGGACCGGGCATGCCCGAGATGCTCTCACCAACCTCGGCGATCATGGGGATGGGGCTGGGCGAGAGTGTGGCCCTGATCACCGACGGGCGCTTTTCCGGAGGCACGCGCGGGGCCTGCATCGGCCACGTCAGCCCCGAAGCGGCGGCCGGCGGCCCCATCGCCGCCCTGCGCGATGGCGATCCCATCCTCATCGACCTGCACCGCCGCACCCTCGACACCCTGCTGGATGAGGCCGAGATCGGACGGCGCCTCGCTGCGCTGCCGCCCTTTCAGCCTCGCTACCGCCGCGGCTGGCTGGCGCGCTATACCCGGCTGGTCACCTCCGCCGAAACCGGCGCTGTTCTGGAATACAACCAACCCGAAGGAAGAGAAACAGATGATGAGTGACACCCCCCCGAAAACCCTCTTTGCCAAAATCTGGGATGACCACGTCGTGAGCCAGGAGCCCGGCGCTCCGGCCCTGCTCTACATCGACCTCCATCTCGTTCATGAAGTGACCTCGCCCCAGGCCTTTCAGGGGCTGCGCGAGCGCGGCCTCGGCGTGCGCCGGCCCGGGCAGACCGTCGCGACGGTGGACCACTCCATCCCGACCCTCGATCCCTCACTGCCCTGGAGCGACCCCCTGGCGGCGGCGCAAGTCCGCCGCCTCGAGGAGAACTGCCGTGATTTCGGCATCTCCCTCTACGGCCCCGACCATCCGGCGCGCGGGATTGTGCATGTCATCGGCCCGGAGATGGGGCTCACCCAGCCGGGGATGACCATCGTCTGCGGGGACAGCCACACCGCCACCCACGGCGCCTTCGGGGCCCTCGCTTTCGGCATCGGCACCAGCGAGGTCGAGCATGTGCTGGCGACCCAGACCCTGCTCCAGAACCGGCCGCGCACCATGGAAGTGGTGGTCGATGGCATCCTGGGCGCGGGGGTGACGGCCAAGGATGTCATCCTCGCCCTCATCGCCCGGATCGGGGTCGGGGGCGGGACCGGGTGTGTCATTGAATACCGCGGCAGCGCTATCCGCGGCCTCGACATGGAGGGGCGGATGACCCTGTGCAACATGAGCATTGAAGCCGGTGCCCGCGCCGGCATGGTCGCCCCCGATGAGGTCACTTTCGACTATCTGGCGGGCCGGCCCTTCGCCCCGTCGGGCGCGGAGTGGGAGCACCAGCTGGCCCGCTGGCGGGCGCTGGCCAGCGATCCCGGCGCTCGTTTCGATGAGACAGTCGAGCTCGATGCAGCCGCCCTCAAGCCGATGATCACCTTCGGCACCAATCCGGCCATGGGGATCGCCATCGACGCAGTCATCCCCGATCCCGCCGCAGCCGAGGGTGGAGATCGTGAGACCCTCGCCAAGGCCCTGCGCTATATGGGGCTGGCGCCAGGCCGGCCGCTCCTCGGCCAAAAGATCGAGGCCGTTTTCATCGGCTCCTGCACCAACGGACGCATCAGCGACCTGCGCGCTGCAGCCGGCCTGCTCAGGGGCCGTCACGTCGCCCCGGGGGTTCGCACCCTGGTAGTGCCGGGCTCGCAGGCGGTCAAGCGCCAGGCCGAGGCCGAGGGGCTGGACCGAATTTTCACGACCGCCGGAGCCGAATGGCGCGAATCGGGCTGCAGCATGTGCATCGCCATGAACGGAGATCAGATCGCCTCCGGAGAGTACGCCGTCAGCACCAGCAACCGCAATTTTGAGGGGCGGCAGGGCAAGGGCGGGCGGACCCTCCTGGCCAGCCCCCTCACCGCCGCCGCCAGCGCCATCCGCGGCTGCGTTGCCGATCCGCGCGAGCTGCTCTGAGCGCCGCCGCGGCGCTCCCCAACCCGGCGCATTCGAGCGGCAGCATTTACCCGCCCGCGCGCCTTGAACCTGCTTTCGGAGATAGTGCCATGGAAAAATTCACCACCCTGACCAGCCCCTACATCGCCCTGCCGGTCGCGAATATCGATACCGACCAGATCATCCCCGCGCGCTTTCTCAAGGTGACCGACAAGAAGGGGCTGGGCGAGAACCTCTTTTATGATTGGCGCTACGACGAAACCGGAGCGCCGCTGCCCGATTTTATCCTCAACCGCCCGGAAGGGCGGCGCGCCCGCATCCTCACCGCCGGTGACAACTTTGGCTGCGGTTCGAGCCGCGAACACGCCCCCTGGGCTCTGGCCGGTTACGGCTTCCGCGCCGTCATCAGCAGCAGTTTCGCCGACATCTTTCGCAACAACGCCCTCAAGAATGGCATCCTTCCCCTGATTGTGCCGGTGGATCTCCTGGCGGAGCTTCTCGGCAGCGCCGACGAAGGGAGCGGCGCTCCCCTCACCATCGATCTCGCCGCCCAGACCCTGCTGCTCCCCGGCGGCCGCAGCGTCAGCTTTGCCATCGACCCCTTCAACAAAAGCTGCCTGCTCGAGGGGGTCGATTCACTCGGCTATCTGCTCCAGCACCAGGCGCAGATCGCCGCCTGGGAGGCGAACCATCCTCCGCGCATCTCGACACGGGTCAAAGAGGCAAACATGTAAGGGCCGGCCGGCGCGCGGTTGGTCACCGCTCCGGCGGCGCCCCCGATATTTCTGTTTTGACAATGGTCATTCTTTTGGTATATTAAGCTGTCAACAGAATGACCATTTGCCAGGAGATCCCATGAAAATCAAGACCCTCGTCCCCATCCTCGTACTGATCGGTATCGCGGGGTGCAGCACCCTCTACTTCGCTGGCATGGAAAAGATCGGCATCCAGAAACGCGAGATCATGGTGGACCGCGTCAAGGCGGCGCGGGACACCCAGAAGGAAGCCAAGGAGCAGTTCGTCAACGCCCTCGAGCAGTTCAAGAGCGTCGTCGCCGTGCAAGGCGGCGATCTGGAGAAAAAGTACAACCAGCTGAGCGCCACCCTTGAGCGCAGCGAGGCCGAGGCCGAAGCGGTGCGCAGCCGCATCAAATCGGTCGAGGAGGTCTCGACCGCCCTCTTTGCTGAATGGAAAAAGGAGATCGCCCAGTACAACAGCGAGACCCTGCGCCGTTCCAGCCAGCAAAAATATGACGCCGCCGAGGAAAAATACCAACAGCTCATGAAAGCGATGAAAAAGGCCGAATCGCGCATGGAGCCGGCCCTGGTGCCGCTGCGCGATCAGGTGCTCTATCTGAAGCACAATCTCAACGCCAAAGCGATCGCCGGATTGAGCGATGAGGTGGTTACGGTCGAGACCCGGGTGGATAAACTGGTCGCCGATATCGAGGCGGCCGTCGCCGAGGCCGACGAATTCATCAGCCAGCTGCAGGAGGAGTAGCCCCCGCTTGATCAGGCCCCGTTCAAGGCCATACCGCTCTGACCGCACAGGCATTGGCGACCCCGATCCCGGCGGCGCCTTGATTTGACTGCAAAACCAAACCTAGGAACAACCATGCACAAATTATTGACCAGACTCCTTCTGGCGGCGATGCTGCTTCCGGTTTTACCTGCAATGAGCCAGGATAACAGCGGGCGCACCAGCTGTCTCTTCCGCCTCGACTATCATTATGGCGAGATCAATCCCTGGCTTTTTTATGAAAGGCCGCTCGCTAAAAACGTCGGCCTCTCCGCGGTCTTTCAGATGTCGAGTCAGGGCTACGCCCAGATCGATCTGGGCCCCGCCTTTCACATCGGCAATCTCGCGCTCATCCCCATGGCCGGCGTCGAATTTGTCGAGGCGGGAAACAAAGGCGCCCGTGTCGGCCATATCTGCCCGGAATTTTTCGTCTTTTACAACAGCCCGCAATGGACCTTTGAAAGCCAGAACCTCTATTTTGTCAAGGTTCTGGACGAGACCTATTCGAACCGCTATTATTACCGCCACTATCTCGGCCATCGTCTTTACGGGGACTCGTTCATCGGGCCCCAGCTGGAGGGCTACATCTTTCCCGAGGACGGGCCGGACCATTATTTAGGGGCGCACCTGGATGTCAGCGCCGGCGTCGGCTTGATCGGGCTCTTTTACGGGCTGAACCGTGACGACCACGGGATCTTCCGCCTGACCTTCCTGCGGGGATTCTGAACGGGGGCGGCCGGCGAAATGGACATATCGCCCACCCGAATGGGGTGAGGGCATAAAAAAAGCGCAGAACCTCTGCGCTTTTTTTTATTACTTATGCACCGGGTAGACGGGAAGGGGGCACTATTCCAGCTGGTAGCGGAAGGTGATGATCCCCTGTACAGGTTTCTGTTCGGCGTAGGCCGGCAGGGGATTGAAGAGCCACTGCCGCAGTGCGGTGAGGGTGATTTTTTCGAGGGTCGGATCGCCCTTGCGCATGGGGATCAGTCCGGTCAAACGGCCGTCGGGCTGGACGGTGAATCTGAACTGGATCACCGCCTCCCGCTGCAGTCCCTCCGGGTAGGTGGGGATGACCTGCTTGACGATGAGGCGTTGGGCGGCATCGCCTTCGATGGTGAAGGGCTGTCCGGAGCCGCCCCCCCTGGTCAGGCCGCTGCCCGCTCCCGTGCCGCCCCCCTGCCCGGATGCCGCCGCAGTGGTACCGCTGCCGCTGCTGCCGGCCGTCTGCGCGGTCGAGACCGCCCCCGCCTCTGTGCCGGCGGGAGTGGTGCTGCCGCCGGCAGTGGGCAGGCCCGCTGCATTCCGTCCGGGTGTGATCTTGCCCTCTTCCTGGCGGCTGATGAGGGGCTCCTCATCCTCCAGCATGCGCCGTTTCGGCGGAGTCACCGGGGTGCGCTGCTGCTCTTCGGCGCTGGTGCGGCTGGCGGTCGCGGTGCGGCTGGGAGCCGGCTCAGGTTTGGGTTTGGGGCTCGCCGGCCGTTGCGCGGCCGGCCGGGAGACCGGCACCCTCTCCGATTCCGCTGCCGCCGCGGGCGCCGGCTCCTCGACGCTGCTCACAGCCGTGACCCGTCCCCCCGCGGTGCCGCTGATGAAGGCCACCTCGGCGAAGCTCCTGGGAAGCGAGTCCACCCGCACGGTGACGAGGAGAAAAATCAGCAGCAGCGCGAGATGGAAGAGGATGGAAAAGAGGATGCTGCGGCGCAGTTCCGGTGAGATCTCCTGCAAAGAGTCCATCTTCAACCTCACTCGCCGGGTTCAGTGGCGATGAGAAATTTCTCCGCGCCGGCCAGTTTGGCGATATCGATCACCTGTACGGTCGCCTCGAGGGTCAGGTCCTTGTCTGCGCGGATGATCACGGTCTTGTCCGCAGCGATGCGGAGCAGCGCGGTCAGGCGAGCCCCCAGCACATCCTTGCTCACGAGCTCGCCGTTGAGGAAGAGCTGCTCCGATTTGGTCACGGTGAGATAGATCTTGTCCGCCTTGTCCACCTCGCCTGCCGCGGCGCGCGGCAGGGTCACCTTGATGCCCGGCTGCACGATGAAGGAGGAGGAGAGGAGAAAATAGATCAGCAGCAGCAGGATGATGTCGGTGAGGCTGATGGCCGCATAGCTGATGATGCGTTTGCGCGTAGTCTTGAAGATCATTACGCCTCCTTCTCCTGGAGCATGTCGAGGAACTCGTTGGAGCTTTCCTGCATCTCGAAGACATGATGCTCGACCTTGCCCTGGATCCAGTTGTAGGCGATGAGGGCGGGGATGCCGACGATGAGCCCCGCCGCAGTGGTGATGAGGGCCTCCCAGATGCCGCCGGCGAGGACGCTGGCGTCGACGTTGCCGCCGCGGGACTGGATCTGCATAAAGGCCTTGATCATGCCGGTGACCGTGCCGAGAAAGCCGAACATGGGCGCCACGCCGGCCACGGTCGCCAGGATGCCCATGTATTTCTCAAGGTGGAAGACCTCCGCCTGTCCGGCGCTCTGGATCGCCTCCTTGATCTCCTCGCGCGGCCGGTCCTTTTTAACCAGGGCCGCCTTGGCGACACCGGCGATCGGACCCGGGGTCTCCTTGCAAAGAAGAATGGCTTCGTCCACCCGCTGGTGGCTGAGCAGGCTGCGAATCTGCAGGGTGAATTTGCGGGAGTTGATGCGGATCTTGCGCAGGGAGAGATAACGCTCGATGACGATGATCACCGCGATGATGGAACAGATCAGGATGGGGATCATCATCGATCCGCCTCTGGTGAACATATCCCACAACGACATGCTGTTGCCTCCATTCAGTTTTATTGGTACTTGCAGCTGAGTTAGTAAGACCACCTTGCTTTGGCCATGAACTGGATACCCGGTTCGTCATAACCTTCCCAAATCACATACCGGCGGTCGAGGATATTGAGGGCCGCCAGTTCACCGTAGAGATGGCGGCCGAATTTCCGGCCCACGCCCGCGTTGAGGAGCACGTATTCGGGCAGCCGCCCCTCCATATCGAGACCGCGGCGGCGCTCGCCGACCATCTCGAGCTGGGCATTGAGCTGGAGCTGCCAGGGCAGAGGCATCCCGAGGGAGGCCCGCGCCCTGTAGTCCGGCCGGTAGGGGATACGGTCATCATCGCCCTGGCCGACTGCTTCCTCGAGATGGTCGCTGTTGAGATGGAGTTCACCCTGGAGCATCATGCCGGCGTGCAGCCCCACGCGGACCCCGGCCTGGAGTTCGGTGAGACGGACCTTTTCGACCTGGTAAAGTCCGATTAAACCGCTCTCATCGTCCCGCTGCCAGTAATTGAGCTGATCATAGCGCCCATGGAAGAGGCCGAAGTGAAAGACCATCGAGCCGACCGGGCGGAAATCGCTCTGCACCTGCAGCGAGAGGGGGGAGTCGTCGGCGGCCAGGGGCACGCCATGAGAGAGATAGGGGTTCTCAAGCAGACGCTCGCGGATGCTGACGTGGCGGAGCCCGGCCCAGGCGGCGGCGGTGATGCCCCAACGGTCGTTGGGGATGAAGGCCAGCCTGAGGGAGGGGGCGAAGCGGCCGCGGATGAAATCCTGGTAGCCGAGGGCGGCGGTGAGCTGGAGGTTGCGCAGGAGGGAGGTCTGCACCTCGGCGCGGATCTGGCTGAAACCTGCGGTGTCATCGAGGCTGTCGGGATCGGCGGAGAGGGATTCGCGCGTGTAGGCGGCATGGGCGCGCAGGGTGAAGCGTTCCATCTGGCGCTGATAGCTGCCGTGCAGCCCGATGACGAACTCGCCGCTCTGCAGCAGCTCGCGGCTGCTGCTGTCGGTGGAGATGCCGGCCCCGGCGATCTGGAGACCGGCGCGGGCGCTGGAGAGGGGATCGATGGCGAAATCAACCTCCCCGGCCAGGAGGCTGTGGTTGGCCTTGCGGCTGAGGTCGGGGAGAACAGCGCCGTGGAGGCCGCGGCTGAGCCAGCTCATTTCGGCCTGTGCGCGTCCGTGCAGCTCCGGACGCAGGGGGGTGGTGGCCGTAGCCGCCACTCCGCCGCCGGCATGACGGCTGTTGTTGAAGGCGCCGTTGCTGCGGTCCAGCCATCCCGAGAATCGTGCCGAGCCCCAGGTGAACTTGCCGGAATAGCCTGCATCAGCGATGACGCTGGTGTAAGAGCCCGCTGCCGCGTTGGCCCAAATCAGCCGGTCACGGGCAGCCGCGGCGGCATTGACCAGGGGGCGGCTGTTATCCCGCCGTGCAAAGATGGAGAGGGAGCTGTAATCGGGCCGGAGCAGGCGCGGCCCCTCGTCACCGGAACGGCGTTTGCTTTCGACCTGGCGCACACTGCGGTCCTGGCCGAACACGACCACATCGGGAAGCTCGATACGGCTGCTGTCGGCCTCCAGCTTGGCGGGGGTCCGCCGGGCCGCCAGCGAGTCGGAGGGCAGGATCATGCGCGCCGGGGGAAGGGGGCGCTCCTGGGCGGCTGCGAGCAGGGCGCTGCAGAGGATGAGGAGCGCGGCGAGGTGCAGTCGGGTGGCCTGGGTTTTCATCATCGCCGCCGCCTCACTTTCCTGCCAGCGCTTGCAGACGTGCACGCGCGCGGGCGGCATAGTCCGATCTGGCGGGGTAATCGTTGACCAGGGATTGATAGAGACGCCTCGCGTCGGCAGTCCTGCCCAGCTCCTCGTTGCACTCCGCGGCGTTGTAGATGCCAGGGACGACCCAATCCAGTTCGTCCGGATAGAGATACTTGATCTTGAGAAAGGCGAGGCTGGCCCTGGCGAGCTCTTTCTGCTCGCGCAGGATGGTGGCGATCAGGAACTGGGCCTCGGCGCTGACGGAGGGCGTGCCCTGATCAAGAAGTTGATCGAGGATGGCCTGGGCGTCGGTGTACTGCTTCTTGCCGATATGGACCCGCGCCAGCCCGAGCCGGGCCAGTCCGCGCTCCGCCCCCGACTTGTCCGAGCTGTCGAGCTGCCTGAAATAGTTCTCGGCCTCATCGATCTGCGCGCTGTCGATATCCAGCACCCCCCGGGCATAGGCCGCGGCGGAACTCAACTCGTGATCGGGATATGCGGTGGTCAGCTTGCTGTACCAGGTCGCGGCCTGGGATTTCTCGCCTCTTTCAGCAAGCAGCTGCGCCCCGGCGAAGAGGGCGCGGGGCGATGCCGGAGAGTCCGGATTTTTTTCCCACTGCTGGCGGAAAGCGGCGACAGCGGCATCGGGCTGATTCTGGCTCTGTCGGCAGAGAGCGATGCCGTACCAGGCGCTGGCGCCGGCGGCGGTGCTGCCGTAGGAGGAGAGCAGCTTCTGATACTGCTCGATGGCCTCGTCGTACTGGGCGTTATCGCGGAAGAATTCGGCCTGGCGCTCCAGCACCCTGGCCGCGGTCTCGCGGTCGGGCAGTCGGGTGACGTATTCCTGCACGACTTTGTCGGCCTGGCCGGTTTCGCCCTTTTGCATCATCGACCACTGCAGCCCGGTGAGGGCATCGGCGACGAGTTCGCTCCTGGGATAATCTTCGATGAGTTTTTTATACTGGGCGATCGCCTTGTCGTAGGCGCCCAGATTGTAGTGGCAGTCGGCGATGGCGTAGGTGGCGTCATCGACGAGCGCGCTCCCGGGATAGCTGCGGATGAGCTGGTCGAAGGAGGCGATCGCCTCATTGAACTGGCTGGCGCGGAAGCGGGCGCGGCCGCTCAGATAGAGGGCTTCGGCGGCGTAGGGCGAATCCGGCCAACTGCTGGTCACCTCCTCGAGGGTGCGGCGAGCCTGGTCGAAATCGCCGCTGCGGAACCAGGCCAGACCGGTCTGGTAGCGGGCCTCGGCCTTGTGCTCCTGGTCGCTGCAGCTGCTGTAGGCGGTCTGGTAGGCCTTGACGGCATCGGCGAACTTTTTGTCGTTCATGAGGGCGTCCCCGCGCCGCATCAGGGCGTCGCATTTGAGGGGCGCCGAGTCGCTCTCCCTGGCGGCGGCGGCGAAGGCCTCGGCCGCGGCCTGGTGTTGGCCGGTCTTGAGGGCGGCGTAGCCCACTCCGTAGCGGGCCTCGGCGAGGCGGGGGGAGGAGGGATTGTCGCGGATGAAGCCCTGATAGTCGGCGAGGGCCTCGTTGAAGCGGCCCAGTTTGAAATAGCTCTCGCCGCGCCAGAACCGGGCGTCCGGTGCGACCGCAGTCCTGGCATAGACGCGCACAACGTCGTCAAAATTTTTCAGGGCGAGGTCGAATTCCCCGGCCTGGAAGCGCGAAAGCCCGAGCTTGAAGATGGCCTGGGCCTTGACCTCGGGCTGATCGTACCCGCCGGCGGTCTGGCGGAAGACCCGGTTGGCGGCCTCGGCGTTGCCCTCGCCGAGATGGCATTCGCCCACCATCACGGCGGCATCCCCGGCCACCGACGCCTTGGGGAAACGGTCGACAATCTGGCTGAAAATGGTGCGCGCGCCGGCGAACTCTTTCTTTTCGAAGAGCATGGAGGCGTGCGCGAAGAGGGCGTTGGGGGCATCGGCGCTGCGTGGATAATCGCTCACCACCCGCTTGAAGTACGACAGGGCCTCCCCGCTCCGTCCGCGGCGCTGCTCCACCCGGCCGCTCTGGAAGAGGGCCGCCGCCTTGAGGTCATCGTCCCCGCTTTCAGCGAGCAGGCGCTGCCAGGCGGCCAGGGCCTCTTCGTTCCTGTTAAGGTTGAGCTGGGCGAGGCCGAGACTGTAAAGGGCGTCGTCGGCATAGCGGTTGTCGGGCAGGGTAGAAATCACGCTGAAGGCCTTGGCTGCCTTTTCGTGTTCCCCCTTGCGGGCGAAAGATTCACCGATGAAATACTGCGCCTCGCCGCGCCAGCGGCTTTGAGGCCAGGCGACAATGGCGCGCGAAAGCTCTCCGATCGCTTCGTCGTACTCTTTGCGGCCATAGCGGGCCATGCCGAGGCGGAAGGTGGCCTGCTCGGCGAGCGGACTGGAGGGGTACTCCTTCAGCAGCCGGTTGTAGGCGGCGATCGCCTCATCCCAGCGGTTCTCCCCCTCACGGATGTCGGCGATGGCGAAGAGGGCATAGTCCGCGACCTTGCTCTGGGGGTGGTCCGCGACGATCTCGCCGAAATAGCGGACCGCCTCTTCCTTGCTGCCGCCGCGCAGGAGGGCCTCGCCGTACCAGTAGCGGGCATCCGGATAGAGGGCGCTGGATGGATAGTCGTCCATGAAGCGGCGCAGGCTGTTTTTGGCCTCGGTGAGCTTGTTGCCGTAGACCTGCGACTGGCCGATGCGGAAGGCAGCCTGGTCCCTGAGGGTCAGGGCGGCATGGCGCTCGAGCAGGGCGCGGTAGGCGGTTATGGCCTGCTCGAATTGGCGCTGTTGGAAAAAACTTTCGCCGAGGAGGAACCAGGCCTCCTGGACCTGTGGAGCATGGGGGTATTTCTGGATGAAATCGTTGAACTGGTCGGCGGCGAGTTCGTAAAGCTGGTCCTCATAGAGCTGGCGGGCGAGGGTGAAGGCCTGTTCAGCCTGCGTCTCCTGGAGCTGGGCGGTAGCCTGGGCAGCAAGGAGGAGCAGGACCAGAAGCACGATGAGGGGTGCCCGGTAAAGTTTTGCCATATCTTCGATTTCTCAAAAGGGACGGAGTGTTAATGATCTAACCCTTGCCGGGCGCACAAGTTCCGGATGCCCGGGCCGCCGCCGCAGCGGATTATTTTACGATAAATATAATAATTTTAGCAATTTTATGAAAAAAAAGCAAGGGTATTGTAGTTATTTTGTGACAGGCGACGCATCGCAGCCGGCAGATGCAATTTCTTCGGCAGCAAGCCCCAAATTGTGCTTGAAATTGACACCAGACTTGTTAACTTGTAGCACTCATACCTGAAGGAGTTATGCCATGCCTCATGTGATGCTGCGTATCCTGCGGCCGGCCATGCCCGGTCTTTTCCTGGCCACCATACTTGCCGTGACTGTGACGGCAGGAGCGGGGGTGATCACCGTCAATCAGGCCGGCTATCAGCCGGGCGATATCAAAATCGCCTGCGTCAGCCAGGCTGCCGACAGTTTTTATATTGTGGATCAGAGCGACCAGCGCATCGTGCTTGAAGGCCTGCTCCAGCTACGGCGGCTGCAGGATCCCTCCACGGGGATGGATGTCTATACGGCCGATTTCAGCGCCCTGACGGAGCCCGGCCGTTATGCCGTGCGCGTCCCCGGCGTGGGCAGCTCCTATCCCTTTCGCATCATGGAGGGGGTTTACCGCGATCTTTTTGCCAAATCCCTGCGGGCCTTTTATTTCCAGCGCTGCGGCATGGAGCTCAAGGTGGGCCTCGCTCTCCAGTACAATCACCCCGCCTGTCATCTTCAGGATGGTTATTATCATGCCAGTACCGGCTTGAGCGGACAGTCAAAAGGGACCGGCGGCTGGCACGATGCCGGGGACTATGGCAAGTATGTCGTCAACGGCGGCATCACCGCTGGAACCCTGCTGCTGGCCTATGAGACCTTTCCCGCCCGCTTCAGCGCTGATACCCTGAAAATCCCCGAGAGCGGCAACGGCGTGCCCGACCTGCTCGATGAGGTGCGCTATGAAGTGGAGTGGTTTTTTCTCATGCAGGCGGCCGACGGCGGGGTGCATCACAAACTGACCCGCACCGATTTCGAAGCCATCATCATGCCGCACAAGGACACCAACAAGCGTTATTTCATGCCGGTCTCGAGCGCGGCGACCGCCAATTTCGCCGCCGTACTGGCCCGGGCCGGGCGCATCTACCGCCCCTTCGATCCGGCTTTTGCCGATTCCTGCATCGCCAGGGCGCAGCGTGCCTGGGGTTGGCTGGAGGCCCATCCCGACATCCAGCCGGCAGGGGGATTCAAGAATCCGGCGGGTGTGGTCACTGGCGAGTACGGGGACGGCAGCGACCGCGATGAGCGCCTCTGGGCCGCGGCCGAACTCTGGCGCACCACTCGCAGCCAGGGCTGTCATGACTGGTATCTCAGCCATTACGCCTCGCTCAATCTCTTCACCTCTGATCTGGGCTGGGGCTCACTGGCGCCCCTCGCCCATCTGGCCTATCTGTTCGATCCCGATCCGCGCGCCGATCAGACCGTGCGCACCCGGCTGCGGCAAGCCCTGCACGCCTATGCCGGCGCGCTGCTGCAGCAGCAGGCGCAGAACGGCTTTGGCTACCTGCTCAAACCCGGCGAGTACAACTGGGGCTCCACCTCCCGCGCCCTCAATCGCGCCCTGCTGCTGATCATGGCCAGCGAATCGGGCACTGGCAGCGCCTGGCGCCAGGCAGCCCTGGATCAGCTCCATTACATGCTCGGGGCCAACCCGCACAACATCTCTTTCGTCACGGGCGTCGGCACGATGAGCATGAAAAATCCCCATCATCGCCCCTCCTGGGCGGACAACGTGCCCGCGCCCGTGCCCGGACTGCTGTCGGGCGGGGCCAATCAGTATCTGGATGATACTGTCCTCAAGGCGGCCTTCACCTCCTCGACGCCGCCAGCGCTGTGCTGGATCGATGACGCCAACAGCTACGCCTCCAACGAGATCTGCATCAACTGGAACGCCCCCCTGGTCTTCCTGGCCGGCTATTTCAATCCCGAAGGCTCCGGCAGCGGGGTCGGGGATGCCCTGCAAGCGGTTCCCAGCCGCTTCCGGCTGGGGCAGAACTATCCCAACCCCTTCAATGACGCCACCGTCATCCCCTTCCATCTCGAAACCGCGGGCGAGGCGACCCTGCAGATCTACAACATCCGCGGCGAGCTGGTCGACGAGCAGCTCCTCGGCCGCCTCGAATCCGGAGAGCAGCGTCACCATTGGCAGGCGCGAGGGCCCAGCGGCCTTTATTACTACCGCCTGCAGGTGGCATCGGATGAGAACCTCCTCACCCTCACCGGGAAAATGGTGGTGGTGAGATGAATCCATGCCTCCGCGCCGCCGCGCTGCTCCTGATCTGGATTACCGCTGCAGCAGCACAAAACTTTTCAGGGGGTTTCAATTTTGTCCTGCCGGCGCGGGACAGCACCCGTCAGCAGTTCCTGCCTGCCTTTCCGGCACAGCCCATCGCCGCCGGCGCTTTTGTCGGCATCAACGCGGAGGGCCACTTTGCCGTGGCCGGGGAACGCATCCGTTTCTGGGGCACCAACTGCGTCACCGATGGGGCCTTTCCCCCCTCCGACAAGGCACCTTTCCTGGCGGCGCGGCTGCGCAAGATGGGTTTTAATCTTGTCCGCTTCCACCACATGGATAATCCCTGGAGCGACCACAGCCTCTTCGAAAGCGGCTCCGACACCCGCCATCTCAATCCGGTCATGCTGGGGCGGTTGGACAAATTTATCGCGGAACTGAAAAAGAATGGCATTTATCTGAATATCAATCTGCACGTCAGCCGCACCTTCAACAACCGTGACGGAGTCGCCGACGCAGATTCGATCACCGATTACGGCAAGGCGGTCAGTTATTTTGATCGCGATCTCTGGCCCCTCTATAAAGAGTTTGCCCGCCAGCTGCTCACCCATCGTAATCCTTATACCGGCCTGGCTCTGGTAGAGGAGCCGGCGATGGCCATGGTCGAAATCACCAACGAGAACTCACTTTACCGCTGGTGGCGCGAAGGCCTGCTCCGGCCCTTCACCGGCGGCGGGCGGCTCACCCTGCGCCACTCCCGCATGCTCGACCTGCAGTGGCTGGCATTTCTGCAGCAGAAATACGCCACCACTGCCCGGCTGCGCAGCGCCTGGCTGCCGGGAAGCCGGGACGGACGTGGCGGCGAACTCATCAAGGATGGCGGCTTTGAAAAGGGCGAGCTCGCTCGAAACTGGATCATGGAGCAGCACGAGACTGCCCGCGCCACCATGGCCCTGGCCGCCGTGCAGCCCTTCAGCGGTGCACTTGCGGCCAAGGTGTCAGTCACGGCCGTAACCGGCACCGGCTGGCACATCCAGTGGAAGCAGACCGGATTTACCCTGCAAAAAGACTCGCTCTACACCGTCGCCTTCGCAGCCCGGACGGAGGTCCCATGCGCCATCAGCGCAGCAGTGATGCGCGACACCTCACCCTGGACCGGCTACGGCAGCGGCAGCTTTTCCCTCTCTCCCGCATGGCAGCGCTTCTCTTTCACCTTCAAGGCTGCGGAAACCTGCGCCAATCAGGGCAGGCTCTCCTTTCATCTCGGCGAACAGACCGGCAACTTCTGGTTCGATGAGATTTCAATCCAGCCGGCCACGATTTCCGGCCTGCTCGAGGATGAATCGCTCGAGGCGGGCAACATCCGCCGCACCGAGTATAATCAGAGCGTCTCCTTTTCCGCGGCGCGGGTCTCCGACATGAGCGCTTTTTATATCCGCCTGCAGGAGGATTTTTTCTCCGAGATGAACCGCTTTCTCAAGCAGGAACTGGGTGTGCGCGTGCCCGTCGTCGGCACCAACTGGAATGTCGGCCCCGCCGACATCCTGGTCCAGAATCAGCTCGACTATATTGACAATCATGCCTACTGGGATCATCCTGATTTTCCCAATACCCCCTGGTCCGTCACGGACTGGACCATCGCCAACACCCCGATGGTGCTCGAGACTGCAGGCGGGGCGATCGCCGGCGTGATCAATGCCACCGCGGTAGCGGGCAAGCCCTTCACTATCAGCGAGTACAATCACCCCTTCCCCAACCGCTACCAGAGCGAGGGGCCGCTCTTTCTGTGCAGCTATGCCGCCCTGGCCGATGCCGATGCGGTGATGCTCTTCGACAACGGCGGCAGCGACACCAGCTACGAAACCGATTTCATCGACGGTTTTTTCGGCATTCACCGCAATACAGCGATGATGGCGCTGATGCCTGCCTGTGCCGCCGCTTTCCGGCAGGGGTGGATCGCACCGGCGCAGCAGACGATCGCCATCGCCCTGAGTCCTGCGGATGTGCTGACCCTGCCGCTGAACGACACCGGCGGCTGGCAGGGCCCCGGGATCGTACCGCGTCTGCTCGCCCTGCAGCATCGAGTGCGCTATACGAACTTTGCCGCGGCTGTCCCCTTTGATGCGGCAGCGCTGCCTGCACCGCCGGCACCGCCTTTTCTGAGCGATACCGACGAGCTGCTCTGGAATCCGGCCGGCCTCTTCACGACGGTCACGCCGCGCTATCTGGCCTTCACCGGTCTGCTGGACCGTTTCCCCGAGACCGGGATGGGGCCGCTGCGTCTGCACAGCGCGAGCGGTTTTGCTTCGTGCAGTTGGGCGTCGCTCGACGGGGCGCCGCTGACCGAGGCGCGCTATTCCCTGTTCACCATCACCACCCGGGCGCAGAACAGCGGCATGATTTGGGAGGGAACCCGGACCATCCACAACAGCTGGGGCAAGGCACCTACCTGGATTGAACCGGTGCGACTTGGCCTCACCTTGACTTTGCGCTCCGACTCGATCCGCGTCTGGCCGCTTGATGGCTCCGGAGCCAGGCGGGGGAGCGGCCGCAAAATCGTGCCCGCGTCGACAGGGACCTTCAACCTGATCCTCGACCAGAGCCAGGACCAGACGGTTTGGTACGGCATTGAACAGCTCGGGGCACTCAGCGGTGTGTCCGACAGGGGAGAGGCGGTGCAGCCCGCTGCGCTGCTGCTCAAGCAGAGCCATCCCAATCCTTTTCGAGTCTCCACACAGGGACACACCGAGATCACTTTCCGGCTGGGGCGGCCGGGCGAGATCCGCCTCGTGATCTATGATCTGCTCGGGCGTCAGGTGCGCGAACTGGTAGCCGGCCCTGCCGGTGCCGGTGAAACCAGCATGCGCTGGGATGGCCGCGACGCCGGCGCCCGCCCGGTTGCGCAGGGCCTTTATTTCTATCTGCTTGAGTATGCAGAGGCCGGGATGCGCCAGCATACCGCCGGCAAGCTGCTGCTCCTGCCTTGAGGCGCGCCGATAACGGCAAAATATTGTGATCCAGCTCAAAATTTATGCATTTTCGCTCAATTATATGTATATTATAGAAAAATCAGGCCGGTATCTAATTGCAAGGAATGTGATCATGAAAGTTGCTCGTATCTCTCTGTTCGCCGCTCTGCTGGCGCTGACGGCCAGCCTCACCTATGCCCAGCCCGCCGTCGAGGTAAGGGTGCAGAACCTCCTCGACCAGATGACCCTGGAAGAGAAGGTCGGGCAAATGACTCAGATCACCCTCGAAGTCGTCAGCGTCGGGGAGGGTCCCGGCATCCGCGAACCCCTCATGCTCGACCGCAAGAAACTTCGCGAAATCATTCTGGACCGCGGCGTGGGAGCCCTTTTCAATGTCGGCACCCATGCCCACAGCCTCGAAAGCTGGAACGAGATCATCAGCGAGATTCAGGATGTGGCGCGCGAAGGGCGGCTGAAAATTCCGGTCCTCTACGGCATCGATGCCATCCATGGCGCTACCTATACCCGCGGGGCGACCCTCTTTCCCCAGTCCATCGGCATGGCCTCGACCTGGAATCCCGATCTGCTGCGCCTGACCAGCGAGATCACCGCCGTCGAGGTGCGCGCCTCCGGCATCCCGTGGAATTTCAACCCCGTCCTCGACTCCGGCCGGCAGCCGCTCTGGCCGCGCCTCTGGGAAACCTTCGGCGAGGACGCCCTGCTCACCACCGCCATGGGCGTTGCCTACGTCAAGGGACAGGAGGGGGATGCCAACGATATCTCCGCGCCCGACCGGGTGGCCTGCTGCCTCAAACACTATATCGGCTACGGCCATCCCGTCTCCGGCAAGGATCGAACCCCGGCCTGGATCCCCGACCACTACCTCCGCCAGTATATCCTGCCGCCCTACATCGCGGCCGTCGCAGCCGGCGCCCATACGGTGATGGTCAACTCGGGAGACATCAACGGCATTCCGGTCCACAGCAACCGCTATCTGCTCACCGACCTGCTGCGCGGGGAACTGGGTTTCAAGGGTTTGATCGACAGCGATTATGCCGATATCGCCAAGCTTTACCAGAACCATCGCGTTGCCGCCGACAACAAGGATGCCGTGCGCATGGCGGTTATGGCCGGCATCGACATGGTCATGGTCCCGGCCGACTTTAGCTTTACCGATGACCTGCTCGCCCTGGTCCGGGAGGGCAAGGTGCCGATGAGCCGCATCGACGAGGCCTGCGGCCGCATCCTCAAGCTCAAGTACCAGCTCGGCCTTTTTGATAATCCTTATCCCGACAAATCCCTGAAAGCGCGCTTCGCCACCCCTGAGGCGGCCGTTATCAATCTGCGTGCGGCACAGGAATCCCTGGTCCTGCTCAAGAATGAGGGCGGAATTCTGCCCCTGAAAAAGAGCGCCAAAATCCTGGTGACCGGACCGACGGCCAACCGCCTCTCAGTCCTGAACGGGGGATGGACCTATACCTGGCAGGGCAACCGCGAGGATCTTCTTCCCAAGGACAAGCTCACTATCCTCAAGGCGATCGCGGCCGAGGCCGGCGCCAACCGGGTGAGTTTCAGCCTGGGCAGCACCTACGACAGCGAGGCCGATATCGCGGCCGCCGTCAAGGCGGCCAAAAAGGCCGACGTGGTGGTCGCCTGCCTCGGTGAGGAACCCTATTGCGAAACCCCGGGCAACATCGGCGATCTGACCCTGCCTCAATCCCAGCTCGACCTGGTCCTGGCTCTGCAGAAAAGCGGCAAGCCGGTTGTGGTGGTGCTGCTCCAGGGGCGGCCGCGGATCATCCGTCCGATCGTGGATGGCGCCCGCGCCATCCTCCTCGCCTGGCTGCCGGGAATGGAGGGAGGGCGCGCCATCGCCGATGTGCTTTTCGGCGACGCCAACCCCTCGGGCAGACTGCCCGTCACCTATCCGCGCTCGCCCAACGATCTGGTGCTTTATGATCATCTCTGGACTGAAAACACCGGCGGCACCAATCGCTTCAATCCCCAGTGGCCGTTCGGTTTCGGCTTGAGCTACACCACCTTCACCTACAGCGATCTCAAACTGGACAAGAGCAGTGCGGCGCGGGGTGAGGTGATCACCGCCAGCGTCACAGTGACCAACACCGGCCAGGTTGCCGGTCTGGAGACGATCCAGCTCTATCTCAGCGATCTGGTCGCCTCGATCGCCCCGCCCAACAAGCGGCTGAAGGGCTTCCGCAAGATCGAGCTCGCACCGGGCGAGAGCAAGACGGTCTCCTTCACCCTGAGCGGGGAAGAGATGAGCTTTATCGGGCTTGATGGCAAACCGGTGATTGAACCAGGGGAGTTCCGGGTCACGGTCGCCGATTTGAGCAGCAATTTCACCCTTAATTAGCCTCTGGGTCCGGGCGCATGACCGTTCCTGTTGTGCGCCCGAACCGCAAAATGCATCCTGCGCTATCCACCTATTTTTTTCCTTTACAAATAATAAAAATTGTGCTATTTTAAGCGTTGAGGTAACCGCCCTGGAGCCAGATCACACCCCTTTCCTGGCAATCGAGTGCCGGGAACAGAAGGAGAATGCATGGGCCGCGTTCGCTGCGTTTTTCTGTTTCTTTCCTTGATCGTCACCAACGCCTTCCCGATTGTCTATTATGGTGGGGAATACCGCACCTACGAAGGATTCGTCTACGGACGTTTTGAGGCCTCCATCAAGCCCCCCCGCGGCAGCGGCACCCTCGCCTCATTTTTCACCTATCACGATTTTACCGCTGCCACCGCCTGGAACGAGATCGATTTTGAGATCCTCGGCCGCTACACCGACGACGTCCAGGTGACCTCGATCGGGCCGGGCCAGAAATGGCGCAACAGCCATCAGGTCGTCCCCTTCGTCCCCCAGGACGGATTTCATACCTACGCCTTCGAATGGACCCCGGACTATATCGCCTGGTTCATCGACGGGGTTGAATACTACAGGCAGGAACAAACCCACATCCAGCAGTTCGTCTATCCCCAGAAGATCATGATGAATCTCTGGAGTTCCGAATCATCGAGCTGGGTGGGCCCCTGGGATGACCGCATTCTGCCCCTCTTCGCCTGGTACGACTGGGTCAGCTATGCCAGCTATACCCCCGGCAGCGGCACCAGCGGCACCGGCAATAATTTTACCCTGCAGTGGAAGGACGAGTTCACCAGCTGGAACCAGTCGCGCTGGACCATGGGCACCCACACCTTCAACGGCAACCGGGTGACTTTTCGGAGGGAGAACGTGGTTTTCCGCGACGGCTGCGTCGTCCTCTGCATGACCAAGGGGCCGGAGCTGGGTTTCAACGATAAAACCCCTCCCGCCGTACTCTGGGCCCGCGCCGATCAGGATACCGTCACCGTCCGCTTCAGCGAAGCCATCGATCCCGCCACCGCGGGCAAGGCCAATTTCGCCATCACCGGCATCACCATCCATAACGCCATCCTTCAGCCCGACCAGCAGACGGTCAAGCTGGCGGTCTCGTCCCTCGATCCCACCAAACGCAACAACGTCGTGGCGTTGAACATCAAGGACACCTTCTCCCCGGCCAACAAACTCACCGCGCAGCTGCAGCAGATCATTATGGGCCAGCCCCTCTCTCTGCCCGTCAGGATCAATGTCGGCGGCAAGGCCTGGCGGGACTATCTGCCGGATCAGGAGTGGGGACCGGAGGTCGAGTACGGCTACCAGGACGGCGCCCCGCGTGACCGCAGCAAGCCCATCGTCGGCATCGACGTTCTCAACACCGAAGAGGACACCCTTTACCATACCGAGATGCACGAGCTGGTTTTCTACAGGGTGCGCCTGCCCCGGGGCAGCTATCGCGTCACCCTCAAGGTGGCGGAGATGACCTTCATGGAACCCCTCAGCCGGCTCTACAACATCTATGTGGAGGGCCGCAAGGTGGCCGACCGCCTCGATCTGGCGGCCGATCCTGGCCCGAAAGCCGCTCTGGAACTTACTGCCGAGGCGGTCGAGGTGACCGACGGCATCCTTGATATCCGCTTCGAGTATCTCTGGGGGTATGATACCGACTGGGGCTCCCTGCTCAACGGCCTGGT
>ERZ795056.1221-NODE-1221-length-30299-cov-7.138375_pt1 | contig 30299 bp, 25 predicted proteins | sample MGYA00375140_ERZ795056 | MGnify/ENA primary metagenome ERZ795056 (study PRJEB30185, sample SAMN05720227) | activated sludge metagenome | isolation source: Anaerobic digester | place: USA | collected 2015-03-09 ... | reverse complement strand
TAAACCATCAAATTTAAGAAAATTCGGAGAGGTGAAAGCGAAAAAAATGGAGTAAAAGCTAAAACCTTGGAATGAGGAGCTAAAGTTGTTTTAGTGGGGCGCCATTATTTAACAAGTTTGAGAAAAGAAGTAAATAGTACGTATTGTATTAATTACCAATATTAGCTTTTAAGTCTCTATCAGATTCACTTGATGTTTCATTATGCTCTTTCGTATCAAGGTCAGATTTTAAATGTCCATACCACCATAAAAGTAAAACACCCATAAAACAAAATGCAAGACAAGATAAAAAGTACCTTGAGAATTCTGGATAGTTAAAGCATTTTGAAAGTAAGAAAATAATTAGTGCAAAGAATAAACTTTCTATTACTAAAAGCACCTGGGGCAGCGTTCCTTTTATTGCTCTAAATAGATACCTAAATTTATAATCATCCATTGTGTCAAGTTTATCGCGATAACATTGTATCGAGGGTTCAATCTTCTTTATTTGTTCGTATGAGATAGTCCATAATTCTTGATGCTTCTTTATTTTGCGATCACTCCATATTACTCTTGCAAATACAATTACTCCAAATATGAACAATAATGAAAGTCCTATTATCAAAATACAATGCTGCTCTACTTTCACATCGCTAATATAAATTGGTGATTGTAAAAAGAAAGTAAAAATTGCCGAGATTGCAGTTACAAGACCTATAAAAAATTTAATTATTTTTTCGGACTGTAATTCTTCATTTTGTTCAACCCGAAGAAAATGATCCAGATAATGCAAATGAATATTTACACGATCTGTATTACTTAAATTTTCATTAATTTCTTTGTTTGTACTCATCTAATACCTCTTCCTAGTGTTCAGTGAAGTTGTAATTAAAGAATGCCCCTTGTAAAAAATTTATATTTTCATGGATTAAAACTTAGTCAGGATAGTAGTTAGCAATTAAACAGTATATCAATAGAATTTGTAAAAAACACTATTTTCAATAACTTACAGGTCAATCCATCTTTATAGTTAATAAATAAAAATCTGTTACCATTTTTAATAGTAAACAAACCCTCAAAACCAGGTTCCGGTTTTGAGGGTTGTTGTTAAACAGCTGTTATCCGCCAAGGTTCTTTAAAAATGGAACCGACTTTGATAAAAAGAATACTGCTACACTCCAAACTATCCATAATCCGAATACAAGAGTTGCGTATTTCTTTGTATCGGTAGATTTGAACATCCTGGATAATCCGATTGAAAAAACGAAGTAAATCCAGATTGTTATTATATCCAATTTGGAAAGGAGAAATCCGAAAAATTCTTCTTTGTTAGCCGACATCAAAGAGCCGATGGATGTATCTCTGATTAGACTGCCGAGAAGCAGCGAAATTATTGTCGCTAATATTACTTGAATAATACCGATATAACTTGTTAAACCATTGGCAACAAGAACGGAGGAATAACCGCCCTCTCCTTTAAGCACAAACTTAGCAATCAGAAAATAAATACCGCTTACAATCAAGAACATAATAAAACCCATTATAAGTATGGAGATTGCCTGGATAATCAATCCAGCCGGTCCAGACCCAAATTCTTCCATTCTTTGTTCAATTACTTCCATTTGCTGTTCGGCTTCTTCTTTTGTCATTTTTCCCTGCTTGATCATCTCTGCATAACTTTTCTCAACTCCTTCAAGTTGTTTCTGTTTTACTTCAGCTTTTATTGCCGGGTTTGACATTAAAACAAAGTTTGAAATAATTACGGTAATCAAAAGGAGTAGAAACGGGAGCAGCCAATCCATTGTTTTCGGCGGGAATAACGAAATTTTTTCATACGTTTTTGACGGTTCAACAAAAATACCGACAAGTTTATCCGTATGAGAAAGTTCGCTAATACTCTCCTCCTGTTCTTCACTTTGATTTTGAAACTCTAAATTATTATTCTCATCCATATAATAGCTCCAAATTAATTAAAAAAAATCAGATGGAAAGTATTTATATTTTAACGAAAAGACAAATGAATTTTGATTTGCGGGGGAATAATTATTCATGTTTCGCACAGAACGGTTTTTTTAGTAAACTTTATCCTGTCGAAAATTAAAAAAAGCAGAATGAAACCACGTGTTCTATTAAAATTTATTACTAAAAAAGGTTGCCTATAACCGTTACTTCAATTAATTTTGGGTTAATTTTATAATAAACAAATGTTGAATTTTTCCGGGATACGTTATGAAAACTATAATTGAACCTTTTAAGATCAAATCCGTTGAGCCAATAAACTTTACAACGAAAGAGGAAAGAGAGAAAATCCTAATTGGAGCCGGTTATAATCCCTTCCTTATAGAAGCAGAAGATGTAATAATCGACCTTCTAACCGACAGCGGAACTTCTGCAATGAGTGCACAGCAATGGGCGGGAATTATGCAGGGAGATGAAGCATATGCCGGTTCAAAAAGTTTTTACCGTTTTGAAGAAGCCGTTCAAAAAATAACCGATATGAGATTTATTATTCCAACGCACCAGGGAAGAGCAGCCGAAAAAATACTGTTCTCAGTCCTTGGTGGTCCCGGTAAATATTTCCCTAATAATACCCACTTCGATACTACACGAGCCAATATTGAATTTACAGGTGCGGAAGCCTTTGATTTTCTCAATGAAACCGGGAAACATCCCGAGATCAGAGCCGACTTCAAAGGGGACATGGATATAAAAGCACTTGATAAATTTATCCGTGAAAAAGGGAAAGAAAACATCCCGCTTGTAATGATTACGGTTACGAATAACTCCGGAGGCGGGCAGCCGGTTTCTATGCAGAATATCCGCGACGTTCGCGAAGTATGCGATAATTACGACCTTCCATTATTTTTTGATGCATGCCGCTTTGCCGAAAATGCTTACTTCATTAAACTGCGTGAAAAAGGTTATGCAGACAAAACAGTACTTGAAATTGCTCAGGAAATGTTCTCTTATGCGGATGGTGTTACAATGAGCGCAAAAAAGGATGCTCTCGTAAATATTGGAGGATTCCTTGCACTGAATGATGAAGAACTTGCACTCAAATGCCGTAATCTTTTGATAGTTACTGAAGGATTCCCTACTTACGGAGGATTGGCGGGTCGCGACCTTGAAGCCATTGCCCAGGGACTTGAAGAGATAGTAGATGAAAACTACCTGAAGTATAGAATAAGAAGTGTTGAATATCTCGGTGAGAAACTGCTATCGGCTGGTGTTCCTATCATCGAACCTCCCGGTGGACACGCAATTTATATTGATGCAAAAAGATTTTTACCGCATGTTCCGCAGGAACAGTATCCCGGGCAATCGATCGTATGCGCGCTATATACTGAAGGGGGAATAAGATCGGTAGAGATTGGAAGCGTTATGTTCGGTAAATACGATAATGAAGGTTATCTTATTTCACCCCCGATGGAATTGGTGCGGCTTGCTATTCCGAGAAGGGTTTATACGCAAAGCCATATTGATTTCGTCGCCGAAGTTGTTATCGAAGTTTTTAATAAAAGAAACGAATTACCCGGTTACGTTATTGTTTATGAAGCACCGATACTGCGTCATTTTACAGCCCAGTTTGAACCGCTAAAGTAATAGTTTATGCTTTTTAGCAGGAATAAGCTAAAGCCTTATTTTTCTTTTACAAACAACCGGCAGATTTGGAGGCTCCTCTTTTCGGCGAGGGGGAGATTAATAATCGAAGAAAGGGATGTCGATAAAAGACTGGCATCCTTCAACTGTATTGAGCCGGAATCAAAAAGGATAATCTTTAAAGATTACACGTTTGACGAAAAATTCTGGATTGGTATAGAAGCGGTTCATAATGAATTAATATATCTCCATCATTACACAAAACCGGATATGCCGTACCATAAAGGAATAATCGCTTTCGATATTGAATCGCAAAAAATAATCTGGCAGAATAACGAACTGGTTTTTGAATTTGCTTCCGGTAGTTCGGTTTATGCTTCAATACCGAAATTTGACGGGAAAAAATATTTCAAGCTGAATCATCTTACCGGTGAAATAGTAGAAGAGTTCGAAGATGATTCCATGTTCAACTCGATAAAAAAAGAATCTGAACAAACCGTTCAGTTTGATGGATTAATAATCCCGTATTTGGCATCGAAGATGGATGAAGTATCGCAATCTGTTTTTAATTCTATTATTAAAGAGAGAAGCATTACCGGCAGTTATGAATATGCTGTTTCGGATAATTATTTGCTTTGTGCATATCATTTGGAAGGGGAAGATAAACTGCTTACGCAGCATTTTTTAATCATTGATATTAACAGAAAAAAAACTATTTTTGCGGAAAATACCGGGAAGCAGCTAAAGTCTTTCCGTGTAGAAACTTTCTTTATAAAAAGTGGAATCCTCTTCTTAATTAAAAATAAAAGTGAGTTACTTTTATTTGATTTAACCTGAATCAAGGAGCAAGTATGAAACTATCAAAAGAAGAACAGGGAATACTTTTACTTAGCGCCAGGTCTTCAATTAAAACATTATTTGAAGATATAAAACTACCGGGAGTGGATTACAAACAGTTCCCGGGATTATCGATTAAAGCGGGGGCATTTGTTACACTCCATAAATATGATGATTTACGCGGTTGCATCGGTTATATTACCTCTGAACTTCCGTTGTTTGAAACTGTGTGCCAGGCGGCGATCCTGGCAGCATCCGAAGATCCACGGTTTCCACCGGTTACACTGGATGAAGTTCCAAAACTGCTTATTGAGATTTCGGTATTATCTCCGCCCAAACACATATCAAGTTATGAAGAAATAATTATCGGTGAACACGGTCTAATAGTCGAAGAAAAATATACGCGTGGTTTACTGCTGCCGCAAGTAGCAACGGAAAACAATTTTAACCGCGATGCGTTTTTAACAGTAGTCTGCCGCAAAGCAGGTTTACCGCCGTATGAATGGAAAGAAAGGCTTATTAATCTTTACACTTTTACCGCTGCCGTTTTTTCTGAAGGACAACATAGGAATTTAACCGGTGAAAAAATTTAGAGAACCAGCAGTTGCGGGGTATTTCTATCCCAAAGATGTGACGCTATTACGAAATACAATTAACGATTTCTTTGCGGAAATTCATGATGAAAACAAGTACGGACATATTTACGGTATAATAGCTCCTCATGCCGGATATACATATTCCGGTTTAACAGCCGCATATGCGTACAAATTGATCCATGGAAAAAAGTACGATACTGTAATTGTTTTGTCGCCGAGCCATAGAGAGTATTTTCCAGGGATTTCAATTTATTCGGGTGATGCGTACAAAACCCCGTTGGGTGAAGTTGAAGTAAACAAAGAATTAGCTAAAAAACTTGTTGATGGTTCTAAGTTTATGTCAAGAGGAGAAGAAGGACATAGAGCGGAACATGCACTTGAAGTACATATCCCCTTTTTACAAATAGCTCTCGGAAACTTTACAATCGTTCCCGTTGTAATGGGAGATCAAAATATTGCTGTGATAAATGAACTTGCAGATAAGCTTTCCGGTATTATTGATGAAAAAACTTTAATAGTTGCCAGTTCGGACTTATCGCATTTTTATAATGCAGATATTGCAGATAAATTGGACGGCAGAATAGAAGAGCGGATAAAGAACTTTGACTATAAAGGATTGTGGGAAGATATTGAATCGAAAAAATCAGAAGCGTGCGGCGGCGCTTTAATGGTTTGTTTGATGAAAGCAATGAAAAAAGCCGGGATTGATAATTCAACTGTTTTATACAGATGTAACTCCGGCGATGTTAGTGGTGATTATTCCGAGGTAGTGGGATACCTTTCGGCGGTGTTTTATAAGTGAAGCCGCAATTTAGAAACATAGTAATAATAGGTGCGGGCAAAGTTGCATCTTCTTTAACTTCTGCTTTGTATAAAGCAGGTATCAAGCCGTCGCTTATTATTTCTAAAAATATCGATTCGGCAAGAAAACTGGCAATCAAATTTAAAGTAAAGGAATATGCTTCTGACTTTAATACGGTACCGGTTTATGCCGGAATTTTTATTCTCGCAGTCCCCGATGTTAAAATTGCTGAAGTAGCAAAACAAATAGCCGGATTAAAAATTGATTTTAAAAGCTCTTTCTTCATTCATCTTTCAGGCACGCAGAATGTAACATCTCTTCAATCATTAAGAAATAAGAAAGCCAACACCGGGACAATGCATATTATGCAGTCATTCCCTTCGACAAAGCCTGTAGCAATTGCAAATTCGTTTACCGGGATTGAATTTTCAAACAAAAAAACAAAAGAATTTTTAGAACAGTTATCAGCCAAACTTGAACTAATTCCTTTTGCCGTGGAAGCTGCCGGAAAGCCGTTTTATCATTTAGCAGGTGTTTTTATTTCCAATTTTCTTATTGCAAACTACTATGCCGCCGATACAATATTTTCGAGAAGCGGTGTAACATCGGTTCCGGGAGTAGAGTTGTTATCCCCGATATTAAAAGCAACAGTTAATAACATAAACAAAAACGGGATAGTGAATTCTTTGTCCGGTCCTATAGACCGTGGGGACTGCGCTACAGTTGAAACACATTTAAAAATATTACGCGGACTAAAAAACGAGGATAGTTCTCTTTTCTATTCATACGTTGTTCAGTCGCTGATTTTATTGCAGGTCGTCAAAGAGAAATACGGAACATTAAAACCGGCACATAAAAAAATTGAAAAATTATTAACACATGAACTTGAAAAAATACCTGGCAAAGGGGAAAACTACTTTAACAAATTCTTATCTGCTTTCGGAGTAACGGAGAAATCCGGGGTATCGAAAAAAAAGTTTTGACTAAATAAATTCTGATTTACGGATTGGATTTAACAAATATATACAAATCATTTATTTGAAAGAATAAGACAATGAAAAATTTACTGATTGCGCTATCTTTATTGATTACTGGGTTTACGATAACATACTCACAAACAGGAGAAACACTCGAAATGAAAATTGATAAACTATTCATGGAATATGACCAACCGAATACCCCTGGTGCGGCAGTTTTAATTGCAAAAGCCGGTGAAGTTCTCTATAAAAAAGGTTTCGGTTATGCAAACCTCGAAGAAAATATACCGGTTACCCCAACTACTTATTTCAGATTGGCGTCTGTATCGAAGCAGTTTACCGCAGCATGTGTATTGAAATTGATTGAATCCGGGAAACTTAAGCTTACGACCACACTAACAGAGCTGTTTAAGGACTTCCCGTCTTATGGAAGCGAAATAAAAATAGAGCATCTGTTAAATCACACTTCAGGGTTAATCGATTATGAAGATTTAATCCCCGACACAACAACAATACAGGTTAAAGATATTGATGTTCTTAACATGATGAAAACCCAAACGAAAACTTACTTCGAACCCGGTACCGAGTATAAGTACAGCAATTCCGCTTATGCCTTACTTGCTTTGATTGTTGAGAATCTTTCCGGGAAAAGATTTGCTTCATTTTTGCATGACAACATCTTTGAACCTTTGGAAATGAACGGAACTGTTGCATTTGAAGACGGTATTTCCACCGTACCGAATAGAGCATTCGGTTATTCAAAAAAAGACGACGGCTATATGAGAACTGACCAAAGCATTACAAGTGCGGTGCTTGGAGATGGCGGTATCTATTCATCAATTGAAGATTTGATGAAATGGGAAGCTTCTCTTTTTACCGAAAAAATATTAAAGGCAGAAATGATTGAAAAAGCAACTACACGTAAGCCGTTTAAAAACGGTAAAATGAATGACTACGGTTACGGCTGGTTCTTAAAGAAGTATGGCGACAAAGAAGTTGTTTATCACACGGGAGATACGAGGGGGTTCAGAACGATTCTGTACCGTATTCCTTCAGAGAGGATATTAATAATTGTTCTTATAAACCGCAACGAAGGAGAAATGGAAGAACTTGCCGAAAAGGTATTGGAACAATCCGGGCTTTTAAGGAAATAGTAAAACAAAAACTCATTTTAAACAGAAAAGGCTTTTTGAGATGAATTAATCTATCGTCAAAAAGCCTTTTGTTGTAATTTCAAACGGACTAACCGCGTGCAGCCATAGCGTCTTCTATTTTATTTTTTAGTTCGAAGCACATATCGGCTTTACCGCTGTATGCTTGAACAGAGCCTGACGAAGTGTCGAAATGTAAATAATAATGTTTGAATCCAAGGAAATATCCAAGTGCTCCCAAAGCAACACCGATTATTAAAGATACGATTCCTTCGGATAAACCGATTAAAACAAGAATTACACCGACCACAACCAAACCAATAGCAAGTTTGTTGATTTCGGAAATAACCCTAACTCCCGCAATGTTTTGTAATGAATATGTATTTGCACCAAGTACAACCCTGGCAGTCGTGATTTTTATATCGCCTGATTCGTGTATTACTTGTTCAGCCATTTTGACCTCCATTTAGTGAATGAGTATAATTAAAAGTAAATTCTAAAGCCTTTTTTAACTTTTCAGGATAAAGAATAATTTTCTTTACGCCAAAATAATGAAAAAATGCTGAATTATAAAAGAGAAAAATCACGATTATTTTCTGTAGTGCATGTGCAATTGAATTCAATACCCGACAACAGGAAGAGTCGTTTTTCTATCATTGGCATAGATGAATTTAAACTCAGAATGAACATCTTCAATGAATGAAATTGTGATTCCGGTTTGATTCCATCCATATTTATATAAAATTTGATCAGAAAATCATTATCTTTATTCAATTGAGTTTATTAAAATTTTTGCAACAAAGGAGTAATTCTATTAACCGTCGTCTTAAAATCAAGTATTTATTGTCCGGCATTCTTTTACTTATTATCTCAGCATGCAATGAAAAGTTACCGGAAGCTGAATTAACACTAAATGACAAACTGAATTTCAATCCTCATGATTATTCGCTCTTTATTGAAAAAAGCCTTAACGGAGACGAAGAATTGTCTACTGCATTGGCAGCCAGGTTGAATTACCTTGATACGCTTAAACAATACTATAAAACTCATGATTATAAACCACTTTTTGTGAAGAGTTTTAACGAGCAATCTTTTATTGATTCTTTATTGATAATACTTGATGAAACAGAAGACCATGGTTTGGATAAAGAACTTTATCATTTCAAAACTATTAAAAATGAGTTAGATACGGCAATCGGTGGTGATTCAACGAATGGTAATAAATACAAACATCTTTTTAATACCGAACTGTTTGTAACCGATGCAATTCTGAAATATGCTTACCATATGCGATACGGAATCATCAATCCGAAAGAATTTTATATTACCGGTTATACTTTACCTGTAGCCGATTCAGCAAGCCGAATCCTTTTTGAACCGCTACATCAGGAAAACATAATTCAGTATTTACAAGATATTCAACCTAAAAGCAAAAAGTATAAACAGCTTCAAACTGCATTAAAGCATTTCAGAAATTATATCGGTATGGAGTGGGAAGAGATTCCCGTTCCGGTAAAAAAGATTGAGCCCGGTAAAACCGATTCTTTAATTGTTCAAATTGCAGGTAGATTAATAACACTCGGTTTTCTTGATACTACAGAAGTAAAGATTGATGATTTTGCATTTTACGATTCGGTTATTGTTAATGGTGTAAAAGCATTTCAAAGAGCCAACGGACTAATTGATGACGGTGTAATAGGTAAAGGAACGGTTGATAGATTAAATACAAAACCGGAAGAATATGTAGATAAAATTAAAGTCAACCTTGAGAGATTCAGGTGGATTGACTATTCCGATACAGCACGTTATATACTCGTAAACATTCCCGATTTTAAATTATACGCAATCGAAAACGGGGAAGAAAAATTCGACATAAAAGTGTGTACAGGTAGAAAACGATATGTGAACTACGAGAATCAATACAAATATTATATGAAGACAAAAAATTGGAGACATAAACCAGAAGACTGGGAAACACCGAAACTGTACAGCGAAATTTCATATCTTGTTTTGAATCCAACATGGACTGTTCCGATTAGTATTATGCGGGAGGAAATTGCTTACAAGGTGAAGAATGATTCAAACTATCTTGTTAATTCAAATTTTAAAGTATTAAAAAACGGTGTTCAAATTGACCCGCTTGAAGTAAAACCTTCAGAATTGAATGCCGGGAATATTCCTTACACAATTATTCAAAATCCCGGCGCTGGGAATGCTCTCGGGAAAATAAAATTTATGTTCACAAATCCGTTTGGCGTTTATCTGCACGATACCCCTACAAGACCACCGTTTTCACAGGCAAACCGGGCAGTCAGTCACGGCTGCGTAAGAGTTGAAAAACCGATTCTTCTTGCCGAATATATTTTGGCGAATAATTCCAGGTGGACAATTGATTATCTCAAAATCGAAACCGGTTATAGAGTTGATAACAAAGTGTCAATAGAGGAATTCAGACAAAAAAGAAATGAACTGCGTAGAGGTTTAAGTTACGGACCGACAACAGAAGTAAAACTTGATAAAAAAATACCCCTTTTTATCGATTATTACACAGCATGGGTTGATGTAAACGGTATTGTTAATTTCAGAGAAGATGTTTATAACAAAGATAAAAAAATATTAGAAGTAATCACCTTTACCGGTAACAACAATAAAGAACGGTGATGATCTTTACCCGATTTTAATCAACACAATTGAAATATTGTCTTTACCTCCTGCTTTCTTAGCTGCTTCGGTTAATCCAATTATATTTGGGTCTTCATCAAGAATAGATTCGATTTCTTCGGCAGTTATCATATCGGAAAGACCGTCGCTGCAAAGGAGTATGTAATCATCTTCCAATAGACTTTCTGTAAGGTCAACGAAATCTATAAATACATTCTCTCCGCCGCCTATTGAATTTAATATAAGATGAGAAGTATTTCTATTGTGTCCCATAATTTCCGCAAGCGAATGGTCTCGCGATAGCTGTTTTAATATACCCCTTCTAAAACGATACAACCTGCTGTCCCCGGCATTTATCATAAATATTTTATTTTCATAAAACACAACGGCGATTAAAGTAGAGCCCATTCCTTTTTTTGAATCATCCGTATTCCCGATTTCGCAAAGGTTTTCATGAGTATCTTTTACTTCCAAATCGAAAATGTTTTTTAATTCTTTAAAAGATAAACCGGGGGGAAGAGTATTAATTCTAATTCGCATTCTTTCGACAACTGCGGCGGATGCCAGTTCTCCTGCCTTATGCCCTCCCATCCCGTCTGCAACGGCAGCGATGAACGGACCGGAAGGATTGATTTCTACGCTAAAGTTTTTTTCTTCATCTCTTAAAATTGCATTACCGATAAGGATTATATCCTCGTTGTTTTTCCTTTTAAGTCCGACATCGCATATAGCAGATATTTCTAAATCCATTTTATCCCTTTATTCTATATTCTTACTGTTCTGTCATCATCTGCCGGTTCATCGAATAAAATTATAAATTCAATATTGGCAAGAATGACCTTAGTTTGATTTTCAATTTTTTGCGGTACGCTCGGAGAAAGAGGGACACCGTTGTACTTTGTTCCGTTAGATGAACCGAGGTCAATTATACACCAGCCTTTTACCTGGTCGTAGATTACCTGTGCATGTTTACCAGAGATTTGATTTAACTTTCCAAATTGTGCAGAAAACTTGCCGGCTTTTCTGCCGATTATATCACCGTTCTCCAGTTCGATATTGATATTTAGTGAATGATTAATCAATTTCATTTTCTTTTGCTCTGAAGCAGTCGGGAACACCTGTACGGGTTTAACCTGTGGTTCGACATTGACCGGTTTTACTTCCGGAGTTGGAATAGTTTGAGCTTCTGGTTTGTTGTCTACAATTGCTGCCGGTTTTGATGCTCCTTTAAACTCTTTTAATGAAACTAACTTGCTGCCGTCCTGTGTGCATCTTTTTCCTTTGGCGAGGTTCTTGCACTGTGGACAGATAAATAGTTCATTGCCGCATTGATCGCAGAAAAATGAATCTTGTTCTATATCGCTTTTGCAGAATGGGCAGTTCATAATTGAAAATCCTCTAAGTCAATTTTATTTATCTTCTCTTCAGAAAAATCGGGTGAATCAAGCATCTTTGCAATTCTATCACTCTGGCTCTGAAGCGTCTTCTCAAAAATATTCCGGACGGTTCTTGCATTACCGAAATTATCATCCCGCTCTTCAAACAGCTTATTGAAAAATGCCGGTAGTGATTGATTAAGTTCGGGCGATATGCTCATCCCTTTATCATTAACCATCTTTTTGAAAATGAGTACCATGTCTTCGGGATAGTAATCTTCAAAATGAATTCTTTTTGTAAAACGGGAATCAAGCCCCGGATTCATACTTAAAAATGTATTCATCTCGTTTGTATAACCAGCGGCGATTATAATGAATTTACCACGATCGTCTTCCATTCTTTTAAGAATTGTATCAATTGCTTCTTTCCCGAAATCACTGCCCGACTCGCTGTAAAGCGTGTATGCTTCGTCAATAAACAATACTCCGCCGATTGCAGAGTCAACTACTTTGTTTGTTAGCTTTGATGTTTGTCCCACGTAAGAAGCAACAAGCTGTGAGCGTTCAACTTCGATTAGCTGTCCCTTTGAAAGTAGTCCGAGCGATTTGAATATGTTCGCAAGAATTCTTGCAACAGTAGTTTTACCGGTTCCGGGATTACCTGTAAATACAAAGTGAAGATTCAACGCTGTAGTTTTTCCACCCATCTCTGCACGTTTCTTTTCTACGCGGAGGTAATTGATTAAACCTGTAATTTCTGTTTTAATTTCTTTCAGTCCGATAAGGGAGTTAAGCTCTTTCAATATATCATCTATTGAAACTGTTTTTGAATCTTCCGTTTGAATATCTTCTTTCGTTATCTCATTTAGTTTTTCCGGGACGAAGCCGGGGCTGCTTATCAGGCTTGCAAGTCTGGTACTTTGACGCTGTAATGTTTTTTCAAAAATATTCCGTACTTCGCGTGCATTACCGAAGTTTTTATCTCTCGATTGGTGAATCCCTTTGAAGAAAACCGGAGTAAATTCTTCAGCATCTTTTGATAAAGTCATCTCCTTCTTTGCAACCATGTTCTTGAAGATCGTACTTAATTCATCAGCAGAATAATCGCCGAAATGAATTGTGCGTGTGAACCTTGAACTCAACCCGGGATTTGATGCAAGAAAATCTCTCATTTCGTTTGTGTAACCTGCAACAATCGCAATGAATTTTCCACGGTCGTCTTCAACCCGTTTCAAAAGAGTATCGATTGCTTCTTTGCCGAAACTGTTATCACCGGTTGATGAAAGAGTATAAGCTTCATCAATAAACAAAACTCCACCCATCGCACTGTCGATTGTATTGTTTGTTTTAATTGCAGTCTGCCCGATATAACCGGCAACAAGTTTTGAACTGTCAACTTCAATCAGATGACCTCTTGAAAGAAGTCCGAGAGATTTGAAAACTTTTGATAGAATTCTTGCAACGGTTGTTTTGCCCGTCCCGGGATTGCCAGTAAAGACAAAATGTAAACTTAAGGCAGTTTCTTTTCCGCCGGCTTCGGCACGTTTCTTTTCAACGTTTAGATAGTTTATTAATTCTTTTATTTCTGATTTGATACTCTCCATACCTGTAAGTTCGTTAAGTTCCCCGAGAATATCTTCTATCTTTAATTCCTGCTTTTCTTCAAAAGGAAGGTCTTCCGGTAAAATAGTTGAAAGAACTTCATCGGTTTGTTCTTCGGGCGGAAGCGAGGTAATACGGGAAGAGAATTTTGCATTCGTTTGTTCAAACAAACTTCTCATCTCTCTTCCGTTTGCAAAATTTTTGTCTTTCCTGCTGTAGATATCTTTGATTACTTTTTTCGCTAATGTTTCAGCCTCGGGGCTAAGAGAGTAACTTTTCTTCTTAACAAAATTTTTGAAAATGAGGAAAAGCTCTTCGGGAGAATAATCATTTATGTGGAGATATTTATTAAAGCGGCTTTTCATACCGGGATTTACATTAATAAATCTTTCCATTTCAGTTTGATAACCGGCGGCAATAACAACGAATTTACCCCTATCATCTTCCATTCGTTTCATTAAAGTTTCAATAGCTTCTTTACCGTATTGATCCGTTGAGCCGCCGTCTGTAGCCGGAGCTAAAGTGTAAGCTTCATCAACAAATAAAATACCGCCCATGGCTTTGTCGCAAGCTGCGGATACTATTTTCGGAGTTTCACCGATATATTGCCCCACGAGTGTACTTCTATCTGATTCAACAACATGCCCGCTGTCAAGGTAATCTATAGCTGCGAGAATTTCACCGAGTTTTCTTGCGATTGTGGTTTTCCCGGTTCCTGGATTACCGGTTAGTACAAGGTGAATACCGATTTTTTCATCTTTCCCTAAACCGCGTTTCACCCGCTCCTGCATAGCCTGAACCTGTTTTGCAATTTCTTTTACTGCATCTTTTACATTATCCATTCCAATGAATTCATCAAGCTCGGAAATAATTTCTGTTAGTGTTCGTTCTTCCGGAATGTTTCCCAAAATATCTTCCTGAAGAACTGCGTTGTTATCCTCTGCTCCAGATGTTATCCGCGACAGGTAACATTTAAATATGTTTTCGGCAGCAGTAAGTGCATAATGAGCATTGCCGAATGAATCGGTTTTAGTTTTAATTGCAAACTTGAAAAGCCTGTGAAGTCTTTTTTCAGATTCATCGGTTAATGAAAGGTTATACGATTCAAGTTTCTTTCTACAGATTTGAAATAATTCGGAAGCGGAATAGTCAGGCAGCCTGAAAAGATATTGAAACCTATTTTTTATAGAAGGATTTTTAGAAAGAAAATCTTCAAATCCCTGCGGTAGTCCTGCAAGAATAACAACCGGGTCGAACCCGAATTTATCCATCTCCGAAAAAAGTTTATCGAGCAGATTAATATCGGATGAATAACCGCCGGGGACAAGTTTTTGAACGTTATCAATAAACAGAATTCCGCCTTTAACTTTTTTCAAGTTGTTCTGGAAATCTTTAGTGAATTCATGGTAATCAACTGCATCAACAGCGTGAACGCCTGGTTTAGTTACTATTCCATTCTGAAAGAAAAGCTGTTGAAGAATATTTACAAGCGTACTTTTACCGGTTCCGGTTGCACCGATTATCAAAGTATGCATGTTTATTTTCAAGCCCGAATCTCCCGGTTTCTGCCTTGCTTTGATAGTCTTGTAAATGTTCACAAGTTTATTTATCTCTTCTTTAACGGAACCTAATCCAACAAGTTCATGCAGCACACCCGACGAAGAAGTAATGATTTGTTCACCGCAATTCTTACAGAACTTAGCGATGCTTCTATTTTCAGTTCCGCATTTTTCACATTTAGACATATATCAACATACTCCTTGCACTAAAAAATAGAGTTGAACAGCTGTTCTATGATATCGGTAATTGTATAATACTCCGGGTTGTAAGAAAGCAGCAATTCAAGCATCGAAAGAAAAACAAGCGTACCTAAAAAGCTGTATTTGAATACCTGGAATTTTGCACGGCGTCTGTAGCTTATGTTGTCTTTAACAATCTTTGCTTTAGAACTTTTAAACTCTGTTTCGTTACCGAATGCAAATTTCATCGGCTCCCAGACCATCACATCTTCATCGCTTTCGTTATACAATGAATCTCTGACCGCTTTACTTGAGTGGTTGCTTAAATAGATTTTATATAAAAAGAAGCCGAGAGCCGCTAAAATCAATCCTATGAAAATGTAGTGGCTTGACAAAGCAAAGTAGAAGGCGTAGTACAGAATTACAGCTGCAATACCACCGATAATAGGACCACCGACACAGCCGGTACTTAGCTCAATTTTCCCATCTTCTTTCATTCCTATAAAGACGAATATTGTTACGATACCGATTATTATAAGGTAATATATTCCAGATACATTCCAGAAAGCACCGGGAAGAGGATTGTTCTCCAACCCGAGATAATATAGAACTAAACCGGCGGCGGCAGCAACCGGGAACAACATTGAAGCTATCCATCCGTATATAAAGCGGCTGTCGATGTTTCGATTTTTATCCATAAGACTTTTTACAGAACCGGCAGCCGAATTAAATCTTTTTGTATAATCATTTCCCGGATGAATCCTTGTAATCATATCAAGATATTCTTTAAGTTTAGCTTCATACGGGTCTTTTAGGAATGGGTCTTCGTGATAAAATATGCTTAGCCACGCATTTAGTTTGGAATTCCCTTTTGAAATATCCTCATTAATTTTTTCCCGTACTTTTGGGTCGGCATTAATCAAATCTTCAGGTTTAGAAAATTTAGCTCCGCCGATTTCAAATTCCGGTTGTACTCCGAGCAGCCTGATTATTTTCATCACGGCAATATTCACATTGTAAACGCCGATTTTCTTCTTGTGCTGTTTTGAATCGAAACAATACTTTGCATAATCAAGCTGTTCATCCCACCTTCTTGTAAGGAAGTACATGTACATATAGTTGTTTTGATTCTTCAGAATTTTTTTATACTTCTCAAAATTGTTCCAGATGGCGTATCCGAAGTCTTCCATGCTTGAGCATTCTGTCTTTTCGTCAGCGGCAAGGTAAGGAAGATCACCGTCAAGTACATAGCATGTTGCCATAATACCTGCATCGCGGTCTTTCTCGTCGAATTCTTCTTTGATATACTCTACCCAGTCGTAAGTGTTTTTGTCATCTTTAAATTCAAGCCATGCTGAAATCTTCCCGCTGTAAAGATATTCTTCTCCAGTTTCCGAGTGATCAAGCAGAAGATCGCATAATTCACCCGTTGTAGAAGCGTATGAGATAGTATTCCCTTCATCATCTTTCGGATGAACAAACTTAAATGGTTTTGCGGGATTAAGAGAATAAATGATATGCAGAAGGGCGAGGTCATCATCATAGTCTTTAAAGAATTTATGAAGACTTTCAGCCTGCTTTTTATTTCCTTTGCTTATGAGGTAAAGATAAAAATCATCATTCTTGTTTTTAAGTTTCTTTATATACTCGCTATAATTATTCTCAAAAACATCGGCAAATTCCTCGAGTGTTCTACACTTTGTCCCGTCAACTGCTTCATAAGGAATTTCAGGGTCAAGAATGTAAGCAGTAAGTTTAAGGCCTGCATTTTCATCCTTCGGGAAAAGGGATTCATAAATCTCATCAATTTCAACGGCGAGTTTTTGATTCTTCGATTCCTCAAGCCATTTTGTGATTTTACCGCGGTAGAGATATTTTACGCCAAGCTGCGGGTCTTTCAACATTAAAGAAGCGATCTCTTTCGGGTCGTTTGCAACAAGATTTCTTTCCGGATCGAAATAGAAAGGTTTATAGTCGGTTACTATTTTTTCTTCCCATAGTTCTACATCTTCACCTTGCAGCCATCTCCCGATTTCATCGGCTCCCCACCGTTTTTCTTTGTTTACTATTGTTAAACCGCGGATGAGTTTATTCAATTCTGCCGGCAGTCCTTCGGGGATAGGAATTTTTCCATCGTTTTTTATACGCATCAGCGAAAGTTCATCAATTCCTTTGAATGGATTTTCACCAAGCCATATAAACATTAATGTAATGCCGAGTGCATAATAGTCAATCTCTTTCGAAATTATAGTTTGTCCCCCGATGCTTTGATAAAGCTCCGGAGCTGCATAAATAGCGGTTCTTGCCTGTCCGGTTTGCTGCATTGACATATCCTCGTCAAGCAGTGAAGAAATTCCGAAATCACCGATAAGAATATCCGTACCGTCTGCATTCTTATAGAAAATATTTCCCGGTTTAATATCCCTGTGAATGATCTGATTTTTATGGCAGAACTTCAATGCATTTGTGGTTTCGGCAACAATCTCTTTAATTTTTTTCATGTCCCGCAGTGGGAGATACTTATCAACCGTTCCACCTGCGGCATACTCAAGCAATTCAAAAAATCTTCCTTCAAAAAAACCGAAATCAAATACTTTAATAATATCTTCATGCTGAATACCACGCAGTTTTTTTAGTAGAGCTTCTTTCGGTTTGATGTTGGGGTAATAAAGTTTTAATACCGAGAATTCATTCGTGCCGTTTTTAAGGAGATAGATTTGTGCTTCGCCGGTTGACTCAGATATTATTTTCTCAACAGTATAGCTTTTATCATTCAGCATGAATGAATCTCTTTTTGCTGCCATCGGTGTAGCTGCGGATATTAGAGAGGATTTTGCAGCGGAAGAAATGATTTCCGAATCGGTTCTTACCGTGCTATCATCATCTTCAAGCTGGTCTGCCGAAATTGTATTTGAATCAACTCTCACCGTTGCGTCATCATCTAAAGAATCATCCTTCCGTATTTTTTTTGAAGAGATTATTTTACTGTCGGCTCTTACTGTTTTATCGTCATCCGGTTTTCCTTGCGCTTGTTTATCAAGCCGCATAGTTTTATCGTTATTATCTTCCATATTACTGTTATCCTTAAATTTCTGAAAAGAATGAAAAAATCAGCAGTCGGTTAAAAGTAACCCCGCTCCCATTTTATATGTCCTTCATGGATTATCCATTTCCCGCCAAGGTGCGGTTTTGCGCAGTCATGGGGGGCAGGATGAATAGCATGAACAAAGTTGCATTCCCATACAAGGTTCCCCGGTGGTTTGTTTGCATTAAAGTAACATCTGGCTTTTTGAGGTGTCTCAAAAGTTTTGCTTTGAACTTTATCTAATTCTTTTTGTAACTGCTTTCTTCTTGTCTCAATTTCCGCCAGTCGTTTCTGTTTTTCAGCAGCGGAAATTCTTTTTTCTTGTTCTTCATTAAAAAGAGATTTAGGCGATTCTCTCTTGGGCGATTCAATCTCTTTTTTCTCGGAAGAAGTTTTATAAAAAGATTCGAGCATTCTCAATCTTTTTAATTTTTCTTCTTTATCTCTTAGAGCTTGTTCATCAACTTGAGATTGCACGGCAGTTTTTTCAAGCGACTTTTCAAGTTCCGCAATCTGTTTTAATGCGTGTTCAATCTCCTTCATCGCCGGGTCATCTTGGGACTGTGCCAGCATCATTAACGCTGATTCAGTAAGAGGCGAGTTACATTTTTTACAGAAATCGAAAAAGTTAAGCTCACCGCATTTGGTGCATTTGATTCCCTGTGCCGGGTTGCCGCACTCGGGACAAAAACTATCTTCATCGGTTATATCGGCATAACAGAACCTGCATTTACCCGGGAGTAACCACGCACCGCATTTTTCGCAAATATCTCCATCCGGATAAACCACCGAATGACATTCCGGGCAGAGAAGAGCTTCAAGCGGTTCGCCACACTCTTCACAAAATTTAGCTGCTTCTTGATTTATCGTATTGCATGAAGGGCATACCTTGTTAGATGTAGAGGTTTTTGCTTGTTCAAACTGTTTCTGTTTTGACTTAAATTCTTCTTCTCTGCTTTTTTGATTCTGCTGCACTTTTTAAATATCTTATTTTAATGTAAATGAGAATTACATTCAAAATATAAGAAAAATCCGTAAAAAGTAGATAAGTTTCAAATCAAACTTGATTGATATGGAAAAGAAAGAATTAAAACATTGTGATCCAAAACGTGTAACGATTTGCCTGACCTGGCTTAAGAAGCGATTATTTATTCAATTTCACAATACGAAAACCTTGATAATTACGAAAAAATAAGCTATGTTTGGTACCAAAAATAAGTGAATATGCCATGAAAAAATTCTTTTTTATCCCTTTGCTTATCTTAGCTTTCATTCAACTAAGTTGTTCATCGAACATACCGAATGAAGTTATATTTAAGAACTTTGCCTCAGGCACTATTTATATCAATTTCCTCGGTGAGGTGTTAACGTTAACTACGGGAACGACAAAAGTATTTAAAGACGTTCAACGGGGTACATATTCATACGAAACATCATATGAAGTCCCGGCAGCCGCAACGGGTTCCTCGGTTGAAGGCGCAGTTTCGGGAGATATAACACTCAACCCGGGTACAAAAGTACAGGTATTATATACAAGTCGTTTGCAGGGAACGGGGACCCAGCTAAATTACATTTTGTCTGCTACTATATCGAGCAATGATAAAATAACTACCGAAGGAACAACTTCTCCATAAAAATACTACTCTGCATAAAAGATATTTAATTTAACCCGGTTTAAAATTTTAATTGAGAATCGGGTATTTTTTCCTTAAATTTGCATGTTAAAACCGGAGAATTTATTATGAAATTTAATATCAACAGTAAAACTTTAGAAAAGTTATTAGCAAGGGTACTTCCCGCTATTCCAACCAGAACACCGTTACCGGTAATTGAAAACTTCCTTTTTGAAATTGAAGAGGGAAAACTGGTTGTTACTGCTACAGACCTTGAAATAGCTTTAACATCATCTTTAAGTATTGATGCCGACGAAAACCTGAGAATAGTTATTCCGGCAAGACTTTTTTACGATATTGTTAAATCCCTGGGAGATACTCAAATTCATTTTGAAGTTGACCATAACTCGAAAATGAAATTGAAAACGGATAAAGGCGAATACTTTATCGGTTACTCGGATGCTTCCGAATACCCGGTTATCCCGGTTGTTGATAAAGGGAAATCGATTGAGATAAACGGAAAGATTTTAAAGAAAGCAATAGACCAGACCTTGTTTGCAGTAAGCAAAGAAGCCATGCGCCAGGCAATGCTCGGTTTATTATTTGAATTGACACCTGAAGGGATTAAGTTTGTTGCAACGGACGGGCATAGGCTTGTAAAATATCAGAATAAAACTTTTCCGTTTGCTACAGAAGATAAATACGTTATTCCCGAAAGAGCCGTTACTGTTCTTTCTAAACTCATCCCTGAAGGTGATGTTAAGATTTATTTGAGCAGCACGAATATCGTAGTCGATATAGATGACCTTGAATTAAATGCCCGGTTAATAAGTGAAAAATACCCGGATTATAACAGTGTAATTCCGATTGAAAATGAAAATACATTAAAAGTAAATACGGGTGAACTCCGTTCGGCAGTTAGAAGAATGTTATTGTTCTCTACATCGAATTACCAGCAGGTTAAGCTTGCTATTACAGCGGATAACGTAGAAGTTTCAGCAGAAGATATTGACCGCGGTTCAAGTGCAAAAGAGAATGTTAATTGCGAGTATATTGGCGAACCGATGGATATAGGTTTTAACACCGGGTATTTGAATGACGTGCTTTCACATTTTGAAGAGGATGAGATTGTATTCAAACTTCATTCGCCGATTAAAGCATGTATTCTTGAACCCCGTGAACAGAAGGAGAACGAAGATTTAATGATGTTGTTAATGCCCGTTCGATTAAACACTTAGCATGTTGTTAAAATCTCTTCGGGTTAAAAATTTCAGAGTTCATACGGATACATTTTTAGAATTTTCGGAAAAATTAAACTTTTTATCCGGCGGAAACGGGCAGGGAAAAACAACAATTATTGAAGCAATTTATTTTTTGTGTACAACGAAAAATTTCAAATCCGCATCGGATACCGAATTGCTTCAGTTCGGCAAAGAAGAATATGAAATAGGAGGTCTTTTTAAGAGCCTAACGGACAACAAAGCCTCCATTTATTATTCACTTAATGAAAACAAAAGAGCATATGTACAGGATGGAAAACAGGTATCAAGAACTTCCGAGATTGTTGGAAAATTCCCGGTAGTTCTGCTCACCCCTGATGATAGTTCGCTTACACATGGTTACCCGGCTGATCGAAGAAAGTTTGTTGATGCAATTCTTTCACAGGCAAGTGAATTGTATCTTAATACGCTGCTTGACTATAATAAGACATTAAGACATAGAGCTTCACTACTGAACAAGTTGAACGAAAACAGAAGAGTAGACTATCTCGAAGAGCTTGAAGCATGGAATTCAAAACTGGTTCAAGAAGGAACTTCGTTGATTAAGTATAGAAAAAAATTCGTAGAACAGTTTAATTCTCATCTCCTTTCTGCTTACTATGAAATTATGCAAAACGAAGAAATCCCTGATATTGAATACCAGAATTTCGCGAACGGCAGCGATGAAATTGAAAGTGTTTTTTCATCTTTGCTTGAAGAAAGAAAAGATGAAGAGATATTGCGTGGCAGCAATCTTACAGGCCCGCATAGAGACGAATTTGTTTTTAAAGTAAATGATAAAAACCTGAAGACCTTCGGGTCGCAAGGTCAACATAAGACTTTCCAGGTAGCATTAAGATTTGCCCAGTTTTTTTATTTGAAAGAAAGATTCTATAAAACTGCTGTTTTTTTACTTGATGATGTTTTTGGAGAACTTGATAAATCCCGCGCCGAAAGAATCAGTCGCTATCTTAGGCAGGTGGGACAAGTGTTTATTACAATAACCGATTTTTCCAACTTGTCGTTTTTAACGACAAACCCGGATGACCTGGTTATTAATATAAAAGATGGAACGGCGGTTTATGCTTAATAAATTCAAAACTATCGGTGAAGTGATTTCTACCGAGCCGGCGTTGGAAAAAGTTAATAAAATGATAAAGCAAAGCGAAGTTATCGAGAAGTTTTACGATATCTTTCCTGAACTTGCAAAGATTGCAGAGCCGCTTAAAATTGAAAAAAAAGTTCTTCATATTAAAGTGGAGAATGCCGCATGGCGAAGTGAATTGAGATTCCAATCGGAAAAGGTTGTGGAAAAAATTAATAATTATTTCGGCGACAAAAGAATTAATTACATTAGGTTAATCGGATAAGTTTATGGCAACAAATAACAACAATAATAATTACGATGCTAAAAGCATCAACGTATTAAAAGGTCTTGAGGCAGTTAGAAAAAGACCGGCAATGTATATAGGGGATGTGAGTTCACGCGGTTTACATCACCTTGTTAATGAGGTGGTGGACAATAGTATTGATGAAGCACTTGCCGGTTTCTGCGATAGTATAAAAGTTACTATCAATAAAGATGAAAGCGTTACCGTTGAAGATAACGGGAGAGGCATTCCGGTTGATATGCATCCGGAAGAAAAACGTTCGGCACTTGAAGTTGTAATGACTGTTCTTCATGCGGGCGGTAAGTTCGACAAAAATTCATACAAAGTATCGGGCGGTCTGCACGGCGTGGGTGTATCCGTGGTTAATGCTCTTTCCGAATGGATGCAAGTTGAAATTAAAAGAGATGGGAAAATTTATAGGCAGGAGTATGAATGTGGAATTCCTAAATATAAAGTGAAAGAGGTCGGTACTTATAAAAGAAACGAATCGGGCACTATTGTAACGTTCATGCCTGATAGATCGATATTTAAAACAACAAAATTCAAGTTCGATACACTTGCAGAAAGAATGAAGGAACTTGCTTACCTTAATAAATCAATCGCTATTACGTTAAGAGATGACCGTGAAGGGGAAGAAGAAACATATCATTATAAAGGCGGGTTAGTAGAGTTTGTTAAATATCTTGATGAAGCAAGACAACCGCTCCATAAAACAATTTATATCGAAGGGGAGAAGGATGATACTCCGATAGAAATTGCTTTCCAGTATAATAACGGTTATGGTGAAAATATTTTTTCTTACGTAAACAATATTAACACCCATGAAGGCGGAACCCATCTTGTCGGCTTCAAAACTGCCCTAACGAGAACAATGAATTCTTATGCTTCCAAGAACAACCTGATTAAAGAAGGGAAGATTACCTTAACGGGAGATGATTTCCGCGAAGGAATAACGGCGGTCATTTCTGTTAAAGTAATGGACCCGCAGTTTGAAGGACAAACAAAAACAAAACTCGGAAACAGCGAAACAAAATCCGCTGTTGAAACTATGGTGAATGAAAAACTTGCCGAGTTTCTCGAAGAGAATCCTTCTATAGGGAAAAAAATAATTGAGAAATGCTTAAGGGCGGCCGAAGCAAGAGAAGCAGCACGCAAAGCACGCGACCTGGCAAGAAGAAAAAATGCGCTTGATAGTTTTCAGCTTCCGGGCAAACTGGCGGACTGTTCGATAACCGACCCTGAACATTGCGAACTATACATAGTCGAAGGTGATTCCGCAGGTGGTTCGGCAAAACAAGGACGGGATAGAAGATTCCAGGCAATCCTTCCCTTAAGAGGAAAAATTTTAAACGTGGAAAAATCAACTCTCAATAAAATTCTTGAGAATAATGAAATTAAAGCGATGGTCGCAGCAATTGGTGGAGGAATCGGTAACGAATTCGATTCGTTGAATACACGTTATGGTAAGATTATTCTTATGACCGATGCCGATGTTGACGGTAGCCATATACGTACTTTATTATTGACCTTCTTTTACCGTTATATGAAAGAACTTATCACTTCGGGGAAAGTATTTATTGCTCAGCCGCCATTATATCGTATAAAAAAGGGGAAAGAAGAATTCTATGCCTACGATGAAAATGAGAGGGATGAAATTCTTAAAAGAATTAAAGGTAACGGTAAGTCGGAAGTTGTTGAATTGGTTGAAGAAGAAGGAACCTCAACGGGTCCGACACGGGGACTTCTTATCTCGCGTTATAAAGGTTTGGGTGAGATGAACCCTGAACAACTTTGGGGAACCACAATGAATCCCGAAACAAGAACTATGATGCAAGTTACACTTGAAAGTGCCGCTACTGCGGATAAAATTTTTGAAGTCCTTATGGGAGACGAAGTTGAACCGAGGCGCGAATTCATAGAAAAAAATGCAAAATACGTCAGAAATCTTGATGTCTAATATTATAAAAATTTAAGAGAGATTATTCTTTTATGTCTACAACAATGTTTGATAAAATAGTACCAGTATCAATTGAAGAGGAAATGAAATCCTCGTACATTGATTATTCAATGTCCGTTATAGTTTCACGAGCATTACCCGATGTACGTGACGGCTTAAAACCCGTTCACAGAAGAGTCCTGTTCGGAATGCACGAATTAGGAATGTCATTCAACAAGCCATTTAAAAAATCCGCAAGAATTGTCGGTGAAGTTCTCGGTAAATATCATCCGCACGGTGATTCAGCCGTTTATGATACTATGGTAAGAATGGTACAGGATTTCTCCCTACGCTATCCGCTTGTAAATGGACAGGGAAATTTTGGAAGTGTCGATGGTGATTCAGCCGCAGCAATGCGTTATACTGAAGCACGGCTGGCAAAGATTGCCGAAGAAATACTTCGCGATCTTGATAAAAATACGGTTGATTTCGCTCCTAACTTTGATGATACTTTACAGGAACCAACTGTTATGCCGGCGTATCTTCCGAACTTACTTATAAACGGCACAAGCGGCATTGCAGTTGGGATGGCAACGAATATTCCTCCGCATAACCTTAGCGAAGTAATCGACGGACTTATTGCTTTAATAAAGAACCCCGAGATTACAGTTGAGAAATTGATGAAACATATTACAGCACCCGATTTCCCGACAGCAGGAATCATATACGGTTATCAGGGTGTTAAAGATGCTTATGCAACAGGCAGAGGAAAAATTGTTATACGGGCAAAAGCAAATATCGAATCACTTAAAAGCGGTAAAGAAAATATTGTAATAACCGAATTGCCTTACCAGGTTAACAAAGCAAACCTGATTGAGAAAATTGCAGACCTCGTTAAAGCAGGAAAAATCGAGGGGATTACCAATATCAGGGACGAGTCCGACAGGGACGGTATGAGGGTTGTTGTTGAATTAAAGAAAGATTCCAAGCCGGCTGTAGTGCTTAATAACCTTTTCAAGCATACGCAGATGCAAACGACTTTCGGCGTTATAATGCTTGCACTCGTAAACGGTGTTCCGAAAATACTTACGTTAAAAGAAGTAATGCAGCATTTTCTAAAGCATCGTATGGACGTTCTGATAAGAAGGACAAAGTTCGACCTTGATACTGCCGAAAGACGCGCTCACATTTTAGAAGGATATATTATTGCTCTCGATAATATCGACGAAGTTATTGAGACAATTAAAAAATCAAGAGATGTTGAAACCGCGAAAAACAATTTGATGCGGAAGTTCAAACTATCCGAGATTCAAGCGAAAGCAATCCTTGATATGCGCCTTCAACGGCTTACCGGTCTCGAAAGAAAGAAAATTGAAGACGAATACAAAGAGGTAATTAAACTTATTGAAAAACTAAAAGGGATTCTTGCAAGCGAAGAGAAAAGAAACTTGATAATTAAAGAAGAATTGCTCGAACTTAAAGAGAAATACGGAGATGAAAGAAGGACTGAGATTATCTACGACTACAATGAGTTTTCTCTTGAAGACATAATTGCAGAAGAGGACGTTGTTGTTACTATCTCTCACCGTGGATTTATCAAACGCTTCCCGGTAAGCGGTTATAGAAGGCAGGGCAGAGGCGGTAAAGGTGTAATCGGAGCCGAGGCTAAAGAAGAAGACTTTATAGAGCATATGTTCATAGCCTCAACACACCAGTATATTCTTTTCTTTACAGATAAAGGGAGATGTTATTGGTTAAAAGTTTATGAAGTTCCCGAAGGTGGAAGAGCTACCCGCGGCAGGTCAATCCTTAACTTGATTGAAAAAGAAAAAGATGAAAACATTGCTGCTTTTATTAACGTTAAAGAATTCAAGGATGATCAGTATTTGATTATGGTTACCAGGCAGGGCACTATTAAAAAGACTGTACTGTCGGCATACGGGAATGTGAGACGCGGAGGTATTAACGCTATCAATATTGTTGATGACGACAAACTCATTGACGTTAAACTAACCGAAGGAAATAATGATATTATCCTCGGTACAAGTCAAGGACTTGCAATTCGTTTCCCGGAGAATAAAGTCCGGGATATGGGCAGAACGGCAACAGGAGTACGCGGTATTAATCTTGCCAAAGATGATAAAGTGGTTGGCTGTATTGTTATTAAACGTCAGGGCAGTATTCTCGTTGTAACCGAAAAAGGATTTGGTAAACGCTCGGATATAAGTGATTACCGTGTTACAAACCGGGGCGGCAAAGGTATAATAACGGTTAAAACTACCGATAAAGTCGGGAAAATGATTTCCATGATGGAAGCTAACGATAAAGATGAATTGATCATTATTTCCTCGCAAGGAAAAATCATCCGTCAAAGCGTTAAAGACATTAGGGTTATGGGAAGGAACACCCAGGGCGTTCGTGTTATCAGACTTGATGACGGTGATTCAATTGCCGATATTGCTAAAGTTGTTCCCGAAGAGGAAAACGGTAATGGTAACGGAAACGGCAATGGAAACGGCAACGGGAAAGATGATGAACTGTTGAGCTAAAAACAATTAGTTCAAATTAAGTCTTTTTTACTCCTTTTTATTAGGTTTCCCGGAGGAGTTGAATCCCAAACGGTTTTTCTTTGTTTCATATCTAAAAAGGAGGAAATATGAAAGTTGCAATTATTCTTGGTTCCGTTAGGAACAACAGAGAAGGTATCAAAGCCGCAAAATTTGCGTTGCTACAATGTCAATTGATGAATTGGCATCCGGAAATTATTGACCCTGCAGCCCTTGAGGTCCCTTTGCTGGATAAAACATATCAACAGTTGACCGACCCGCAAGAGAGTCTAAAAAAAATTCATTCTGTTTTAAAAGAAGCGGACGGATTCTTATTCGTTACTGCAGAATATAATCATAGCATACCGCCCGCATTAAAAAATCTAATTGATTATTTTAAAGAAGAATATTACTACAAACCGAGTGCAATAATATCTTATTCTACAGGACCATTCGGTGGGGTAAGAGCCACAGAGCATTTGAGAAACATTTGCGCCGAGCTTAGAATGCCTACAATCCCGGCTTCACTGCCGATATCTACAATACATGAAAGTTTAAATGAAAATGGAACTTCTGTTGACGGAGTATATGAAAAAAGAGGCAAACGCTTCTTTAATGAATTTGCCTGGTTTATGGAAGCATTGAAAAATCAACGCGAAAAAGGGATCCCGGTATAGATATGAAAAAAAATCTGATTGTCGGTTTTACCGGGGGCATAGGCAGGGCAACTGCAATAGCTCTTCTGAATAGAGGTGAAAAAGTTGTGGCGTTTGCTCGTGATGCAAAAAAAGCCGAGAAGTATTCGGAAGGATTAACCGGAATAGAAATCGTTCAGGGAGATGCTATGCAGATTAAAGACCTTGAAAAAGCATCGGATGGTTGTTCGAGATTATTTTACTGCGTTAATGTTCCCTACCCGTTATGGCAGACTTCCGCAAGGGAGTTGATAAATGTAAGTATAGAAACTGCCGTAAAGAATAAAATGAAATTCGTTTTGCCGGGAAATGTGTATGTGTACGGTCATCCTCAACAATCGTTGATAAACGAAGGGCATCCACATGCGGCTCATACCCGTAAAGGGCGGATTAGAATTGATATGGAGAATATGCTTATCAAACAAGCAAGAGATAGTGATTTCGTTTTCACAATTGTCCGCTTCCCTGATTTTTACGGTCCTTATGTTATAAATGGTTTCTATGATAAATTATTCTTAAGTGCATTAAAAGGGAAACGCCTTACATGGATAGGAAGTCTTACCGTTCCAACCGAATTTATATTTATTGAAGATGCAGGGGAGGCGATGGCAATCGCAGGTTTATCCGGGAAAGCCGATAACCGGATGTTTAATGTTCCAGGTTACTCGGAAACCACTGCAAAAGAATTTCTTAAAGAGCTTGTAAAACAATCGGGAAAGAAATCCGGTATTTCTTCGTTAAATATCCCGTTCGTAATTGCGTTAGCCGGGGTGTTTGATAAAACGGTTTACGAATTCTATGAAATGCTTTACCTGAAAAGTGAAAAAATAATTTTGAACGGTGCGCTATTCAAATCTACATTCGGAACTATACCCGCTACTTCGTATAGCGAAGGAATTCTTAAAACGCTTAAATGGGGGAAAGAAATTTTCGGAGTTTAAAATAAAAAAGGGTGAACTTTTTCGGCTCACCCAATTTTAATCAACGATTGAATAATTGGCGTCGTAAGTTGTCTTACGTTTTTCCCTGTCATTTGATATTTATAACAAGTGTGTCAAAGAAAAAGTTCTCTAACGTGGAAAAAATTAATTAACCGAAATTAACGGTTTTATTTTTGATTCAATATGCTGCTTCGGAACAGCACCGATAACCGCATCAACTACTTTCCCATCCTTAAAAATACCTATAGTCGGGATGCTGCGAATGCCGTACCTGGAAGGGATGGTTTCATTCTCATCTGTATTTAGTTTTACTACTTTAATTTTCCCGTTGTATTCAGAAGCTAATTCATCGATTATGGGAGCTACCATTCTGCATGGACCGCACCAGGGCGCCCAAAAATCTACTATTACCGGTAAATCGGATTTTATTACTTCTGTTTCAAAATTATGATCGGTACCTTCAATAACGTAATTATTCATTTTACTCCTTCTATTTTGAATTATTAATAGCAGTGTGATGTGGTAAAAAAGAAAAGGATTCAGAATAATTATTCCGAAAGACTTTCCGGGTGCTTTTGCCTTTGTCCTGGTTCCCAGCTTAAACCTTCGCACGGAAGATAGGTTTGGGTCGGATGCTCATCGAACTTTGTGCATAACACGGCAGTTTCGTCGAAGTATTTGCAAGATGAACACAATGTCGATTCTATTATCTCTTTATTTCGCTCCATGAAAAGATTGTAATGAATTACTGCTGGATGAACTATAACTCCATAAATCAACATGAAGGAGACTGTCCACCACAACGAGTAATCCAGATAACCGTTTAATATCCAGATAATCGGGATTAAAATTACAATTCTGAAAATTGTCCAGAAAACTATTTCGCCCATTGTCCATCCTGTGGACGTACTTTTAGCACAAAAAGAGTTGACATTTTTTTAATATAGTTTTTAGCTTTCATTTTCCTAAATTTACACACTAAATGTACAGCATTAATTCTAAAATAAGCAAAGGAATAAAATGAAAAAATACTTGCCCCTTTTTTTAAGCGTATTCGTTCTTTCGGTATTGTTTTCAACATCAATAAATGCTCAGTCTGCGGGACTAAATTTTACACTCGGATTCCCCAGCGGCGACTTTAAAGATAACGTTAAAAGAACCGGTATCGGAGGCAATCTTGAAGGACTGCTCTGGATGCAAAGCAGCGTTCCATTCGGTATAGGGCTTAATCTCGGATTTTATAACTACGGTTCTGAAACAAGGCGTGAACCGTTTAGTTTAACGGTTCCGGATGTTACAGTCGATGTAGACAGAAGCAACAACATTGTAAATTTTCATCTTCTTTTTAGAATCACAACAAATAATACAAAAGCAAGACCGTATATTGATCTGCTTTTTGGAGGGGCGTATATTTTTACCGAAACAAAAATTTATTCAAGAAGCAATAGTGAAGAAGTTGCCGGTTCAACAAACTTTGATGACTTTGCATGGAGCTATGGAATTGGCGGTGGTA
>ERZ795056.1216-NODE-1216-length-30333-cov-6.207114_pt1 | contig 30333 bp, 28 predicted proteins | sample MGYA00375140_ERZ795056 | MGnify/ENA primary metagenome ERZ795056 (study PRJEB30185, sample SAMN05720227) | activated sludge metagenome | isolation source: Anaerobic digester | place: USA | collected 2015-03-09 ... | reverse complement strand
CACGCAGGAGTTCTTCCTCGTATCCCGATGCATGAACGATCTCACGAACCACCGGGACCATGCTCCGGGCTGACAAGAGCTTTTTTGCGTACTCCTCGACCAACTCGCAAAAAACCCCGATCTTGTACCGGGTATTGTCGTCCATGGTATCCACATGGTCCGCATCAAGCATGACGTCATACAGATGCATTGTGTGTTTTTCGGCCCACTGGACGATCTTTTCAATCGTCTGGGTCCCGATTCCCCGCTTGGGCCGGTTGATGATCCGCAGGAGGGCAATCTCGTCGTGCCTGTTGGCCATCAGTCTCAGATAGCAGACAATATCCTTGACCTCACGCCTGTCGAAAAATTTTGTCCCGCCGATCACTTCGTACGGAATCCCCTGGGCGGCAAACAATTCTTCAAATGGTCTCGTCTGGAAATTGGTCCGGAAAACAATCGCCATGTCCGCGAAGGATGCCCGGTCCTCACGCCGGATGGTCAATATTTCCGACACGATCGACTCGGCCTCGTCAGTCTCGTCACTCGTCGGAATGATCCGGACCGGGTCTCCATTGACACCACTCGTCCAGAGGTTTTTGCCCTTCCTGGCCGTGTTGTGTGCAATCACGGAGTTCGCAGCCCGGAGAATATTCCCCGTTGATCGATAATTCTGTTCCAGGCGGATGACAACAGTTCCGGGAAAGTCTTTTTCAAAATTCAAAATATTGCTGATATCCGCCCCACGCCATGCATAGATGGATTGGTCATCATCCCCCACGACACAGATATTGTCATGGTCTCTGGTCAGACATCGCAGAAGTTTATACTGGGCCTGATTGGTGTCCTGGTACTCGTCAACCAGAAGATACCGCCAGCGCGAAACATGGAGCGCCATCTCCTCCCCGGCAACGGCAAAAAGATCGACTGCCAGCATCAGGAGGTCGTCAAAATCGACAATATTGAAGCCCTTGAGCGTCGATTGGTAGTGCCGGTAGATGCTGGCGAGAAGGGCATCACCGAACCACTCCTCGGCCTCCCGCCCGGGATGGATCAGGGCGTTTTTGGCATCCGAAATCTTCCATGCTACCTTGTCCGGGGGGAGGATCTCCAGATCGATTTTGAGATCCTTCATGATATCGGTGATGAGATGCATCCGGTCCGATGAATCGAAGATCGAAAACTTTTCCCTGTATCCCAACAAACCGATCTTGCTCCGCAACAACTGGACACAAAAGGCATGGAATGTTCCGACGGTCAAACCTTTGCCGGATTTTTTCGGCAGGAGTCCAAAGACCCGCTCCTTCATCTCTCGGGCGGCCTTGTTGGTAAATGTCAGGGCAAGAATTGACCGCCCTGAAACATGCTGTTCGGCGATCAACCAGGCAATCCTGGTTGTGATGACCTTGGTCTTGCCGCTCCCGGCTCCGGCAAGAATCAGGAGCGGGCCGTCACGATGGGTGGCTCCGACAAGTTGCTGGGGATTGAGTCCCATTGAATGAACGAATGACACATTTCCCTCCGCCAGTCCATAATAGCGAAGGAAGATGCGTTCCGGCAATCTTCGTCATACCAGAAGAGATGCCCGTTATTCGGGGTTATTTCTTTTTGGCAGGAGCCCGCTTTTCGGCTTCTTTCTTTTTGATGTTTTCTTCCATCAGATTGGTTGCCAACTCCTTGATCCGTTTATACTTGTTTGCTTCCTCGCTCTGTCCCATCAGGATCAGAATCCGGCGCATCGCCGCTATGAACGCAATGGATTTTTTGATATCTTCGGTTTCCTTGGTCGTCTGCTCGTACTTCTCCCGATACCGCCGGCTGGCTTTCTCCAGCTGTTCCTTGACCATCCGCATCAGATTCAGGTTTTCAACGTAGTATGGCTTGCGCGGATCATTGTTGGCAATCGCGACCCGGTAATCGATCATGTTTTTTGTCACGACGGCATAGCGACCGTCAATCTCGACAAAGCTCCATTTCCATTTCGTATTGTCGCCAAAAGCATCGACAACCTGCTGGATTCTGAACCCGATGGCGTTCAGGAGATTGAGCTTGCGTTGCGGATTGAGCTTTGCGATGGCCTCCAGCTTGTCTTCAAGATCATTGGGAGGAATATCGATATGCGGAGTCACAACATCTTCCAGGTGGATCAGGACCTGATAGATCAGCTTGCGCGCTTCATTCAGATAGTTTTCATTCTTGAAATTCATGATCTGGACAGATTCGTCGTTCATCGCACAATACAGGCCGATGATCTTGAGGTATTCATTGGCGATGATGACATGCCGGTACCCATTCAGGGCATCTTTTTTTGTCCTGATGTCTTTCTCCATCAGCTTGATGCGCTTGTCGATGACATCGATATCGCCTTTGTATTTCTTTATACTCTCGTTGAATCGTGCTTTGTTGCGGATCTTCTCCTGCTTTGCAGCTTCGTCATCCAGACCACCCACAGACTTTCCTCCTGCCGGTTACAAGACCTGCCACCTCCTTCTTCTATCGGCATTGATCCGTGCAGGATGAAGCATCGAAATTCCGGGACCGGCACTGGCCGGCCCCGGAAAAAGCCAAAAAAGAGCCGGAGAATCAAGCAGCCGGATCAGCGCGAAAAAACGGCATCAGGAACAACGGGATTGAGCCGGTACTCCGAAAAAACGAGCCGGCTGACACTGGAGGTGGTACCGTTGTTCCAGGCAGTGATCACCATTGACGTGGGCAAGAGGTATCCACCGATCCTTCCGTACAGATTCTGTACGGTATAGATGAGGGAGTTCCGTGAAAAAAAGCGGACCGACTGGACAGACATGTCGTGTGCACTGAACGTGAACTCGCCCCAAGAATCGTTTTCCCGTCCCCTTGTAGCGATTTTGGCAAGAATCGACTGCTGGCTTGATCCGAGAATCTGCATACTGTACTGGGCTGAAAACTCGCGCCAATCCCTTCCGCGGGCAGCCAGCCAGGCGCCGGTCATTCCGAGATAGCTCTGGTACGCCGAAAAAAGATTTTTGAAGGACGGATCGACATTTTCCACCCGGATGACCTGGCCAACGTCGCGTCGATACCAGGTCCGGACGACCGGTCGGCCCTGGCGGGCATCGGCGGGAATCCTGCCCAGACTGCGGAGGACGGCATCACCCCCGACAATGCAGGAGAAACTCGCCGGCCGGGATGTCGCCATATTGCGGACAAACCGGGTGTATACATCTTCGGGAGCAGGGAGTGCGGCTTTGGCAGAATTGACAGGGACAAGCAGCAAGCACACCAGCAGTACAAGAGAAAGGATTGTCTTCATGCGGACAAGTGACACCACAGCCGTCGGATCGTCAAGAAGTCTTACAAGTACAGGATGCGGGAACAGTTCAGGCAGGTTACAAGCTCCTGGCATCGTTTGACTTTTCCTATCATCTGCGGAGGAATCCTCATATGACAACCGTCGCAACTGTCGTTGATGACCGGGACAATCCCGATCCCGTTTTTGCTGTTGACGATCTTCTCGAAACGGTTGAGCGTCGGCATATCGACCCCGACAACCATGGTCTGTCGCCGGGCACGAAGTTCGTCAATTTGCAATTGATTTTTTGCCACCTCGTCCTGGACTTTGGTCTCTTCAGCAACGATCTTCTCGAGATTCCGGTCATATTCTGGTCTCATCTCTTCGAGTCTTTTGACAAGGGCATCGTGCCGGGAACGGGTCTCCTTGATCTGCCGGTTGCAGTCGGATATCCTCTCGTTGGCTGATGAAAACTCGAGTTCTACGGCCTCAAGCTCCCTGGTCTTGCTGATCGTGGTCATCCGGCGCGAGATCTCCTGCAGTCTGTCCTGCAACTCCTGTGACTCGACAGCAAGTTGCCCTTGGCGGGTCTCGACGTCACAAAGCTCGGCCTCGGACGTCTCGATCTCCCGCTTGAGGGGTTCGAGATTTCTTTTCATCTGCTCGACACCTTCGGGCAGACGCTTATTCATCTGCTCGATGTCATATATTTCCTTGAGAACAGACTGAAGCTCGACAAGTCTGGCAATCACATCCCGCATCGTGTCCATACTGACCCCTTTTTCCGCGCTGAACGGTCTCTCACCCTCACGGGTGAACGTATCTGAAATGACAGAAAAAAAGCATAAAGGTCTCAACCCCTTTATGCTTTGAAACCGTGGACAGCATGCTGTGAACAAGGACCTGTCTGCATCATGCCCGCCACCTTTACCGCAATTTGGGCCCACCTGGACTTGAACCAGGGACCATCGAGTTATGAGCACGCCGCTCTGACCACTGAGCTATGGGCCCGTGCCCGGTAAAGGTATTCCCGGAAAAATTCACGGTCAAGAAAAACTCTCGCGGCTTGTCAGATAAAATCACGCAGAATCCGGATTCTTGTCGGGTGTCGCAGTCTGCGCAAGGCCTTGGCCTCGATCTGCCGGATTCGCTCCCTGGTGACATTGAATTTGTACCCGACCTCTTCGAGGGTATGGTTGTAGCCGTCATCGAGGCCAAAACGCATGCGGAGCACCTGCTGTTCCCGCTTGGGCAGGGTCCGGAGCACGGCATCCAGATGCTCGCGCAGAAGACGGTTGGCCGTCTGGTTGACAGGATTGTCCGCATCCTTGTCCTCGATAAAATCATACAGATAGGAATCGTCATCCTCGCCGATCGGTGTCTCGAGAGAAATCGGTTCCTTGGCGACACTCAGGATGTTTTTTACCCTGCCGACGGCCCACCCGAGGCTGTCCGCAATCTCCTGCGGCGATGGTTCACGCCCCATCTGCTGGAGGAGAACCCGAGACTCGCGCAAGACTTTGTTGATCTGTTCAATCATGTGGACCGGAACCCGGATGGTGCGGGCCTGGTCTGAAACCGATCGGGTAATGGCTTGCCGGATCCACCAGGTGGCATAGGTCGAGAACTTGTACCCTTTTTGATACTCGAATTTCTCGACGGCCTTCATCAGCCCGATATTCCCTTCCTGGACAAGGTCGAAAAAGTGCATTCCACGGTTGACATATTTTTTGGCGATGCTCACCACCAGCCTGAGATTGGCCTGGACAAGGCTCTCCTTGGCTTTCGAGATCTGGAGTTCCGCCGCCTGCAATCGTCCCGCTGTCTCGAGTATCTCGTCCAGACCTGCATTGCATTCCATCTGGATTCTGCGCAGCCTGCGCTGCCCGTTCCGGTATTCCTTATGAATCGACTCGGCCTCGTCCGCGGGAATCCCGTGTTTGGTGCAATAGGTGTTCAAGCCATTCGCATCACCTTTGTCCAGATACTTGCGCAGGCCACGGACGGATGTCAAGGCAAACCCGAACCGTTTTTCCATTTCTGAAAAAACTTTTTGCTGCTCCTCGATCCGGTTTCCGGCGGATATCAGTTTCTCCGCCACTTCTCTGACCACATGCCGTGACAACCTGACAGTGCGAAGACGTGCCGAAAAACGGTTGATCAGCTTCTGGACCTCGGTCCGGGATTCGTCGCCGGAATCTTCATCATCGCCCGGCTCGCTATCCACCCCGAGCTTTTTCAGGGCCTTCTCGATTTTCAGAATCTCCTTGGAAAGAATTTCAAACCGCTCTTCATAGGAGGTCTTTTCTTCCTGCGTCAGATTGATCACCCGGCCGGTCTCGATCAGGTCATGGAGGGAAGCCTTGCGTGCCGTTATCCGGTCGATAATCCTTTTGATCTCGGGAATCACGGCATAGGAATGGACGACCACTTCCTCAATCTCCTGTTCACCCTGTTCAATCCGCTTCGCAAGAACGACTTCCTGTTCGGCTGAAAGGAGCGAAACCTTTCCGATATCCCTGAGATAATGCCTGATGGGATCATCGGAAGCCGGACCATCATCATGGCGGTAGAGTTTGCCCGCAACGGCATGGACATCCTGCTCGATGACAGCCGGGTGTTCATCGGCATCCTCCATCTGGTCATGTTGTTCTTCGTCTTCGAGATGGGTGTCTGCATCATCTTCGTGGACTTCATCGTGGGTACTCTGTTCGACAGGAGCAGCCCCGCCGATCTCGCGGACGTCCACCACAGTCACGCCGGCATCACCGAGAGAAGTCAGCAGCTCGTCCATTTTTTCGGGATTGCCGAGTGAATCAGGAAGCTCATCGTTGATCATGTCATATGTCAGGCCACCGCTTTTCCGCCCCAGCTCTATCAGGCGCTGCAATACCCGTGCCTCGTTATGATCCAGCATTACCCTTGTCCGCCTTCAGTTTTGTTCCCGGTTTCCCGCCGGACGGTCCGCATCCTGCGGGCAAGATCATCCTCGCGTCGTCGGAGCACCAGGATCTCCTGCTGCAGGGTCTGGATGGCATTGTCATCACCGAGCAGTTTTTGCCTGCGCATCTCGTCATCCAGCAAAGCCCTTTCCCTGCGGATCGTTTTGATCCAGAGTGTGTCTATCGTGTCCCCAAACTGCTTCTGCCAATCAATTTCAAGCCGGCCACTGGCCATGTCTTCCTCAAGGATGGAGCGGATCTCTCCCGGTGAAACCCTTGCCAGAACATCTGCCGCACTCCAGACTGTCTTGTCCCCGGCGATAGATGAAATGATTTCGAGGAGTGATCGCGCACGGGAATCCTCGATTCTCAGTCCTTTTCCGATTTCCTTGTTGATGTCGGGCCAGGCAGACGAATGCAGTGCAGCCAGCCGCATGAGATAGAGTTCAAAATCACCATCCTGCCCGGCCGGACTCTGGCCAAATTTAGCTACCGGTGCAGGTGCCGGCCCCATTTTTTTCGCCGTCGTCATCACAGGCTTTTGGCGTTGGCGACGAAAATCCAGCTCAACCTCATCGGAATCGACACCGGCCAGGAGCGATGCTTTTTGCAGAAAGAGCGACGTTTGGACACCATCCTCCATTCCCTCGAGAAACTGGTAGACACCCTGTAAGAACATCATCGGCCTGTCACCACTGTCAACTTCACTCCCTTGATAGATGGTATTAATGACGAAATCGGCCAGCGGGATGGACTGGCGCAGGAGTGCCTCGATCTGTTCGCGGGTATGTTTTAGCGAGATATCGAAGGCATCCAGTTCGGAAGGAAGCAGTACGACACGCGCCAGACAACCAGCCTCCATGGCTGGTCTGGCTGCGGCAAAGGCGGCCCGCCGGCCCGCCTTGTCCCCGTCAAAAAGAAAGATGATGTGCGAGGTCAGCTTCTTGAGGCGATTGAGGTGCCAACTGGTCAGAGCAGTCCCAAGGGGAGCCACGACATTGGAAAAACCCGCCTGGTGGAGTCCGATCACGTCGAGATATCCCTCCACAATGATGGCCAGATCCTTGTCGCCGATGGCCGTCCGGGCCCGGTCCAACCCGTAGAGGATCTCGCGCTTTTTGAATACGGGACTTTCGGGAGAGTTGAGATACTTCGGCTCACTTCCGTCAAGGACGCGCCCGCCGAAGGCAACAACCCTTCCCCGCTCGTCCGCGATCGGGAACATGACACGATCCCGGAAATAGTCATAGATCCGTCGTCCCTCCCGGGATGCACGGGAAAGTCCGCACTCGACAAGGGTTTCCGCCTCGTACTGCTCGCGGAGCAACTTCGAGGAGAGCGCATCCCATTGGGGCAATGCGTATCCGAGCCTGAAATCATCGATGGTTTCAGCGCGCACCCCTCTCCCCTCGAGATACGCCAGCGCCGATTTCCCGGCAGGCAGAACCTTGAGGGCATGGCGATACATTGTGGTGGCTTTTTCGTAAAGATCCATCCACCGCCTGTGAATGGCGGCCTGGGCATTCTCGGCCGGATTGTCCGAGGGGAGTTCAATCCCCGAAGCATCGGCAAGAAACACGAGGGCCTCACCGAACCCCAGATGGTTGCGTTCCTGGACGTAATCAAAGACGTCACCCTTTTTTCCGCACCCGAAACAGTAGTACCTGTTTTTCTCCGGGTAGACGGCAAACGAAGGCGTCCGTTCATTATGGAACGGGCAGAGACCCTTATAGATGCTCCCTGCCCGTTTCAGCGCAACGTCCCGTCCGATGAACTCGACAAGGGGCAGGGCTTCGCGAATCCGTTCGATCACCTCTGGCGAAACCATCCGGCCTCCGTGCTTCTCATGTTGACAAACAAAGCTCCGCCGGCCGCACCAAGAGACGGCACAACGGAGCTGTTCGGCATAACCAAACCGTCCTGCCCATGCAGGACGGGGAGATACCCGACATCGCAGATACAGGAGCGGGTCTTGTTGTTCAGTTACACGTGCTTGGCTTTGGCGCGAGCAATCTTCATCTTCTTCTCGCGTTTACGACGAGCAGCGGCGTCCTTCTTCTTGCGGATCATGCTCGGCTTCTCGAAATGCTCGCGCTTTTTGATTTCCGTCAACAACCCGGCCTTCTCACACTCCTTTTTGAAGCGTTTCAGTGCGAGTTCGATAGGCTCGCTGTCCTTGACCCTGATACCCAGCATTGTGATTATCACCTCTTGATTTGTTGCGGCACCCTTTGCAGCACCGGTTTATACATACGAAAGTCTGTCCAATAATGCAAGAATCACCCCGGAGGCCAGGTCATGAACCTGCCACCCAGAAGATGCGCATGCAGATGGAACACCGTCTGACCGCCATCCTGATTGCAATTCACAACAACCCGATACCCGCCCTCGGCTACTCCATGCTCCCGGGCCAGTTTTGCCGCTGTCGTCATGATATATCCGATCAGCACAGGATCCTGCACCGCGTCAAGCGAAGCGACATGGTCCCTGGGGATGATCAGAATGTGCATCGGGGCCTGCGGTTGAATATCGCGGAAGGCAATCACCCGATCGTCCTCGTACACCTTTTGGGCGGGGACTGTACCGTTGACAATACCGCAAAAAATGCAATCCTTCACGCAGACTCCCTCGACAGCAGTATGAATAAAAATACTGGAAGAATGGAGAAAAAAGCAAGGATTTTGCCTTTATCTCCCGGAATCAAGCCGTAAAATCGACATCGGGCCCAACCGGGCTCGGGTCCGAAGAAGGAACTCCTCCCCGGGACGGACCAGGCTTCTCGCATCCCCGTCAGGACCAAAAAGCCGGAATCCGATCAGCCGGGATTTCTCCAGATCGGGCATGAAAGCCGAAAGGACAGCGTCTTCCCTGACCGGATTGGTGGCCTGGCAACGCCAGACTCCCTGACCCACCGCACCCAACACCACTCCGGCCATCAGCCAGGGAGGCTGCCGGTCGCACTGGCTCGGAACAAAGGCCTCGTTATCCAGAAAATAAAACCCTGTCGAATACTCGCGCCGGCTGAGCGCATCCAGTTCGTCATGCCACAGCCCGCGCCTTTCCGGAGTGACCTCCTGACCGCTCCCGAGATGATTCAAGGCGTCCCGGTAGATGCCGCTGGTCACGGCGGCATACTGGAGGGATTTCATCCGGCCCTCGATTTTGAGCGCGTGCACGCCGGCATCCCGCAACGCTCCGAGATGATCGACCATGCAGAGGTCCCTGCTCGAGAGAAGCATGGTCTTGCCGTCATCTTCCACAATGTCCAGCACGACGCCCTCCCGCTTTTCCTCGACAAGGCCATAGGACCAGCGGCAGGTCTGACTGCAATCCCCGAGACTGGCACTCCGGATTCTGTCGATCGCTCCGGGCATTTTCTCGCCCGGGGCAAGGAAGGCCCTGCTGGTCAGATAACTGGAGACGATGCACCGCCCTGAATACGCCACGCACATCGCCCCATGGACAAAGACCTCGAACTCGATGTCCGGGAGGGCGTGGCAGATTCGCGAAATCTGGTCAAGCGTCAGTTCCCGGGCAAGCACGACCCGTTTGATCCCGAACCGGTCCAGCAGGACACGAACCGTCTCGGCATTCATTGTATTGGCCTGTGTCGAGACATGGATCGGAAGATCGGGGCGGACACGAGAAGCGACAGCCATGGCCCCCGGATCACTCATGATCAAGGCATCAGGACCGGGTTCTCCCAGTCCCGTCAGAAACTCTGCCAAACCGGTCAGAAGATCGTCATCAAAAAACGCATTGACAGCGAGATAGAAGGGTTTTCCCAGCAGGTGGGCCCTCGCTATCGAATCCTGCAACTCCCGGTCGCTGAAGTTCTCGGCCCGGGCCCGGAGCGAGTAGCGGTCGGCTCCGGCATAAACCGCATCCGCACCCCAGGCAAAGGCCATCTCCATCCGTTCGGCATTCCCGGCCGGAGCGACGAGTTCCATCACAAGCGGTGTGCGGCCAGAACTTCCCGGGCCCGTACAATCCTCTCCAGACAACGTTCCTTCCCGAGAACAGCCATTGTTTCAAAGAGTCCGGGAGAAACGGCCCGGGAGGTGACCGCAACCCGCAAGGGCATGAAGACCTGACCGGCTTTCATGGCCAGTTCTTCCACCAGGCTCCGCAAGGCCGCCTCCAGACCGGCATGAGTGTATTCATCAAGAAGACTCAGCCTCTTGTGCGCCAGATCCAGGATACGGAGCACATCCCCGGGTTCGGTCTTTTTGGGAACCAGGAGACTCCCGTCGCCCCAGTCCAGGTCATCCGTAAAGAAGTACGCGGCCTGATCGACGATATCAGAAAGCTGGACCAACCGTTCGCGGAAGAGGGGCATGATTTCTCCGAGAATCCGCTCGTCCTCAGGATCACCGGGGACGATGAAACCGGCCGCCTCGAGCCGGGGACGGCAGAGATCGGCCAGTTTCGCGTCATCACAGAGACGGATATACTTGCCATTGTAGTCATCCAGCTTGAGCCGGTCAAAAACCGGACTGGCCATGCCGATTTTTTCAAGAACAAATTCTTTTTCGAGTTCTTCCATGGTAAACATGGACCGCTCACCATCATAGGACCATCCGAGCAGGGCCAGAAAATTGGTCATCGCCTCGGGGAGATACCCGATTTCGATGAATTCACGGACATTGGTCGCCCCGTCACGTTTGGAAAGCTTCCCTCCATTTGGAGAAAGAATCACCGGAAGATGGACAAAGACGGGCGGAGTCCAGCCGAAGGCGTCATAGAGCATGACATGCTTGGGAGCACTGGAGATCCACTCCTCCCCCCGCAAGACATGGGAGATCTTCATGTGGTGATCATCGACAATATTGGCCAGGTGATAGGTCGGAAAGCCGTCCGTCTTGAGGAGAACGAGATCATCCTGGAGACGATTGTCAAACCGCATCTCTCCCCGCAAAAAATCGTGGACCACGGTCTCGCCTGCAGTGGGGACTTTGAGACGGACGACACTGGGCAGACCGGCATCCATCAGGCGCTGCACCTCGGCCTGCGGCAGGGACCGGCAATGACCGTCATAGCGCGTATCGCTCTTCTGCGCCTCCCGCATCGCTTCCAGCCGCTCCGGGGTACAAAAACAGCGATAGGCATGGCCGGAGTCCAGCAAGTCCTGGGCATGTTTCTGGTACAGTGCGAGGCGCTCACTCTGCGTGTAGGGTCCATAGGCCCCACCCTTGTCCGGACCTTCGTCCCAGTCAATCCCCAGCCAGCGCATGCAGCGCATGATGTCGTCCAGCGCATCGGGAACCAGTCTGGTCCGGTCGGTATCTTCGAGGCGGAGGATAAATGCCCCCCCGGTTTTACGGGCAAAAAGATAGTTGAAGAGTGCAGTCCGCAGCCCACCGATATGGAGATACCCGGTCGGACTGGGGGCAAAACGAACGCGAATCTGGCTCATGTACGGTATCCTTGGATGAGGAGGGTTACCGTGCAAAGATAGGGCACAGGACCTGTGGATACAAGAACCGCATGCTCGACGGAGGTTTCAGGCTCCGGACTCACGGTTTTTTCCGGGTCTTCCAGCCGCTTCCCAGCCCCGAAAGGAGAAAACCGACCAGCGCGCCATAGAGGATTGAAGGAACCGGCCTGGAGGTGATCGGGCAGGTGCCAGCCTCGCACCCGATGAAGTGATAATACAGCCACCCGCCGAGCCCTCCCACAACGATGCCGGACAGGGACAGCAGGATGGCCCGTTTATTGATCACGCTGGACTCCGGACTTCTTTTTCGGGTTCTGCAGCCCTTTGCAATTGGCCATAAAATCCAGCACGCAGGAGAGATCCAGTTCCGGATTGATGCTGTAAAACACGGAATTACCCTTTTTTGTGGTCTTGAGGATGTTTTTTTTGCGCAAGATGGCCAAGTGCTGTGAGACCACATCCTGCGGTAAATTGAGACACTGCCACATCGATTTGACGTTGCATTCCTTGCGTGCGACCCCGAAGATGATGCGCAGACGGACAGGATGGGCCATGGCCTTGAGCAGTTTCGAACAGTTTTCAAAATCCAGCGTCTGCATATCGCTACGAAATTCAATCATGAGATGATGCCCCCGATTATCATATATATGAATATGTCGCCATAAAGTTGAAACGTCAAGCCCCATCATTTTTTCCTCAATGAAATTCTCGAAAAATTCGATACATTTAAGGTGGAGCGTATCGGTTCCCCTCCCATCCACCGATACGTCTCCTCCCTGAAGTAACGCTTTCAGGCAGGGCTGTCTCTCCCGTTATGCGGAGAGGCAGCTTTTTTTTTGCACTGTTTTATGGTAGATTTACATCAGAATTGATCCCTACAGGTCTGGAGAAGTCATGGGTCGTTTCAGTCTCTCGCTGCGCACTCTCGAGCGTGCGCTGTTTGTCATCCTCCTTTCGATGGCCATTGTTTTCGGCCTCTCGATCGCCTACATCATCAGCACCCTCTCGAGCATGGAAGCCATCGAAAAACTCGAATACTTCAGGAACAAGATTCCGACCAAGGTCTATGACGTCAAGGGCCGTCTCTTTGCGGAGTTTTTCTACCAAAAACGCGAAGTGATCCATTTCGACAAGATCCCGAAAAATCTGGTCCATGCGCTGGTTGCCATTGAAGACAACAGCTTCTTTTCCCACGGCGGGATCGATGTCGGCGGAATGTTCCGGGCCCTTCTTGTCGATGTCTTTACCGGAAGTGCCAAACAGGGCGGGAGTACCATCACCCAACAGCTGGCCAAGCGCCTCTTTACGGAGAGCGAAAAGACCATCGCTCGCAAAATCCGTGAACTTTGGTACGCACTCCAGATCGAAAAGAAATACTCCAAGCAGGAAATCCTCGAACTCTATTGCAACGAGATCTACTTTGGCCACGGGGCCTACGGAATTGAGGCAGCCAGCCAGATCTATTTCCAGAAATCAGCCCGGGACATCAATCTCGGGGAGTGCGCCATCCTGGCTGCCCTCCCCTCCGCCCCAAATGCCTATTCCCCGATTGCCTTCCCCGAAATGGCTCGCCAACGCCAGCGGATCGTTCTGCTCAAGATGGCCGAAATGGGTTATATCACGAAACAGGAAGCCGACAAGGCGTGGGAAGGGTTTTGGGAGGAATACAGCCAGAAGAACCTGGCACCGACACTCTCCGCCTGGAACGTCAAGATTGACAAGGCCCCCTACTTTACCGAATACATCCGCCAGCAGCTTGTGGACATCTATGGAGTCGACAGGGTCAATGAGGACGGACTGCGGGTCTACACGACCCTTGATCTGGACATGCAGCAGGCCGGTGAGCGTGTTCTCCAGGAAAAGCTCTTCCAGATGCGGACAAATTACCAGCGAAGCTACCAGGTCTACGTCTCTGACGTCCGCAAAAAACATCTCGATCCGATCGATCTGATCAGTTCCATCTTTGACATCGGATCCATCAGGATTAGCGGGGTGAAAACGTCCACCTACGTGAATGACTCCCTCGAATCGACCTGGAAATCCCCGCTCTTGATGCTCTCGTTCATCTATGGCCTTCAGGGGATGAACAGCGTCATTGATGGCGCGTATAACTGGGATCCCAAGAGTTCACGGGGTGTCTCGCCCGAAGGCGCTCTGGTCGCGATTGACCCCCGGAACGGATATGTGAAAACCCTGATCGGCGGAAGCGAGTTTTCTCCCGAAAACCGCTTCAACCGTGCTGTGCAGGCGTACCGCCAGCCTGGTTCGGCCTTCAAGCCTTTTGTCTATCTGGCGGCTATCGAATCAAAGGATTTAACGGCCGGCTCCGCTCTGGAAGACGCACCAGTGGCGTATGAGCAGGCCAACGGTGTCCTCTGGTTCCCGAGAAATTACGACCGTCACTACTCAGGAAGACTTGTCCTGCGCGATGCGTTGCGCTGGTCCGTCAATATCATCACCGTCAAAATCCTGGATAAGGTGGGATACAGGCGAGTTACAAAAATTGCCTCGACCTTGATGCATATCCCGGTCGCTGACATCGAGAAGCGCTTCGTCCGCGCCCACTCCCTTGCGCTGGGCGGTTCTGAAGTGACACCCTACGAACTCTGCAATGCCTTTGCCGTGTTGGCGAACGAAGGTCAGGACGTCCAGCCGATTTCCCTCCTCAAGGTCTACGATCGCGACGGAAAACTGATTGACGATTTCTTGCGCAAGCGGGACTACGACAAGGATGAGCGACCGAAGCCCAATCAGCAACTCGTCGAAAAGGAGCCGGTCTACATCCTGACAACCATGCTTGAAGATGTCACAGCCGATGGTACGGCCGCCAAGGCCAAGGAAGATGCCGGTTTGAGACGCCCGATAGCCGGAAAAACAGGTACAGCCAGCAACTGGAAAGACGTCTGGTTCGCATGCTATACACCCCAGATCGCGTCCACAGTCTGGATCGGATTTGACGATCCCGGCATCTCCCTCGGGCGGGGGTCATCCGCTTCGGATGTGGCCGCCCCGATCGTCCTGAAATTCATGGCATACGCCCTGCGCAACGAACCAGAGCGCTGGTATAAACCACCGGCAGGTGTCCACAAGGGATCGGTCTGCCGCGTTTCAGGAAAAGCACCGACCAAGGCGTGCAGGAAAGTCTACGGGGAGTGGTTTCTTGAGGGGACCGGTCCCGACGGAAAATGCGAAGAGTGTGAACGGATCGGAAGTGCCATTACAAACTACAGGGGCACTGCCCGAGTCGATGACGGCGGTACAAAGCGTGATCCAACCCGGGATGACAACGGACTTTCGATCACCGGGCCGAGAATCTCGACCGACAATCTTTTTGATGATTGAGACCCCGCCTGGTCACTGACAGAACGCAAGAAGGGGCTGTCCCGAAAGACGGCCCCTTCTCTTTTCCGATCACGACCGTGAAGATGACGCCCGGGAGGGCGGGTGCGTCTTACTCCGCCATCCGACGGTGCCAGTTTGCGAGGGGACGGTGCAGCCCCCATCCCAGGATGAGCGCAAAAAACGGACCGGACAAGGCCCGACCGAAATCTTGGACAAGGGGTGGTTGCGCCAGACAGAACACGGCGATCCAGCCAGCAAGCAACACGAGAAACCCGCCCGCCAGAGCCTGTCTCGAGAGCGCCTCGTGCATGAGCGCGAGAGTCTTGTGCCGACCGGGCTCGGTCTTTTCGTTCTTGAGGAAGAGCTTCCAGGAAGCACCCATTTCGCGGAAAGAATACGAAAACACAACATTCCCGAGACAAAAGAGAAGCACTCCGACCAGATACCAGGGGACGACCGTCATTTCTTTCCAGATCGACAAAACAAGGGGCAGGCCTGCCAGCAGGGCCACAATCAGGACGAGTCCAACTAAACGCATACTTTTCTCCTTTTCAATACGCAATGTCGCCGGCCGATTTTAGCCGGAACCATTTCTCCGTTGATCACCTGTCTCGGCATGAAGATCCAGAAGCCGTTTCCGCAGGGCATCTCCGGGCTTTTGCCCCCGCCTCTGCATGACCGTCTGCATGGTATCGAGAAATTTGTTGATCCGGTACTCGGACCAGGGCGCAGCACCACCCCAGACAAAACTGTGGACTTCCCCTTTGATGAGGGCACCGTCAAACCAGAGGTTGGCTCCGACACCGAGCACGGTACCGGTATTCAGGAGCAGCCCGATTCCCAGTTTGCTGAAGTCTCCAATCATGACACCGAGTTTGATCTGGCCTGTCCGGAATTCGCGTCCCTGCATCCTGACAGTGATTTCCCCGTAATCATTCCGCAAGTCGGAATTGGTTGTCATGGCTCCGATATTGACCCATGAACCCACACAGGCATGACCCAAAAAACCGTCATGATGCTTGTTGGTCCACGGGTAGACAATCGAGCACTCCACCTCACCACCGATCCGGCACCCCTGTCCGATACTGACGCCACCGTGGATCCGTGCCGCATCAATCGACGCTCCGGCACCGATCCATGCCGGTCCGGTGATGATGCTTCGTTGACTGACAGAGACACCGGCTTCGAGGATGACCGGCCCCTGGCGGGAATCGAGGATGCAACCCGGATCGACCCGGACGTCCGGCCCCAGTGCAATCCGGTCGCCAAGCATCCCCTCTCCGGGCTGAGTCCATACCGGGGCGGCGATCAGTGCGTCATGCTCGATCGCTTTACCGACATGATTGACGATGTCCCACGGGTACTGGAAGAGTTTGTGTTCGGGGCGCCGTTCATCCAGTCCCAGCATCCGGGCCTTTTCAAGGCATTCACCATCGAGAAAATCCCGCTGACTCCAGTCCTCCGATATCCGGCCGGGTCCGACATGGAGATAGACAAGTGTATCCTGTTCAATGCAGCAGGTATCGATGTCAAAACGGTGACGAGCCGCAAACGCCGTTCTGGCGTTGATGAAAACATAGCGCTCAGCATGTTTGAACGCGCTTTCGTCAAAGAGGAAGCGACCGCTCTCCCGGACAAGGTCCCGGATTTCAGGCCTGCAGAGGATCTCGATCCGGCTCTGGGGATAGAGCCTGGCCATCCGCTCGTACAACGTGAACATACCGCTCGCCATGTCACAAACAGGCCGGACCAGATGGAACGGATAGAGATGGTATGTATAGACATCCTCAAAGAGTACGATGGTTCGGTCTTTCATGACTGTCGGCCTCCAAATGATTCCATCCGGGTTGCAGTATAGGGTGTCAGACCGGACTCCTGCAAGGAAAAACAGGACGCCCGAGGGTGGAAGCGGGTGACACAGAATTCCCGAACCGCAAAAATTACGTCCGTTTTTTCCTGTCTACAAAAGATCTGACCATCGCACAATACACACCCCGGGAATGCAGGAGTTGCTGGTGTGTCCCTGACTCGGCCACCCGGCCGTTTTCCAGGACGACTATCCTGTCGCACCGCTCCACCGTGGAAAGCCGATGGGCAATCACCACGACTGTCCTGCCGACAAAAAGCGCATCCATGGCCGCCTGCACGAGGTGCTCGCTTTCGGGATCAAGGGAAGACGTGGCCTCATCAAGGAGGAGCATGGCCGGTTCTGTCACGATGGCCCGGGCGAACACAACGAGTTGGCGTTGCCCCTGGGAAAGATTCGCTCCGTTTTCCTCAAGAATGGTTTCATATCCCTCCGGAAGCCGTTCAATGAAGCGCGCGGCTCCCACTGATTCCGCAGCCCTCCTGACGGCATCCCGTGTGACGCCTCTTCGGCCAAGCGATATGTTGAATTCAATGCTTCCGGCAAAAATCTCCGGGTCCTGGGGAACAATTCCCAGACTTGCCCGGTGCAGGGCAGGATCGAGCTGCGCAACCTCTTGGCCATCGATCCGAACACTCCCGTGATATGTATCATATTCTCCGGCAAGCAATCGCATCAATGTCGTTTTTCCACAGCCTGTTGCACCGACCAGCGCCAGCGATTGACCCGGGGTGACACTGACCGAGATCTCCTCCAGAATCATCCGCGCCTCTCTCCCGGATTCAACAGGATCATAGGAAAAGCGGAGCTCGCGAATCTCGAGTTCCCCTTTTCGGCAGGTCGGAACGATACTCCCTCCGCTCTTGATCCTGACGTCCATCAGACCGAAAATCCGCTCCAGTGCGGTAAACACGCCCTGGAGAAGAGCAATCCTGTTTGTAAATTCCTTGAGTGGTTCAAAGATCTGCTGGAGACTGGACACGGAAGCAATCAGCACACCGGCACTGACTCCCGTCACGAGATCCCCGCTCACCAACCAGAGCAGGACACCGAGGGCGATCGCTGCCAATCCCTCGACGACCGAATAGAGGACAGCGTCCAACACAACACTCTTCATCTGGGCATCCCGGTAGGCCAGACTCGCCCGGTCATAACGATGTCCGGCATCCTTCCCGGCATTCAAGGACCTGATGGCCGGCATGGCCGTGATGCATTCCTGGGTAAACCCGTTCAGCTCGGCCAGACGGGCGCGGGCCGCGAGCATGGCCCGCTGGAGAGCCCTGGCGCAGAGCCCGGTCACAAGTCCGACAAGGGGCAGGATACAGAGGGCCACAAGGGCAAGCGGTCCAGCAATCAGAAAGAGTGCTGCCAGGGATCCCCCGATCGTCACCATGTCCGCCAGGGCGCCAAACACGCCATGCCCGAGAGATTCATTGAGGGCATCGAAGTCGCTCGTGGCCCGGGTCACGAGAACACCGGATATCTGCACATCATGGAACGCGGCCGGGAGGGAAACCAGCCGGTTTGTCAGGTCCTGTCGAAGATCGCGGACCGTCTTCTGGACAAGAACGGCTGTCCAGTATCGTTGCAGGGAGCGCACACAAAAATCGGCCAGAAATGCTCCGACAAAGAGGGCGGTGAAACCCGTCAGCGCTTCCGTGTCCCGGGAGAGCATACCTTTGTCGATGACTAACCGGATCAGATTCGGAAGCGCCATCTGCAAACCGGCAGACAGAGGAGCGAGGGCCAGAACCGTCAGGAACAGCCGTTTATGCTTCAGGATCCATGGACCAAGCCGCCAGAGGAGACGCAAGCCTCCCTGCTGCCCCGGTTTAGCCGGTTTCATGTATCTGCTCCCTGGCCATGGTCTGCAACAATCTTCGATGTCGCTGAGCCAGTCCTTCGTAGCTCCCGCGATCCAGGATCCGGCCATCCTGCATCAGGAGGACCTCGTCACACCGTTCGAGGACCGCATGCCTGTGTGACACGACCAGAATGGATGCTGTCCCGGAGAACATCTCCTCGACAAGCCTGGCCTCGGTCGACTGATCAACGGCGGAAAAGATGTCGTCGAGCAGAAGGAGCGGTGGATTGCGGAGCAGCAATCTGGCCAAAGCCAGCCGTTGTCTCTGCCCTCCCGAGAGCCGCATTCCCTTTTCTCCGGTGACAGTCTCCAGACCATCCGGGAAGGAAAGAATCTCGTCCAGGATGGCGGCCTTGTGCAGGACTCCGTGAATCTCTTCGTCCGTGACCTCTCGCTCGAGACCGAAAACCAGATTATTCCGGACGGTATCCGAAAACAGCCTTGCCGTCTGCAGGGCGTACCCGACCCGGGTCCGGAGTTCGCCGACCTTCTGTCCCAAAACGTCCTCTCCCAAAACGAAGATCGTCGCAGGCGGCGGTTCCTCAAAGCGTGCAACAAGATCCAGCAAGAGACTCTTTCCTGAACCGACAGGGCCACAGATCCCGATCCGCCCGCCCCGGGAAACCGAGAAACTGCAGTCTGCCAGGGCAAACCCGGATGGAAAGGAAAAGGACAGGTTTTGCACCTCAAGCGCCAGCGCAGCCGATTTTTCCGGTCCCGGGACCAAGCCCGATACCATGTCCTCAACGGGAAGATCCAGAATCTCCGAAATCCTTCCCTCGGCACTTCTGGCCCTTTCGAGCAAGGCCAAGATCCCGCCCATGAAGGCAAGCGGAAATGCGAGTCCCGCCATATAGACGTTGAAGAGCAGGATATCACCCGCAGTCAATCTCCCGGCAATGACCTCCAGGCCTCCATACCCGAGGACCACGGCCTGCGAGACATTGACCATCAGACTGGCCATGGGGAAGACAACCGTCTCCAGCATGGCCATCCGGCGGCTGCTGAGAAAGACCAGTTCATTTGAATCGGCAATCCGTTCGGTAAATGCTTGGTGCGCACCATGGAGCCGGACTGAAGGGAGCCCCCGGAATGTCTCGGCCATGACTGTCGTCAGGGATCCGACCGCTTCCTGGTACCGCTTCGATGCCGCATGCATCGCCGGAAGGAGAAACCGGACCAGCACCAGCAAGGGGAGAAACGGAATGAGCGCGAACAAGGTCAGACTCTCGTGGACCTCCGCCATCGAGATGATGGTCATCGTCAGCAAAAACACGACGTTTACCAGGGAAAGAAGACCGAAAGCAAAGAGAACCCGGAGATACCCGGTGTCATTCGCAATCCTGGAAACAAGATCCCCCTGGCCGAATCTCCTGAGCATGGCACGGGGTACCTCGAGAATCCGGCCAAAGAGGTCCGAACGGATCTCCGCCTCGACCCGTCGCCCCGGCCAGAAAAACAGGGCCCGGGAGAGCACCCGGATAACGACCAGAAGCAGGCCCAGCCCGATGATGACAAGGGGAATGGATGAACCGGTATCCTTTGAGAGGGTGTTGACAACTTCGCGGGCAAGCCGGGGAATGGCGAGGGTCACCACATTTGTAGCGGCCAGACAGATGAGGCCACCAAGATACCACGGCCAGAGAGGCAATACGTAGTGTCTGGCAAATCCCGTCAGTCCGTGAGTATAGTGTCTTTCCCGCATACAGAACTGAAAGATAGTCATAAAACGTGAATTTCCACTCCGGGATCCATCCAGAATCTGCCATATTCAAACAGCAAGTCCAGGAAGAACGCGGAATAACCTCACGATCCGGCCATCCCGGCCGGCGTTCCCCTCCAAGGGGGTGGACCCGATCATACCAGGAACTGTTTCTGAAGATCAAAGAGAGCCCGCCCCAACACAATACGCCCGAAAAACGCTGCGCCGGCTGTATGGAGTAACCAAAAATCTTGACAGAGAAACCCGCTGTAAAAAAACCGGGCGATCTCCGTCATGTCCAACAGAGTCACATTCGGGAGCGGATCAATTCTTTGTCACGGCAAGATACGGTTTCCACGTCTGACCATCGGCCCAATAGGACATGCCGCCATTTTTTGGAATGGACACCCAAACACTCTTGTTTTGGGGTTTGAAAAACCCGAAAAGAGCATAGCTCCCCGAATACAAGCCGACACGCTCGGTCATTTCAGTACACGCCCCATTGATGCAATAGGTCCACTTTCCCTCGGCAACTTTTTCGAAGTAGCCACCGGAAAATGAAAATTTTGTCCCGATGGCAAGCGTAGCTCCGCGGGCGGTCGTCGTTGTTGCGATACTGCCACCCTGCGCGGCAATCTGCTGCCGCACCCAGTTGGCGAAATCGTCAACCGTACGTGATCCTCTGTACTGGGCAACGACCTTGCCTCCCTTGATGGCCACAATGTACGGAATGCTGCGAATACCAAAGCGGCTTGAAAGTTGCCGTGAAGCATCGGTATCCACCTTGGCGAACAACACGCCAGAAACCTTTTTTGAAACTGTCTCAAACGTCGGAGCAAAGGCACGGCAGGGTCCGCACCAGTCTGCATAGAAATCGACGATGGCCAACTTTCCTGCGGTCTGGCTGTCAAACGTGCTGTCGTTGAGCTTGACATAGCCGGGTCCCTGGGTTGTTGTCGTTGTTGTGTTTGTTGTCGGTGCACCACCATGGGCAGAGATCTGCTGCCGAACCCAGCGTGCAAAATCATCTACCGTACGTGAGCCCCGGTATTGGGCTACCACCTTGCCACCCTTGATCGCCACGATGTAAGGAATGCTCTTGATCCCGTAGCGGGTTGAGAGTTGGGTTGCTGCATCTGTATCCACCTTGGCAAAAAGCACGCCTGAGACCTGTTGCGCAACCGTCGCAAATGTCGGAGCAAACGCCTGGCAGGGTCCGCACCAATCCGCATAAAAATCGACAATGACCAGTTTTCCGGCTGTCTTGCTGTCAAAATTGTTGTCGTCGAGCAAGAGGTACCCCGTCCCTTGATTGCCCGCCGCGGCAAACGTAGAGAAAGGAAGAACTGCCAACAGCCCAAGCACCACAAGACCCGATATCATCCATTGTTTCATGGAACCCTCCGATTCTTTCCGCATGGAAACTTTGTTCTGTGGAGGCGCGACAGGCCCCGGTATCCATGGTATGGATTGATGACACCTCGTGATCCCATTTATTTCCGGAGGGACTTCCTTTTTTTCACTTGACCGGACCCTTTAACAGGGCGTAGTTAGACGGTATGATGTCAATCAAAGAAAATCTCGCTTCCGTCCTTGAGGCCATCGAACGAGCCCGGACCAGATCCGGTCGCGGGGATCCGGTCCTGTTGGTCGGAGTCTCCAAAACCCACCCTGCTTCCGCAGTCAGGGAAGCCTTCGCCGCGGGACTCAAGGATTTCGGGGAAAACCGTATTCAGGAAGCCCTCCCGAAGATCAGCGAGGCGGCGGTACCCGCGGTCTGGCATCTCGTCGGCCATCTCCAGTCCAACAAGGCGAAAAAAGCTGCATTGTCTTTTGACTGGATCCATTCCATCGACAGCTTTGAAACAGCCGGTATCGTTGCCCGAACAGCCAGTGCCGTGGGCCGGACCGTCAAAATCCTTCTCGAAGTCAATACCTCCGGCGAGGCATCCAAGCACGGAATCCCCCCCGAAGAGACCCTTTCCCTGGCCGAGAGCCTGGCGCCTCTTGACGGAAATGGCCTTCTCATCTCGGGCTTGATGACCGTGGGTCCCCTTGGCGGGGACGACACAGCCAACCGCAGGGCCTTTGCGCATCTCAGGTCCCTGAGGGATCGGGTGCAGACGATTCTCCCTGGCTGTACCGAACTTTCCATGGGAATGTCGGGAGACTTCGCAAGTGCTATCCTTGAAGGATCAACCATGGTGCGTGTCGGAAGTGCCATCTTCGGAACACGCATCGCTCCGGAGCGATATGATGCAGAACACACTGAATGAAAGCCCCCGCATCGGCTGTATTGGATGCGGGAATATGGGCGGAGCCCTCGTGCGCGGGATTGCCGGCTCCGGGCTGGCCTCGTCGATCACTGTCATGGATGTCAGACCCGAGGCGTCCGCCGAACTGGCCGCAGCCTGCGGGGCAAGTGCTGTTTCGTCCATTGGAGACCTGGCGGCCGGTTCCGACATTGTCATCCTCGCCGTCAAACCGGGGCAGATCGATACCCTTCTGGACGCCAATGCATCCCGTGCCCTCAAAGACCGTCTCGTCGTCTCCGTCGCTGCGGGAGTGACACTCGACAGACTCTCCACCCGCCTGCCGGCCTCCCGACTGATCCGGGTCATGCCAAATACCCCGGCTTTGATCGGTGCCGGTGTCATCGCCTGGACAGCGGGAAGCACCGTAACGGAGCAGGAAGTCCTGCTCTTTGAGACGGTCTTCCGGACTGCCGGAAAACTCTTCCGATTTGATGAAAAACAGATGGATGCGGTGACCGGTCTCTCGGGGAGCGGCCCGGCCTACGTCTTCCTTTTGCTGAATGCCTTCGCGGAAGGCGGTGCCCGGGAGGGACTCAACAAGACCGATGCCCTTGTGATGGCGGCACAGACCTTTCTGGGAGCGGCCCGCATGGTGCTTGAAGGTGGTGAACATCCTGAGGTCCTCAAGGATCGCGTCACCTCGCCCGGCGGGACCACGGCTGCCGGACTGGCCACGCTCGAGGAATGCGCTGTCCGTTCGGCCTGCATCAAGGCGGTTCACGCCGCGACCCTCCGTTCCCGCGAACTCGGAGGTTCGTAAGGTGCGCTTTTCCCTGGAAGTCACCGTTCACCCGGGAAGCAAGCACACGAGCATCGAGAACGACAAGGGCCTGGTCCGGGTGCACCTGACGGCACCGGCCGTCGAGGGGAAAGCGAATGCGGCCCTCTGCAAGCTCCTCTCCGGTGAACTCGGTGTTCCCAAAACGGCGATCACCATCCAGCGAGGCGAGCATGGCCGAAAGAAAGTGATTTTCGTGGAAGCCGAACGACTCCCGGAGCCATATCTTTCCATGTGCATACATCATCCAGGAAGGCAGCCATGACACCCATTCGTCTCGCATTCATCGGCGGCAGCGGAATCTACAGCATCGACGGAATGTCGATTGTCGATGAACTGGCCATCAAGACACCCTTCGGGAAACCATCGGACAAGATCATGGTCGGCGCCTTCGAGGACGGAAGCCGGATCGCATTCCTGCCGCGGCATGGACGTGGCCACCGTCTCCTCCCGACGGAAGTCAATTCCCGGGCGAATATCTGGGCACTCAAGAGCATCGGAGTCGAATCGATTGTCTCCCTCTCTGCCGTCGGGAGCCTCCGTGAAGAGATTGCCCCGCGCCACCTCGTCATCCCGGACCAGCTGATCGACCGGACCCGCCATCGCCCTGAATCGAGCTTTTTTGGGGAGGGAATCGTCGGACATGTCAGTTTTGCCGATCCCTATTGCGGCGAGTTGCGGGCCATCCTCATCAAGGCGGCCCGTGAAGCCGGTGCCACCATTCACGACAAGGGAACCCTGGTCTGCATGGAGGGTCCGATGTTCTCGACACGGGCCGAGAGCCTGCTCTATCGCTCCTGGAACGCTTCGATCATCGGGATGACCGTTTTGCCCGAAGCGAAACTGGCCCGTGAGGCGGAGATCGCCTACGCCACCCTGGCTCTGGTCACGGACTACGATTGCTGGCGCGAAACCGGGGAAGCCGTCCACACCGAGATGGTTGTCGAGACCATGGGTGTCAATAATGAAACAGCCAGACGAATTGTCAGGATCCTGGCATCACACCAGGAACGCCTGCCCCGCGAATGCAGATGTTCATCCGCCGCCCAAAACGCGGTCATGACGGACCGGAGACTGTTCCCCAAAAAAACCATGAAAAAGCTGGCACTCCTGTATGGAAAGTACTGGACCCGTCCATGAAAGCCACAGCACTCCTCACCCTCATCTTCCTCTCCGCCGCCAGTCTCCGACTCCCGGCATTGACGAACACGACGGCCACCAATGGCGGATATGTGCCCTTGACCGGCCAGGAAGTATTTCCCGAACAGGGGAGCCTGCTCATGCAGGAACTCGGGAAAACCGGGCATTCGGAGTCACAGACCCGGCGCTTTGAAATCGTGTTTTTCGTTTCACTCCCGGTCACCTTGATGCTCGCCTACTCCCTGATGGAAGGACTCGCACGGAACACCTACGACCGGAACAATCCGGATCGGACAATCCAGCAACCGCATTATATCTACATGTTCTCGACTTCGGTCCTGACATCGCTCTATATCGCCATCGAAGACGCCCGTCGCCACACGGTCAGCGAGCGTCCAAAGCCGACGGATGTCAGCGAAATCCGTCTCGAGTTTCCCGTTGTCGGTGTCCGGTTTTAACCGTCACGCATGATCCGTAGATTGAGGGCAAAACGGACCGGAGAGAGTCCGTTGAGGGATTGTTGTGGCACATGCGAAAAGAGCCGTTGCCTGAAAACCTGGTCGAATTTGTAGAGAACCGCGAGATCGCCCTGGAGTCTCGCCACCAGGGGGTCAAAGAGCCTGTCCTCGCCCCCGCGGGGGCAGGTATAGATCATCTCTTCGACGGCTGCCAGGGTGTAGAAACGCTCGAGACCATAGCGCCGCAAAAACGCTTCGGCTTCCCTCTCCGCTGCTTCGGCTTCGCCGCTCTTGGGGCACTTGGCCCAGATATCCATCGGTGTCCCCCTCTTGACCGTATTCTCTGACTTTGAGTATACTTGTGATAAAGCCCGAGGGGAATTCCTTTTGAAACGCGCTCTACCGTTCATCATCCTGGCACTCGTTGTTCTTCTTGATCAGGGCAGCAAGGTCCTTGTCCGTGACTACTTCCAGCCGGTCGACTCTTCCGAGCTGTACACGATGACTGAATCCGTCCTGTCCGCATCGGGACTGGGACAGGTGGATTTGACGATACGCCTGCCTCGCCCTCCGGCCATCAACCTGATCGGCGAGGTCTTCTGGATCAATTTTCATGAAAACAAGGGCGTGGCCTTCGGCTTCATGAGTGGTTTGCCGCAGTCCGTCACGGTCCCCCTCTTCGCCGTCATCACACTCCTTGCCCTGGGCTTCATCATCCATTTCTACCGGAGTCTCCCCGACGACAAACGCCTTCCCCGGATTGCTCTCATGAGCATCACGGGAGGTGCGATCGGGAATCTGATTGACCGGGTCGCGTTCGGCAAGGTGACCGACTTTTTTGATCTGGCGCAACGCGCTCCCGAGGGATACAAAAACCTCTGGCCCATTTTCAACGTGGCCGATGCCTTCATCGTGGTGGGGGTGGCCGTCCTCTTTATCGTTCTCCTGTTCGAAAAAAAGCACACCTCGAAGGAACCTGATCTGCCATCCGAAACCGGTGAGGGTGTCTCCCCATGATGCCGATTCTCGTCACCTTTACCTTCGAGTCTCTCTTTCCCCTTGTCCTTGGATTGGCTCTTGTCTTCCACGTCCTGGCATTGACGCTCCAGGCACGGGCCCGGAACCGCAAGGACGGGAGTGAACAGAGCGCACTGCGTGTCAACAGCCTGCGCAGTCTCGGCAACACGATGCTGATTTTGTCCGTGACCGTCCTGGTGGCCTTCAAGGCCCTGCATGTCGAAAAGCTCCCGCTCCACTCCTATGGTCTGATGCTGGCCATTGCCTTTCTCGGTGGCATCGGGTTGGCACAGAAACGCGCCCCCCTCGAAGGAATTGCAACCCGGGACATTGCCCACCTCTCCATCGGACTGATCGTCGCGGCCTTGGTCGGTTCGCGCCTCTTTTATCTGGTTTTCGAAGTTCCCCCGCAAAGCATCATGGATGTCCTCGCTGTCTGGAATGGCGGACTCGTCATCTACGGTGGCATCATCTGTGCGACCGGGACCGTCTGGTACATGATGTACCGCAAGCGGATGCCCGTCGGCCGGACCTTTGACGTCTTCGCGGCACCGCTGGCCCTCGGAATCTTTTTTGGCCGGATCGGCTGCTTCCTTGCCGGGTGCTGCTACGGAAACGCGACCGACGGAAGCTGCGGGCTGGCTTTTCCTGATAAAGCCCCGGTCTACAAAAAACTGCATGCGATCGTCACCCAGTCGAACGAGATGCCGGCGAGCTTCGCACGGATTCCGGATTCCTTTGTCCCGGATCTGGCCTCGGGCAAATACGCCGGTGTGACGGTTCATCCGACACAACTGTATGAATCCTTCTCCATGCTCGTATGCTTTGCTCTGGTCATGCTCCTGTACAAAAAAAAGAGATTCAACGGGGAAGCCTTTCTCTGGGTCTTGGGGTTTTACGCAGTCGTCCGTTTCCTGATTGAAACGGTCCGGATCGATACCCCCCACAATCTTTTTTTGGGAACATTCTCCCTCTCACAATCCATCAGTCTGATCGGATTCCCCATTATTGTTGCAGCCATCATCATCGGACGCGCCCGTGCACAACGACACATCAAGAGTTGAGGATGAAGATGACGGCCTCGTCCGCCTGGACTTGGTCATTCCTCCCGAAATGGACGGATGGCGCGCTGACCAGGCTCTGACCGTCCTTTTGGGTGCGGACTGGTCGCGTTCGCGCATCAAGCGGGATATGCAGTCGTTGACGCTGGACTCCCGCCCGGTCAAACTCTCTGAACGGGTCGTGGCAGGAGCCCGCCTGCAGCCGGTCTTGACTGATGAACCCGGGTTTGCCGATCTCAAGCCGGAGGCAATTCCTCTGGATATCGTGTACGAGGATGCCGAGATCATCGTCATCAACAAGCCCTGGGGAATGGCTGTCCATCCCTCACCGGGAACGCCGAACGGAACCGTAGTGAATGCCCTTCTGGCCCACTGCAAATCCCTTCCCGGAACGGATTCGTTCCGGCCGGGGATCGTTCACAGAATCGACAAGGACACGAGCGGACTTTTGGTCTGCGTCAAGACCGAACGGGCCCGGATTGCGCTGGCCGAAGATTTCCAGGAACGTCGTGTCCGTAAGCAGTATTCCGCCATTGTCCTCGGAAGAATGTCCCCACGGCAGGACGTCATTGACGCCCCTCTTGGCAGGGATCCGGTCAACCGGATCAAGCAGGCCGTGGTTCCCGGTGGTCGCGAGGCACGCACGGGCTACCACGTCGTCGAGGAATTTTCGAACCACTCCCTCCTCGGCATCGATCTCTTTACCGGTCGCACGCACCAGATCCGGGTTCATCTGGCATGGAAGGGACGACCGATCGTCGGAGATCCGCTCTATGCACGGAGTGATACCCTCTCGGACAGACTCTGTCTGGCGGCGGTCCGTCTCGGATTCGAGCACCCCGTCAGCCGACACGAACTCGAATGGACGATTCCCCTCCCCGGCCATATGCAGACCGCTCTCGAACGCCTGCGCAGCAGAGAGGGATAAACACTTCCAGGGTGCACCATCAAAAGGAGCCTGACCATGACCCTTGTTCATGCCATTCTCATCATCGCCGTACCGGTTCTCATCGGGGGAATCGTTATCTGGCTGGTCTTCCGCAACATCAACCGGAAATACTGTGACCTTTTCAGGAAACTCGTCCTGGCCGCCCGCGAGAATCCACGAAAAATGCAGGAATTGGTCCTCTCGACAAACAACAGGGACCGGACCCGGATTGTGGACGAGATCGCCGCGATCGAAGAGGTCGAAAAAGTCGACATCATCAAGGCCGGCAAGAAACGTTCACAACTCAGACTCCAGGCGAAGAGCCGGGGACAGGCCCGTTCCTGGCATATCGTCCTCGCAAGTGATGCCGAGAAATGGGGCATCGTCGAGTTTGCCGAGATCGACCAAGGTTAACCGGTTTCATTCCGGCCCGGCAGGGTCACCCTGAAGACCGTTTTCTCTCCCGGCACACTCTCGAACGAGAGGTCTCCGCCATGTTCTTTAATGATCCCGTAACTGACTGACAGGCCCAAACCGCTGGCCTTGTGCCTGGGCTTTGTCGTAAAGAACGGGTCGAAAATCCTCTCATGCATCTCGGGAGGAATCCCGATTCCATGGTCTTCAACTTCCAGAACGATCTGCTGCCCTTCGTACAAACAACGGATCTTGATGATCTTTTCACCGTTCCAGGTCTGGAATCGGGCAAGTAAAGCATCACGGGCGTTGTTGACAAGATTGAGGATGACCTGCTCGATCTGCTGTCTGCGACAGGGGAAAACCGGGATATGGGCCGCAATCTCCAACTCGAGAACAATCTCGTCCTTTTCGAGCTGTCGCCGGACCAGGGTGATGACATCATCAATGATTTCCTTGATGTCGACAAGAGCCTGACCTGAACCATCCTGTTGTGAGAAAGCCAGGAGGCTGCGCACAATCCGGGCTATCCGCTGGCCCTCACTGATGATCTCCGACGCCCAAGCCTGTGTCCCGGGAAGTCCCTCACTCCGGTCATAGACGAGTTGCGCGAGATTGATGATCCCCATCAAGGGGTTATTGATCTCGTGGGCCACCCCGCCGGCCATGGTCCCGATGGATTCGAGGCGCTGGGTCTGGGCAAGCTGTTGATGCATCCTGGCCCTCGCCTCAAGCGTTTCGATCCTGTCTTCCTGGGCCTTGGCCGCATTGACCAGGATCCCGGCCAGTCGCATATCCTCATCGCTGATCTCGTCATCATGCTGCTGGAGAGTCAGAATCACTGTCGGGGCACGCCGGATCCGCTTGAGCGGAAAGACAATCACTCTTTTCCATGGTGGACCGAGTTCCCCGGCCGGCAGGATGGTAATCCCGTCCCCGACACAGGAAAGGAGGTTTTCGATCCAATCTGCCCGTTTTTCACAGATATGCCGGCATTGCGCGCCGTCAGTCCTTGTCGAGCAGACGGGGCGACTCATGCCATCCGTTTTGAGCTGGAGAAACATGGTGCAACTGCTTCGGAGAATCGAAGACACGAGTTCACAGACAACCGTAATGTTGTCCATCGGTTCATCACTGAACGCGAGAAAAGCGGCATTGATCTCCTCAAGATGCCGTTGTGAACGCTTGATCCGGTTTTCGACAGCGTGTTTATACAACGCCATCTCGATTGTCACACGGAGTGCGTTTTCTTCAATCGGTTTGATCAGATATCCGAAAGGGCTTGTCGCCTTGGCCCGTTCGACAGTCTCGGTATCGGCACTGGCCGTCAGGTAGACGATCGGGACATCGAAGCGCTGGAGAATCAGCTTGGCGGTCTCCACCCCGTCGAGTTCGCCTTCAATCATGATGTCCATCAGGACAAGATCGGGCGCGGTCCTGGTGATCAGATCCAGTGCGTCCCCGCTGTTTGCAGCCATCCCGCACTCATGATAGCCCATGCGCTTGATATGCCCGCGCAAGCTCATTCCGGCGAGTTCGTCATCATCGACAATCAAAATCCGTGGTTGTGCCATCAGCCCTCCCCAGATGATGATAGCACATCTTCGGCCCTTCTCCAAGACGGGAAAAATCGGGATTGGGGAAAAAGTTGTCAGGATCGGAGTGCGATATCTCAGGTTTCGATAGGAGCGACAATTGTCATCATCCTGCCGGCTGTCTGTCCCTGCCGCCGCCAGGACCAGAACCGGCGTTCGGAATCACAGACAGTGCACCAGGGGGATACGTCGATTTGCGAAACCGGCACACCGGCGGACAGGAGCA
>ERZ795056.1215-NODE-1215-length-30336-cov-8.457812_pt1 | contig 30336 bp, 27 predicted proteins | sample MGYA00375140_ERZ795056 | MGnify/ENA primary metagenome ERZ795056 (study PRJEB30185, sample SAMN05720227) | activated sludge metagenome | isolation source: Anaerobic digester | place: USA | collected 2015-03-09 ... | reverse complement strand
TGGTTCCTGGCACACGCTTCAAAACTTCACCGGTATTTTTATCAGGTGAACGACGGATGGCTTCTGCACTGATCACCTGGGCTACAACGGAAGTGTTTTTTTGATATGCTATCAACGCAGCAGATGTTTCTTTTCGTGCGTTTGACCTTACCACAACCGCATCTTCCGTTTTTGATTTCCTGTTCAAAACAATGTCGAGATTCGTAGTCTGGTTAGCATTCACTTCTACATCATCCAGTATTTTTGATTCATACCCAACAGAAGATAATTTGATAGAGTATTTCTTTCCTGCAGGAAGGGTTATTACAAACCTGCCTTCTGTATTGGAAATAATGGCTGATTTCACCCCATCTACTTCGATGCTGACACCGCTTAATTTTTGGCCCGACGAAACATCGGTAAGCTTTCCCTCTACCTGCCCGGTTTGAGAAAAAGCGCCAAGTGATAATGCAATAAATGATATAAATAAAATGAACCCTTTCATGCCTTGTAATTTGATGCAAAGAGACAATTTGCATGTTACGCCAAGGTGAAGGAAATATTAAGCAAATGTTACGGCTATGTTACGCCAATGTTAAGGGCTATTAAAACCTGAATTGCAAGCGACAGGTGAAGATGTCATCTTTCACATCGCTGATATATCCGGGGAGGGAAGTCTTCTCATTGTTCACTTTATCGTAAAAGATCATGAGCTTAACATTGTTGTCTATATAATAATTATATCCAACTGTAAAAGTAGAAAATTTGATATCGGCCAGGTTAAGGGCAGACCCGGTTTTGCCGATCTCATCCCCACTAACCTTCGAATTGGGATCGTACCAATCGTATTTGATTACAAGCTGGTGATGGCTGTTCACTACATGATGCAACAAATAAAAGAAGGCCCCGTTGAAGTTTCTTATATAGTAACCATCATTTCCCGTTAACAAGGCTGCAGGAGTTTCTGAACTTGCTGATGTGGCCGTTTGCCTTCCTGCCAGGTATTCGGCCCTGAGTTCGGTATAACCAGCCCGGGTCTTAATCTTATATTGAATATCGGCGCCATAATATTTGCGGGGAGCAATACGGTTTTGGTTAGACGAAGATGAATCTACCATCCAGGCCTTCAATCCTCCTACTGTTTTAGTATGGTAAATGTATTTCGTGTTTTGTATTAACCCACCATTTAGACAGGAAACTGCGGCCGACAATGTAGACCTGCCGGTAAGGGGTAGCGGCTTTATGGAAAGCCTGCCGATCAGGTCTTTATGACTATCAAAATCAGCGGCGGCCGCCAGGCCCTGGCCGTTGAACAGTCCAACATCCAGTTTGAAAAACTGCAACGGATGATCCCGTTTCCGCGGTTCAAAAGATACCATGGCTCCCAGGTCGCGTTCGGTTTTCATGAGGATCTGGCTCATCCTACCCCTTTCCGGGGTTTCCCGGTCAGATGAAGACAGGTTCAATTCATAACTGATGGGTCGGGCGAACATGCCTGCCGTGAATGAAAATACCTGCAGCCTGTTTTCGTATAGCCTTCCCCAGAAGTCACGAATGGCTACTCCCCTTTCAGTGCCATCGAACTGGAAGGCAAACTGGATGGAGGGCCCTTTTGATTCGGAAAAATGAATGTAATCTACCCTGATCCTACCCCGCCTCAACATAAAACGGTTGTTTACGTTTGGAGCAAAATCGCCACCAATATAGCTTTTAGCTCCCTTAGAAGAAGCGAACTGGAATTGAGGCTGCATATATCCACCCATCCGTACATTATCGAATTTCTTGTAAATGAGCAGCATTCCACGGCCTATCTCCTTGCTGGTATCTACCATATCCATCAGTAACTGGGCTTCAGAAAAAGCCGAAAGGCAAGCTAAAAGGCAGAATAAGCTAAATTTTTTCACCCGACGTTTTGTGAGATTTGCATCAAAGTAATAATAATTTAATGTTATGCCTGTGTTAACAAATTATTATCAATTTCAAATCTGGCGTCATAGGAAGGCAGAATGATAATTTTGCGCAAAATAATTTGACCATGGCATTCAATAATATTCTGAAGATATTTTTACCTAAAGACCGGGTTTTTTACCAGTTGTTTGAAAGTGTAGCCGAGGAGTTGGTGAAAATGGGTAATAAGATGAAAGAGATCGTGAATGAACCTGACTTTGAAAAAAGGGGTAAACTCATCAAAGAAGTGGAAGACATGGAGCATGTAAATGACGAATATACTCACCGCATCTTCACCGAATTGGGCAAGAATTTTATCACGCCATTTGACCGTGAAGACATCCACTACCTTGCTACCGCATTGGATGATATTGCAGACTATATATATGCATCTGCTAAAAAAATCAATTTTTATCATGTAGATCCCAACGATATCGGCATCCAGAAAATGGGTGACCTTATTGCACTGGGTTGCGTGCAGATTCACAAAGCTGTAACCGAATTGCGCAATATGAAAAATATGCGCCAGATCACAGATGCGCTGGTGGCCATCAACAGTATTGAAAACCAGGGAGATGATATTTTTGATATGAGCATTGAGCGCTTATTCGCTACCGAACCCGATGCCAAGGAAGTTATTAAGAAAAGAGAGATCTACCAGGTGATGGAAATTGTAACAGATAAATGTGAAGATGCGGCCAATGTGATAGAATCCATCATTATCAAATACGCATAATACTAACGGCAAGGGTTAACGCTGTTTCTGAAAGTAAACCGCAACATCCAATCGCTACAACAACAAATTAACCGCATGACTTTTTTGATCGTAATCATAGCAATGGCACTGATCTTTGATTTTATCAATGGATTTCACGATGCGGCCAATTCAATTGCAACAGTTGTTTCTACAAAAGTTCTTACGCCGGGCCAGGCTGTTCTTTGGGCAGCCATGTTCAATTTTGCTGCATTCTTCATATTTAAAGATCATGGTGTAGCCAATACCATTGCCAAAACAGTAAAAACGGAGGCGGTTTATGGTCATGATATGATGCTCGTGATCTTTGCGGGCCTGCTCGCCGCCATCTTCTGGAATCTTTTCACCTGGTGGTTTGGTATTCCATCTTCCTCATCACATGCCTTGATCGGTGGTTTCGCCGGTGCTGCTGTGGCTTTTGGAGGATTCAGTTCTATCAACTCAGAACCCGTTTTAAAAACAATCGCATTTATTTTCCTCGCCCCTGTTGTGGGTATGATCATCGCATTTATAATATCGCTATGGTTCATCCATTCGTTTAAGAAGGGATGGATGCCCAAGATCATTGCATTCACCATATATGTTTTAGTAGGATTATTCCTGTATAAGAATATGGAATTTGATCCCGCAAAACTGAAATCACATTTTGAATCGTATACCCTGAAAGTGATCTTCTATTCTGCCAATTTCAAATGGATATTGCTGGCAAGTATTTTGTTGATCATGGCCAGCTTCACACTCTTTTTAAACGGGCTCAATGCAAATCGTGCCAATACCTGGTTTAAAAGATTGCAATTGGTTTCCTCTGCTGCATTCAGCATTGGTCATGGTGGAAATGATGCCCAGAAAGTAATGGGTATCATCATGGCCGCTTTAATTGCGTATAACCCTTCGGTATACAGTCTCGATCACATGGAATGGTGGGTACCGCTCGCTTGTTATGCGGCCATTGCCCTGGGAACCATGAGTGGTGGTTGGAAAATTGTAAAAACCATGGGTACTAAAATCACCAAGGTTACCCCTTTTGAAGGTGTTGCAGCAGAAACGGCCGGTGCCATTACCTTATTTGTAACAGAGGCGCTGAAGATCCCGGTAAGTACTACCCATACTATTACCGGTTCCATCATCGGTGTAGGAGCCACAAAACGTTTGTCAGCTGTTCGTTGGGGTGTAACGGTAAACTTACTATGGGCCTGGGTACTCACGATACCGATTAGTGGCTTGCTGGCTGCGATCACATTGGTTATCCTGCGATTGATATTCCCAACATCGTCGCTGCCGCATTAAACTCACTGCTTTCGAATGTGATTTTTTACTTTATTTGCAACTTCAATAAAACCTTATGCATCTATGGCAAAGTTTTGTGCAAAAGAAGCATGCTCATTCAATAAAAAAACTACTTTCGGGAGATGAAAAAAATATTAGTTACCGGTGGTTGTGGTTATATCGGTTCTCATACGATCGTTGACCTAATCCAAAACGGTTTTCATGTAATATCGGCAGACAATAACAGCAGGAGCAAACCAGCCATCCTGGAAGGAGTAGAGAGAATTACCGGGGTGAAAGTAAAAAATTACACCGTAGATCTCTGCATTTTCGATGATACCCATGCAGTTTTTGTAGAAAACCCGGATATTGACGGCATCATACATTTCGCTGCCTACAAAGCCGTTGGCGAATCGGTTGAAAACCCATTGATGTATTTCGAGAACAACAACAATTCGCTCATCAATATCCTGAAATGCGCATCGGAGTTCAATATTCCGCATTTTGTTTTTTCATCTTCCTGTACGGTTTATGGTAACCCTGATGAAAGCCCGGTTACCGAAAATACCATCACAAAGGAAGCAGAATCGCCATATGGATATACCAAGCAAATGGGCGAACAAATAGTGCGACTCACAGCCAACAGCAATGAATTGCAAACCATTTTATTGCGATATTTTAACCCGGTTGGCGCACACCCGTCTATACAGATCGGCGAAATCCCCATTGGGCGCCCGGCAAACCTGGTGCCGGCCATCACCCAAACCGCAATTGGTAAATTACCACAGATGCAGGTATATGGCAATGACTATCCAACCCGCGACGGCAGTTGCTTAAGAGATTATATTCATGTGTCGGATATCGCACATGCCCATACCCTGGCCTTGCACTACCTCATCGATCATAAAAATAAAAGCAATTGCGAAGTGTTTAACCTGGGCACCGGTAACGGGTACACGGTTTTTGAAGTGATCAAAGCTTTTGAAAAAGTAAGCCAACAAAGTCTCAACTACACAGTTGCCCCACGCAGGCCGGGAGACATCACCGCGATTTATGCTAATAACGAAAAAGCCAGGTCGCTGCTTGGTTGGTCGCCGAAATACAACCTCGATGATATGATGCTTACTGCATGGAGTTGGGAAATGAAATTAAAACAGGAAGAAACTTTATTTGGGGGTAAAAATGCCCAGTTAAATTAATGCATGTCCATTAACTTGCAGCTTCAATAAACAATCAATTATGCTATCGGATATACAGGTAACAGGAAATAAAGATACCAGGAGTGGTTTTGGTGATGGTATCCTGGAAGCGGCCCGTGCCAACAAAAATATTGTTGCATTAACGGCAGACCTTGCGGGATCGCTAAAACTCAATGGCTTCATGAAAGAATTTCCGGAACGATTTATACAATGTGGAATTGCAGAAGCCAATATGATGGGCATCGCTGCCGGTTTAACCATTGGAGGAAAAATTCCTTACACCACCACCTTTGCAAATTTTTCAACCGGCCGTGTATACGACCAGATCAGGCAGAGCATTGCCTATAGCAACAAGAACGTAAAGATTTGTGCATCGCATGCGGGTCTCACTTTGGGAGAAGATGGCGCTACACACCAGATCCTGGAAGATATCGGCCTGATGAAAATGCTCCCAGGCATGACCGTTATTGTGCCTGCGGATTATAACCAAACGAAGGCCGCCACCAAGGCGATCGCCAATTATGAAGGCCCTGTTTACCTGAGATTTGGCAGGCCGGTTTGGCCCATCTTCACCAAAGAAGAAGATTTCGTCATAGGTAAAGCACAACGTTTATCCGAAGGAACAGATATCAGTATTTTCGCCTGTGGTCATATGGTTTGGACAGCCGTTGAAGCAGCCAAAGTACTGGAAGCCCGTGGCATCAGTGTAGAACTGATCAACATACATACCATCAAACCACTTGACAGCGAAGCCGTGCTGGCTTCTATACAAAAAACAGGTTGCGCCGTTACGGTAGAAGAGCACAATATCATTGGCGGACTTGGCGACAGCATTGCACAGGTTGCTTCAAAAACATGCCCGGTGCCCATTGAATACATTGGCACAAATGATACGTTTGGAGAAAGCGGTAAACCCACCGAACTTTTGGTGAAATACGGACTCGATGCCGATCACATTATAGCTGCGGCAGACAAAGTAATGGCGAGGAAAAAAAGCTGATTTCAATATAAATCTTTAAACTTACCCGGTAAAAACCAATCTTAGGATTGGTTTTTCTATTTTTGTGCTACTTAATTAAGTTATGGCCGACCACTTAGATGATAAAGAATTACTGTTTCAATTTAAAAATGAAGCAACCAGGGAACCTGCGTTTACCCGGATTATTAAAAAATACCAGGAAAAACTGTATTGGCATATCCGCCGCATGGTGGTAGATCATGAAGATGCAAACGACGTTTTGCAGAACATGTTCATCAAGGTTTGGAAAAACCTGGACAATTTCCGGGAAGACAGCCAGCTATATACATGGCTTTACCGCATTGCTACCAATGAGAGCCTTAGTTTCATTGAACAACAGAAAAAAAGGTCCTCTGTTTCGTTGAGTGATGAAGAAAGTCATCTTTCCAATAAATTACAGGCCGACAAGCACTTCGATGGCAATAAACTGGAATGGAAACTGCAACTCGCTATTCAGCAACTGCCCGAAAAGCAAAGGGCCGTTTTCAACCTGAGATATTTTGATGAAATGCCTTACGAAGAGATGAGCCGGGTGCTGGAAACCAGCGAAGGCGCCCTGAAAGCGAGTTATCACCACGCAGTGAAAAAAATTGAAGATTATATCCTCAACCGTTAAACTTTACCAATAAAACAAGGTCAAAACAACGTGCAAAAGGACTTACACATATTAAATGAGTTAACAGAACTGGGCAGCCCACTGGCAGAATGGCCAGCTTTGAATGTGTTTACCGTTCCTGATGGTTATTTCGATCAGTTGCCCGAAAGCATCTTATCTGGTATTGAAAATCAGTTAAATACTTTATCTTTTTCAAAGCAGGCACCCGTGTCGGATGTCCCGGAAGGATATTTTGATGGCCTTGCAGACAGCATCCTGAACAGGATCAAAAACGTACCGGCATCCGGGTCAATCTTAACCGATTCACTCAGGCAGGCTTCCGTGTTCAACGTCCCCGTTCATTACTTTGATGACCTGGCAACCAATATCCTGCAACGCATACATGCGGATGAGGAAACTGAATTACCGGTAACGCTACAGTCTGTTCAACACATAAATGTATTTACGGTTCCAACGGGTTATTTTGAATCTTTACCTGAAGCCATTCAGCAACAAGTACCTGCCCCGGCCAAAGTGATCGGCATTAATACCCAGCGTTCTTTCTTTAAATATGCGATGGCTGCAGCTTTCACCGGCCTGCTCGGTTTAAGTCTATTTACTACGTTTAATAAGAAGGATGACAAGATTGATACTGCACAATCGGAACTGGTGATGGCAGATGCAAACCTGATCCTGAAGAACAATAATTTTGACCAGGAACTGGAATCATTGGGCGATAACGACATTGTGCAATATCTTCAGTCAAATGGCGAAGATGTAAAAGCAGCCCTGGTAGCTTCTGTTACAGATGAAAAAAACTTGCCATCGGAAGAAGAATATTACTTAGATGACCAAACCCTGGATAATTTTTTAAACCAACTGAATATTCCACAAACGATCAATAACTGATTTTAATAGAACTACGATGAAACATATACTACTTTTTATTTTGATGGTTGGCATGTTTACCGGCGTGTATGCGCAGGACCAGCAACCCGATGACGCCAAGGGAAAACAGAAGATCGAAGCCTTGTACGTGGCGTATATTACAAAAACGTTGAACCTGAATGAAGACGAGGCGCAAAAATTCTGGCCCGTTCATGCGCAATTTGATTCCGAATTGAAATCGGTTAAACTTGAATTACCCGAACTGGACAGGCAACAGCAACAGTTGAACATTAAAAAGAAATACCAGGACAGGTTTTCGAAGATCCTGGGCAACGACCGCACCAATGATTTCTTCCGCAAGGATGGAGAGTTCAGAAAGAAACTCGTAGAACAATTGCGAAACAAACGCCAGCAAAACAATCCTAATCAACGGCCATTCAAGCGTAGGAATTTTTAAAAAACAAGTTTTTCAGACGAATAAAATCAATCCCTTTCCAGTACGGAAAGGGATTTTTGTATATATAAAACCTAATATCCTATTAAGCAACCGGATTATAATTGAGAAAAATTATTAATAATACTTGAATCTAAAATAATTTCATATATTTTTGTAATAGGTGTTTTTCATAGGTTAGCAACGGCCAGCTCTGTCTAGGGCAGGCCTCCTTTTTTCAACTATGCATTAACGTGATGTTTGCCTGCGCATTTTACAATGCGATGCTTGGCGATTTTATATCATGATAGAAAAGAAAAGTCCAGTGCCCGGCTTTCCCTTCTTCCCACCAACGGCTTCGCAATTCCATGCTTTTTCTGCCATCTAAATCATACTTGGCAACAAACCTGTTTTTCATTTGCTGAAGTTGTGGTGCTACATCTCCCCCATAAAATATTTTTTCATTACCATTGGTTATCCAGAATACAGTATGATAAAGAGAATGCGCACCACTTACTTCATATTGTATGTAACCGTCGATCGTACCATGATCTTCGAGTAACACAAGATTATTACTGTTGGCCAAAATTGAAAACTGTGATTGATCATACGATTTGCCCGTATGCTCTAATGCATAGGTCAATTCACTTTTATTTACATAGTAAGTAGCATTGGGAAAACTTAACGTTGGTTCGGCAGCATCATTTGTTTTTACCTGGATACCTCCTGCATGATCTTTATGTAAATGACTAAGCAAAATTTTTGTAACAGAAGCCGGCTCTATCCCATTGTTGCGCAGGTTGCGGTGTAATTGCGGCATTCCACCTGGTTCAGAAAAACCAAGACCCGTATCGATGAGGATAATATCCTTTTCGGTCACTACTACAAATGGTTGTACTTCCACCAGCAAACTCCCGGCAGGGCGATGATGCAATACATCCTGCTCCTTATTAAAAGGGACGAATACTTTGGTTTGATCGATGGTAAAACTGCCTTCGCTGAGCGGTATAATTTTCATGACTGCAATTTAGTTCAAATCGCCCAGTGGCCTTAAAACAGGCACTTATACCCGGTAGATCAACGTAAAACCATTTGCCTGTCTGCATCCAGTTTGATGAGGATAAACAGCAGGATGGTGAACGTGAGCAAAGAGGAACCGCCATAACTCATTAAAGGCAAAGTGATGCCGATCACGGGTGCAAGGCCGATGGTCATGCATATATTGATGGCTATGTGAAAGAATAAGATACCGGCTACCGAGTACGCATATACGCGACTGAAGGTGCTTCGTTGGCGTTCGGCTATGAAAACGATGCGCAATAGCATGAAGAGGTACAGCAACATGAGGATGGTACTTCCTACAAAGCCGAAATTCTCTCCTACCGATGTAAAAATAAAATCGGTATGTTGTTCGGGAACGAAATCGCCCTGTGTTTGGGTACCTTTCAAAAAACCCTTACCAAGTACTCCTCCCGATCCAATGGCGATCTTTGATTGTTTCACATTATAATTCTCTTTGTCGGTTTTAGCTTTTTTAGAAACAGGATCGGCATTGTTCAGCTCAACGGTAGCGGCATCTACAAAAGGATTGTCGCGGCCAACCATGCTGAAAATCCTGTCGGCCTGGTATTTTTGAAACACGTGCTTGAATAGAAAAGGCACTGCTACGCCCACGAAAAATGAACTGAGCATCCATAACCCGATTATGATGAGCAGCAACCCTTTATTTCGCTTGATCTTTCTCTTAAGAAAATAAATGCACAATAAGGCTATCACTGCCAATGAAATGATGAGCGTAGTGGATGGCAACAACAATGTGATCACGAGTAACACCCCGAACGAAGCCCCGAATACAAGATAACCGGGTGGAAATCCCTCACGATACATCGGTAACAGGAATGAAAAGTACACAAGTGCTAACCCGGTTTCATTTTGCAGGATGGAAAAAACAACCGGCAAAAAACAAATTCCCGAAGCAATGAGTTGGGAGCGGGATTTGCTGAAATCTGTATCAGATCTGGATAGGTATTTCGCAAGGGCCAACGCGGTAAAAATTTTACAGGTCTCTACCGGCTGAAGATTCATAAAACCCAGTGGTATCCAGCTCTTTGAGCCATTTACATTTTTGCCTATAACAAATGTGGCCATCATCAGCAGGATGCCTAAAATGTAGAGGATATTGGGTGTTGCCGTAAAAAATTTACTGTCAGTAAGTAATATAAATGTAGCCAGCACCACACATATGATCATGTAAAGGAACTGTTTGCTGTAATTCTTTTTGAATTCGAAAAGTGATTTAAAAAAATCATCATTCGATTTATACTCCACTGAAAATATGCACAGCAAACCAAAGATCACGATGATGGCATACAGCCAGATCATGACCCAATCCTTTCCCCTCAGTATGACCGTTTTCTTTTGAAACATTTTCTATTAATATCAGTTTGTGCTGTTAACTTTTCCTGGCAGTATCAATTACCGGTGAAATACGTTTTTCATCGGGCAATATCGCTGGTGATTTTACAATAGTGTCCGGTATATTTTCACTTTTGGGCTTTTCCTTTTTTGCCTTCTCCAGTTCTTCACTATCCACACCATCTTCCAGTCCAATGGTATCTTTCACAATTTTGATATAACCTTTTGCCAGCAGGTATGCCGAATCTTTAGAATGCCTCAGGGAATCCTGTTTCCTGAGTTCTGCAAATATCCTCGGGGGCATCAGGTTGAGGTTTGACAATTGTTCCAACCTGGCCAGCCTGGCTTTGTCGGTAATGGAATCTTTCAGGTATTTTTCTATCATTAGTCCTACTATCGGTGCCGCATAGGTGCCTCCAAACCGTCCGCTGTTTTCAACCACGCACATGATGGCAATTCTTGGGTTGTCCCTTGGTGCGAATCCGCAAAAGAAAGAGTGGTTCTGTTGTTTCACTCCACGGTAGTAGTTTTCCACGGTACCTGTTTTTCCGCAAATGGCAATGTCGGCCACTTTTGCGCCCGCACCTGTTCCGCGGTCAACCACGCCCTGCATACCGTCGTGTACCACTTCAAAGATACTGTCTGGGATATCAGTGGGTTCGATGGGATTTTTATATTTATCTAGTATATTAAATCTATCACCACCTTCTATTGAATCAACCACATGTGGTGTGATATACCATCCTTTATTGGCGATGTAGGCCATTTCGTTAGCCACCTGGAGCGGCGTTACATCTACCTCTCCCTGCCCGATACTCACCGAACGGAATGTACAGAAATTCCAATGGCCTTCTCCATATACCTTATTATAGGAATCAGGCGTTGGAATATTTCCGCTTTTTTCGGAAGGAACATCCACGCCAAGTTTACGGCCTAACCCGAATGCATACATGTAGTTATCCCAGCTGCGGAGAGCGCTATCGATATTCGGAAATTTTGGGTTATTGATCACCCGCATCATCACGTTGGCAAAATAAGTGTTATCCGAAATGGTGATGGCACTGCGCAGGTCGAAGGTTCCCACATCCAGGCAACGCATGGGCTTTGCGCCACCGCAGCCATAAAATGCTCCTGAACATGAAAACCGGGTATCTGTTGATATAACTCCTTCGTGCAAACCTATCAGGGCCTGCAGGGTTTTGAAGGTAGAGCCGGGAGAATAGGTTGCACTCACGGTTCGGTTAAGCAAAGGGAGAGCAGGGTTCAGAAAAAGTTCGGAAAAGTGTTTTCTTCTTTCACTGCCGGTGAGGTATTTGGGCTGATAGGTAGGCGCACTCACCATGGCAAGGATCCCTCCTGTTCGCGGATCTATCGCTACGATAGAACCCAGTTTATTCTGCATCAGTTTTTCTCCCAGCTGCTGTAATTCAATGTCGAGTGAAGTGTGCAGGTTTTGCCCGGCTATAGCATTGGTATCATAAACACCTTTTTCAAGTTTTTCGGTAAGGCGGTTCTTATTATCCCGTTTCCAGTATTCGATACCTCTTTCACCCATAAGCACGCGTTCATAACTTCTTTCCAAACCGGTCATGCCGGCATAATCGCCCGATACATATCCTTCCTGGGGATGTCTCTTTAAAAAGTTGGTATCCACTTCTGCCGTGTACCCGAGTACGTTAGCAGCTGCATCGTAAGGATAACTTCGTACCGAACGCTCCTGCAGGTAAAACCCCGGGGCAAAGCGATACATGGATTCATTAAGCATGGCCATTTTTTCCTCGCTGAGCAATGCTTCAAATACCGATGGCCTCGACCTGCCGTTCCGAATGATGAGGTCGATGATCTTTTTGTTGAATTGTGCTGTATCAATATTCAGGATTCTGCATAACGTTGCCGTATCCACGCCCTTAAGTTTATTTGGCGTAACCATCAGGTCAGAAATATTTGTGTTTTGCAGGATGGCATTCCGGTGACGGTCAAACACGATACCTCTATCCGGGTAAACCACTTTCCTGAATATCCCCTGGTCTTCGGCAAGCACTTTATACTTACTCGTAAATACCTGCAGCGTAAAAAGCCTGGCAATAATAATTACAAACAGGGAGATGAATATTAAGCGGATTACATTTTTTCTTGACTGGTTAAATACAGACATATATACCTCCAGCCCTTACACAGCCGGTGTTTTCCGGTAATGTCGAGGGTATTTAGATTTTATTAAATGGCAGATTATACCGACTTATGAAAACAGGCAGTTTATCTGAACAGCAAATTAGCTAATTACACGGTATTCGTTTTAAATTTTTGCTTCCGGGTGAATAATAATTCTGCGATCAGGATCAGGAGAAGGCTTACAGCTGTAGACAAGATCGTTTTAATGAAGAAATACCATATGTCTCCAAATTGCCAGGCTTCCAGGAAAAAAAGCCATCCATTGTGCAGCAGGCTGAGTAAACCGGCATAAATGAGGTAAGGCATCATACCACCCATGCTTTTAAAAGAAGGCTCATCGTAGTTTGTTTCTGCGCCTTCCTGGGGAATCATAAGGTTTACCAGGAATGGACGCACATAAGCGATGAGTACACAGGCAGCTGTATGAAAACCCGGGTGATGACGGAAACTATCGAGGGTGAAACCAAGCAGAAATGCGATCAGCATCAGCCAGGTGCGGTTCATGTTAAAAGGCAACCATAAAATAAACATGAAATAAATATATGGAGTGACCATCTGGTGCAGGTGTATCTTATCCAGTACATATACCTGGAAGAGGATAAATAAAATAAACCGGATAATATTTTTAACTAAGCTGCTCATGATGGTACCCTACTGGTATCAATGCTGTTTATTTAATTTGTCGATGATCTTATTAACGGGTTCCTGGTGTTCATTGTAAATGGCATAAACATATTGCAGGTTATAGAAATTGGCTGCCGTATGAAATTTCACTTTATAATAATTTGAACTCGATTCGGTGTAAACACCTTCTACACGCCCGATCAACATCCCTTTTGGAAACGTGGTGCTGAACCCGCTGGTGATGATTGAATCGCCTTTGGCTATGCGGGCGCTTTTCGGAATATTGGTGAGGGTAACAAGGTTAGGTTCTTTTCCATCCCAGTTGAGTGTGCCCGTTTCTCCACCCTTTAATAATTTTCCGCTGATGCGACTGTCTTTGTGCAGCATGCTCATCACTACTGAATAATCATCGGTGACCTCTGTTATGATACCCACTACTGCGTTGTTTGGATCTACAATGCCCATGCCCTCTTTCATTTGTTGAGAGCGGCCCCTGGAAAGTATGATATAATTGTTTTGCGTGGAAACCGAATTGGAAACAACCCTGGCATGCAGGAACTGGTATTTGCGGAATTGCAACAAAGAATCGATACGGATAGAATCAACAACAGACTTTGATACAGTATCGGGCAATTCAAAATTCTGTTTCAAGGTATTGTACAACTTTTCATTGGCCTTGATCAGTGAATCGTTCGTTTTTTTGAGATGGAAATATTGTTCGACCTTACTGTATTGGCTGTTAACCCTACCGGTAAGCTGGTTCGACATATTGCCGAAAGCCGCATGATGATAGCGGCTGTAATGAACAATGAAATAAATGCTGATCACCTGCAATAGCAGGAAAAGAATGAAATTGAAGTACCGGCGGATAAATAGAAAGATGTTACGCACCTGCTTCTAATATTTTTGAGTATTGTTCCAACTGCCCGGCAGGAAAGCGGCAACTGTTTGTATTAATCGGATTTATCGCATTACGAAAGGAAACCTGTCATAATTTTTCAATGCTATACCCGTTCCTCTTACCACACTTTTCAGTGGGTCATCGGCTACGTGTACCGGCAATTTAATTTTATTGGTCAGCCTTTTATCCAGTCCTCTTAACAAGGCACCACCACCGGTTATGTATAAACCACGGCGATAGATATCCGCAGCAAGTTCGGGAGGAGTTGTTTCCAATGCTTTCAGAATGGCTTCTTCGATCTTAAAGATGCTTTTATCAAGTGCTTCAGCTACTTCCTGGTAGCTCACCATTACCTGCTTAGGTATACCGGTTACCAGGTCACGCCCGTTTACCGGAATATCATCCGGGGGATTTTCCAGGTCTTTCATTGCTGCGCCAACCTGTATTTTGATCTGTTCAGCGGTACGTTCACCAATCAACAGGCTATGATACCTGCGCAGGGCTTCCATGATATCTGCAGTAAATTCATCACCGGCAATACGGATACTTTGATCGCAAACGATACCTGCAAGGGCGATCACGGTAATACCCGTAGTTCCACCGCCAATATCGATGATCATATTGCCCACAGGCTCTTCCACATCTATTCCAATACCCAGGGCGGCTGCCATGGGTTCATGAATCAGGTAAACTTCTTTGGCTCCGGCTTGTTCAGCACTGTCGCGAACAGCCCTTTTTTCCACTTCGGTAATGCTGCTCGGTATGCAGATCATCATTCGCCAGCTAGGGGCAAATAAAGGCTTTTTGGGATATACCAATTTGATCAGCTCCCTGATCATCAGTTCTGCGGCATTGAAATCGGCAATCACCCCATCGCGGAGTGGACGAACGGTACGGATGCTTTCATGGGTCTTTTCATGCATCATCAGCGCCTTCTTACCCACGGCCAGCAGGTTCTTAGGGTTATTCCTGTCTAGTGCTACAATCGACGGCTCGTTTACCACTACTTCATCATTGTGAATGATGAGCGTATTTGCGGTACCGAGGTCTATTGCAATTTCCTGTGTGAAAAAATTAAAAATGCCCATATTTTATTTGGTGACAATCGTATGTAATGATTGCAGGCAAAGTTGATGTAAAATATTGGATTTAACAACGCCAAATGATTTATTTCTCAACAATTTGGCTAACGGTGTTGATAGGTGATCCCGGCCAGGATTTCATTTGCTAAACATATTAGTTTTTAAGGATGCTTACCTGGCAGAAATAATTATCGTCTACCGTTTCACGTTAGTGGCTGAATGTAGAAAGAAAAAACATCATTTCAATTGACCTGTCAGGGAAATTCGTAGCCGATATCAGGGCGGTAATACATGTCTTCAAAATAGAGTTGCTCCATCATGTATTGGGCCAGTTCTGAAGCCTCTTTGATATTGCTCCCAAGCGCCGTAACGGCCAGTACACGGCCCCCGTTGGTAACAACGGTATCATCTGCCGGTTTGGTGCCCGAGTGAAACACAATGCAATCTTCCAGGGGTTCTTCATCAAGGCCGTTGATTGCTTTTCCTGTTTCATAGGTTCCCGGATATCCACCACTTACCGCAACAATCGTGGCTGCTGCTCTTTCATCAATATCGATCTGAATCGTATTAAGCTCCTGGCGGGCGATAGCGGAGAATAATTCAACCAGGTCGTTCTTTAACCTGGGAATGATGACTTCTGTTTCGGGATCGCCGAGCCTGCAGTTGTATTCAATCACGTATGGTTCACCGTTGGTGATCATCAGCCCGATAAAAATGAATCCTTTGTAATCGAGTTTATCTTTTTGAAGCCCTGCAATGGTGGGTTTAATGATCCTGGTTTCTGCCTTTTCCCTGAGCGTATCATCAAAAAAAGGTATCGGGCTCACAGCGCCCATTCCACCTGTATTCAGGCCTTTGTCGCCCTGGCCTATTCGTTTGTAATCTTTTGCTTCGGGCAATAAAACATAATGTTTGCCATCCGTTACTACAAAAACACTGATCTCGATACCGCTCAGGAATTCTTCGATCACTACTTTCTTTCCCGCTTCCCCAAATTTAGAGCGGATGATCATCAGTTCAAATTCGGCCAGTGCTTCCAGCTGACTCTGGCAGATCAACACACCTTTGCCGGCTGCCAATCCATCGGCTTTTAATACGATGGGTAAAGAATGTTGCCGGATATAGGCTACGCCTTCATCATAATTATCAATGGTAAATTCTTTATAAGCAGCTGTAGGGATGCCATGATGCTGCATGAAAGATTTTGCAAATGTTTTGCTCCCTTCCAATTGCGAAGCTGCCATAGATGGGCCAATAACCTGGATATGTTTGGTGGCTTCATTGTCGGAAAAAAAATCGGTGATCCCTTTTACAAGCGGTTCCTCAGGACCAACAATCACAAGGCTTACCTGGTGGGTAATACATGCCTGGCTCAAACCATCAAAATCGGAAACTTCCAATGCAAGGTTAGTTCCGCAAAGAGCGGTACCTGCGTTACCCGGGGCAATGAACAATCCTTCACAATGCCTGCTCTGCTTTAATTTCCATGCCAATGCGTGTTCCCTGCCGCCCGATCCGATAATAAGAATATTCATGCCTGATTTTTGTTAGGAATTTTATAAGATTCGGCAATTTATATTACTACTGAATGATAACAAGATTATTTTTTTCAAACGGTCATTATAATCTATTATTGAACATCATTATTAATCCCTGCAACGATAATTTATTTGATAGTGATAAAAAGAATTTCGCTATTTTGAGCCACTATAAAAAACTAGTATTTAAAAACCAACTAATATGAGTGAACAAATAAAAGCGGGTAAACACCCAAAAGGATTATACATATTGTTTTTTACGGAAATGTGGGAACGTTTTGGGTATTATTTAATGGTTGGGATTTTATTTTTATTCTTAACAGATGGATCAGGTAAAGGTCTTCCAAGAGCAATGGGTGCTGATGTGGTAGGAACATTTATCGCATTGGTGTATTTGACACCTTTTATCGGAGGATTATTAGCCGATCGGTATCTGGGTTATATTAAATCAATTTTTATAGGCGGCACATTGATGGCTGCTGGTTATCTTACAATTGCTTTACCGGGAGATTACACGGCTTATATATCAATGGGTTTGATCATTATCGGTAATGGTTTTTTTAAGCCAAATATATCTACCCTGTTAGGGAATATGTATAACCGGGAAGACCTTCAACCGTTGAAAGACAATGCCTATAATATTTTTTATATGGGTATTAATATCGGGGCATTCTTCTGCAACTTTATTGCAGCTATTCTTCGTAATAGGATCGGTTGGCAAGCAGCATTTTCTGCCGCAGGAGTAGGTTTGATCATTGGATTGATCGTTCTTGCATTTAGTTTAAAGCATATAAAAACTTATGATGTAAAAAGGGCTATGCAGCCTGGCGATATGCCTACATCCAAAATACTCGGAACTGTATTTGTACCTATGGTCATTTTTGCAATACTTGGCTGGTTCCTCCCAGGAAACATCTTCGGCAGTGATTCAGCAGATGCATTCATATTTGCCTGTGTTCCGGTAATAGTATTCTATGTTACGCTTTGGAGGAAAGAAAAAGGTGAGGATAAAAAAGGTATCGGCGCATTGCTATTTGTGTTCGCTGTTTCCGTGATCTTCTGGACCATCTACAATCAAAACTCAACCGGCTTAACCATTTGGGCAGAAACACATACAGACCGCTCGATACCAGAGTTTATGGAAAAACCAGCTGATGCAGTATATACTTTGCAAACGCTTAAAACAAGTGGACAAAGCGTAGATAGCCTTGATCAATACTTAAGGGTTGTAACAGATGATTCGGGGAATGCGATCAAGTCCATGGGTTCAGATCCTTATTTTGCAAATATGCCTAAAGATAAATGGCCGCCAAGTGGTGCTGTCAAAGTAGGTAATACTGAATTGTTTCAGTCGATAAATCCTTTTTTCATTGTTGCATTCACTCCGCTACTAATATTATTCTTTGCATGGCGATCCCGAAAAGGAAAGCCTGTAAGTACTGCCAGTAAATTTGCCTGGGCATTGGTCATATCCGGATTAAGTGCGCTGGTAATGGTTTTCGCTGTAATGTCGGTACCAAGTATCTATACACACAAAACAAGTTCGTTCTGGCTCTTCTTCACGTATGGCGTATTTACTGTAAGTGAGATATGCCTAAGCCCGATAGGATTGTCATTTGTTTCCAAACTTGCTCCACAACGTTTAACCGCTTTGATGATGGGTGGATGGTTTATTTCCACTTCGTTGGGTGGTAAGGTTGCAGGTATCATGGCTAGTTCCTGGGATAACATGACTGATAAACGAATATTCTTTGGAATAATCGCAGTTGCTGCTATCCTTGGTGGTTTACTTATTTTCAGCAAGGTAAAATCACTCGATAAAATCGTTAAAGACAAAACCGGTTCAGCATAAATTATTCATGATCACAACAAGGCGATACCTCAACGTATCGCCTTTTTATTTATCTTCCTTTTCTAAACCAACTGTTCATGATGGAGAAAAAAATATTCCAACCCTTCGTGTCGCCCCAAACGATCATGAAAGAACTTACCGTAAAATCCATTTTACTGGGAAGCCTTTTCGGGGTGATATTCGGAGCTGCTACTGTTTACCTGGCATTAAAAGCCGGACTAACTGTTTCTGCCTCTATTCCCATTGCGGTTATTGCCATTACGCTTGGCCGTAAGTTCTTCAAAACAACGATCCTCGAAAATAATATCATACAAACAACCGGCAGTGCCGGGGAAAGCATTGCATCGGGTGTAGCATTTACCTTACCAGGTTTCCTATTCTTATCCTCGCCCGACAGCGCTTCCTATTTCAATTACCTCACCATCCTGATCCTCGCCATTGTGGGTGGTATGCTGGGAACCTTGTTAATGGTGCCTTTGCGAAAAGCCCTCATCGTAAATGAGCATGAAACCCTTCCCTACCCTGAAGGAACAGCTTGCGGTGATGTATTGAAGGCCGGTGAAAAAGGTGGCGATTTTGCGAAGACTGCTTTCTGGGGACTTGGTGTGGCCTTTGGATATGCCATTTTACAAAAGATCTTTCACGTGATTGCAGAAACACCTTTCTGGATCACCAAACAAACCAATAAATTTTTCCCTTCTGCAAAACTCAGCGGTGAAATTACCCCTGAGTATATGGGAGTGGGTTATATCATAGGTCCACGCATTTCGGGCGTATTGGTTGCGGGCGGGGTTCTCAGCTGGCTCGTGTTGATTCCGCTATTATCGTCGATCGTTCCTTCAGATACCATCGCCAACCAACTTGTAAAACTTGGTTATCTAAAAGATATTGCAACAGACGGTGGCAAAGGCGGATGGGTTGCAGCTACGCATACGTTTACCGATTATTCGGCTGCTATATATTATGCTTTCATTCGCCAGATAGGTGCCGGGGCCGTAGCGGCAGGTGGCATCATCACGTTGATCAAAACCATTCCAACCATTGTTAAATCAGTGAAAGGAAGTTTTACTTCTATTAAAAGTAATGCCGGAGACGAAAATGCGGTTGTGCTGAGAACCGAAAGGGACCTGAGCATAAAAGTAGTTGGATTCGGAAGTCTTGGCCTGGTGGCGTTGATCGCTCTATTGCCACAAGTGCCTGGTGACAGCATTTTACAGAAATTACTCATAGGCATCCTGGTGATCATTTTCGGTGCACTCTTTGTAACTGTATCCTCCAGGATCGTAGGATTAATCGGATCTTCTAACAATCCCATCAGCGGTATGACCATTGCAACGGTAATGGGTACCAGCTTAATTTTTATGGCTGTTGGTTGGACCGGACAGGCTTATGAACCACTTGTATTGGTGGTAGGTGGTATGATTTGTATTGCAGCGGCAAATGCCGGCGCAACTTCGCAGGATCTTAAAAGCGGTTATATTGTTGGTGCCACACCCAGGAACCAGCAGATCGCTTTATTTGTAGGAGCCATTGTATCATCGATCGTGATTGGTATTACTGTAAAATACCTTGATAAACCAAGCGCAGAAATGATGGCACAAGGAATTCAACATGCCATTGGTACCGAAAAATATCCTGCACCGCAGGCAACGTTAATGGCTACCCTAATTAAAGGTATACTCTCTTTCAACCTCGATTGGCAGTATGTATTCGTAGGTATATTCCTGGCAGTGGTAATGGAACTTTGTGGCATACGTTCGTTAAGTTTTGCAGTGGGTGCTTACCTGCCTTTATCTACAACCTTGCCAATTGCCATTGGTGGTGCTATCAAAGGATTGATCGATCATAAAAAGAAAAAAGATCACATCGTAACCACAGCGGAAGAAGATGAACTTGGAAAGGGAAGTCTTTTTGCTACCGGTCTTGTTGCCGGTGGTGCTGTAGCCGGGGTGATCATCGCATTTGTGGCGGGAAGCGACAGTGGCGACAGGTTCCTTAAAGCCATAAGTATGGAAGAAACACTCAGCAATGGTTTAGGCACAAATGCATATTACCTCCTGGGTGTATTGTTCTTTGCATTCATGGGATGGATTTTATATAAAACGGCATTGAAAAAATAATCGACAGCCAGGAAAATTGTCAAAGGCTAACACGTTCTCATTATTCATTTGAAAAGAAATTATTATGTGGAAAAATCATCCCAAAGCATTGCCCTTCCTGTTTTTCAGTGAAATGTGGGAACGATTTGGTTATTACCTGATGATTGGCATTTTCACCTTTTATCTGAAAGATGCGGTGCATGGATTTAATATGGATGAAAAAGAATCAGCCAGCCTGTATGGTACTTTTATTGCATTGGTTTTCTTTACGCCATTCCTGGGTGGTTTGCTGGCCGATCGTTATTTAGGTTATCGCCGCTCTATCATCCTGGGTGGATTGATGATGGGCGTTGGTTATTGTATGATGGGCATTCACAACATCAACATGCTGTACCTGTCGATGTCGTTGGTGATCATTGGCAATGGTTTTTTTAAGCCTAATATTTCAACATTGTTAGGAAATGTTTATTCAACCCCAACACACAAATCACAGAAAGACGAAGGCTATAATATATTTTACATGGGCATCAACATCGGTGCATTTGTATGTAATTTTTTCGGCGCTGCATTATACACTACTATTGGATGGGGAGCTGCCTTCATGGCGGCGGGTGTAGGCATGTTCATTGGAGTGATCACTTTTATTGCCGGTACTAAACATTATAAAGAATATGATGTAAGAAAACCTTTGCAGGAAGGCGATATGCCACTTTGGAAAATTCTGGCGTCGGTGATATTGCCATCCATCTTATTTGGTGTGATCGGCTGGTTCATCAAAGGCGATCAATACATCTTCGATTCAAACTCTACCGATGCATTCATCTTTGCCTGTATTCCCGTGCTGGTTTTTTATGTGGTATTGTTGGTCAGGAGCAACAAGGAAGAAAGGCCCGCAATGGGGGCCATGCTGGCCATCTTTGCCGTAGTGATCCTCTTTTGGGCCATCTTTAAACAAAACGGTTCTGCATTGAATACCTGGGCAAGCCGGTATACTGAACGACATGTAAGCGGAACACCTGAGAATATACTCAGTGCTTTGAAACAAACGCAAACGATCGAATATAAAAAGGATTCGGTGACGAAATTAGATGGACAGTTTCGCAAAGTAAAAGAGAATGGTGTAGAAGTAAAAGAATATAATTATCCTTCTTATTTTAAGAACATGAATTTCCAGAAAGATCCTGTTCCGGATGGAGGTAACGTGAAGGCGTGGGTGCCGAGTTTGAGCCAATCGATCAATCCTTTTTGGGTGATCGCCCTTACCCCGTTGGTAGTGGCCATGTTTACCTGGTTACGAAGGAAAGGAAAAGAACCCTCCACACCTACCAAGATAGCTTTTGGTTTATTGATATCGGCTCTTTCTGTTTTGATCATGATCGCCGCCGTAAAGATTGGCAGCAATGGGGCAGAAAAAGTAAGTGTATGGTGGCTGATCGGAAGTTACGGTGTGGTAACCATTGGTGAGCTTTTTTTAAGCCCCATGGGATTATCCCTTGTATCGAAATTAAGTCCGGTTAGAATTACTTCACTAATGATGGGAGGCTGGTTTGTATCTACTTCCATCGGAAATAAACTCAGTGGAATCCTGGCCAGCAAATGGGATGAGTATGATGACAAAGCCAGTTATTTCTGGCTGAATTTCATCTTACTGTTTGCAGCCGCCATCTTCTTGTTCATCCTGCTCAAATGGCTGAACCGGGTGATGAAAGAGAAGGGCGTGAACTAAATGATCAGATGCATTCAATTTGCATGTAGTTGGTAATCTACTTGTTCGTAACTTGTAGTATACATTCAACCTGCATGAGTATTCGTGTATTTAAATACCTCTCTCCCGTAAGCATTTTTGTATTGGCCTGGGTTTCGTTTACCCATACCAGTTGGTTTACCTGGCTGCCCATGCTGTATGCCTGGATGTTCATTCCTTTCCTGGAATTATTCCTTCAACCCGACACATCAAACATGAGTGCTGCTGAAGAAGAAATGGCTAAAAAAAACCGGGTGTATGATTTCCTGCTTTATCTCATCGTAGTACTTCAATATGGCGCACTCTTATACTTTATGTATTCAATGACGCAAACCGATCTGCTATGGTGGGAAAAGCTTGGCAGGATCATGAGCATGGGATTGCTATGTGGAACGTTTGGCATCAATGTGGCGCACGAACTGGGGCATCGGTCAAATAAATATGAACAGCTGATGGCGAAAGCATTGCTTGCTACATCGTTGTACATGCACTTTTTCATCGAACACAACAAAGGGCATCATAAAAATGTAGCCACACCCGAAGATCCGAGTTCGGCCCGGTATAACGAGCCCGTGTACACGTTTTTTCTTCGCACGATAATTTTTTCTTATTTATCCGCCTGGAAAATAGCCAATGCAGATGCCCGTAAAAAAGGAACACCTGCTTTCAGTATTCACAATGAAATGATACAGGCACATTTCTTCCAGGGGTTGTTGCTGGCACTCACCTGGTATTTTTGGGGAGGAATGATCATGGTATATTTTATTTGTGCAGCAGCCATTGGCATTCTCCTGTTGGAAACAGTGAATTATATTGAACATTATGGATTGCAACGCAGGCTACAGGAGAATGGAATGTACGAACGGGCCATGCCACAACATAGCTGGAACAGCAGCCACCCGCTTGGTCGTATCATGTTGTTTGAATTAAGCAGGCATAGTGATCATCATTACCTGGCCAGCCGAAAATACCAGGTATTGAAACATCATGAAGAAGCACCTCAATTGCCAACGGGTTACCCGGGAAGTATGATCATTTCATTATTTCCTCCGCTATGGTTTTATATTATGAACCGGAAGATCAAACAACTTGCGCAGACTGATCAATAGACATTTCAGCATGTACACCGAACATGCTATCACCGTATTTTTCTGAAATTTATTCCTGCATTATTTGCGCTCGATCATTGATGCGCCAAAATAATGATGCAACACTTTTGGCAAATGAATGCCATCGGCCTGTTGATTGTTTTCGAGCAGGGCAGCCACAATGCGGGGCAGCGCCAAAGAAGATCCATTCAAAGAATGCAGCAATTGGGTTTTACCGGCGTCATCGCGGTAACGTATCTTCATCCGGTTTGTCTGGAAGGTTTCGAAATTGCTGACAGAGCTCACTTCCAGCCATTTCTGCTGGGCGGCACTGTATACTTCAAAATCGTAGGTAAGGGCTGACGTGAAGCCCATATCGCCACCGCATAAACGAAGTATGCGGTAAGGAAGTTCGAGGAATTGAAGTAACCTTTCAACATGGTTCACCATTTCCTCCAGTACATCATAACTTTGTTGTGGATTTACCAGTTGAATGATCTCCACTTTGTCGAACTGGTGCACCCGGTTCAATCCACGTACATCGGAACCAAAACTTCCGGCTTCCCGGCGAAAGCAAGGTGTATAGGCCGTCATCTTAACCGGCAGGTCGGTATCCTTCACAATTTCATTGCTGTAAATATTGGTAACAGGTACTTCTGCAGTTGGGATCAGGTATAGTTTGTCTTCGGTGATATGATACATCTGTCCTTCTTTATCGGGCAGCTGCCCCGTACCGTAAGCCGTATTTTCATTCACCATCAATGGTGGCATGTATTCGGTATACCCTGCACCTGTATTATAATCTAAAAAATACTGGATTAAAGATCGTTGCAGTTTGGCACCCTTTCCTTTGAATACAGGGAATCCGCTACCGGTAAGTTTCGCACCGGTTTCAAAATCGATGAGGTCGTATTGTTTGATCAGGTCCCAATGCGGAACCGCATCTGCATGCAACGCTGGCATATTCCCTCCTTCTCTCACTACTTCATTGTCTTCTGCGCTTTTGCCCGCAGGCACACTGTTATGGGGAAGATTGGGCAGCAATAATATTTGCTTTGTAAAATTTTCTTCAAGCTGTTGCAGTTCGGTAGTTTTTGCCGTTAACTCAAGCTTCAATGCGGCCACTTCCGATTTCTTGGTTTCAGCAGCTTCTTTTTCTCCTTTACCCATCAACATACCGATCTCTTTAGAGAGGCCATTAATGCTTGCCTGGGCTGCTTCGGTAAGAGATTTTATGCGGCGTAGTGCTTCGTCTGTTTCCAAAATGGAATCTACCAACTCTATTTGTGCGAAATTTCTTACTGCCAGCCTTTCCTTTACCAGCGCTGTATGCTGCCGTATATAATTTACCTGTAACATCTATTTTCTTGAATTTTTTGAAATCATTAAGATGGCAAAGATAAACGGGAAAAGCTTATTACATACATTTGCGGCATGCAACATACCGAAGAAGACCTGCAGGTGAGGTGGCTGAAACTCCGCATCAAACTAAAAGAACGGTTTAATATTAAACCGGACATGAATGGTGTGTTGTTGCTGATCGGTGTACAGGAACTGGGCCAGGGGCCGCAGGAGTTCAGCAAAGAACAGAAGCAGGACCTGATGCACATCGCCATTTGTACGATCCTTTCAGCAAGCGGCTATTACCGGTTCGATGGACATGATGATGAAGGCTGGCCACACTTCAGCCTGGCAAAACCATTGCCTGGTTTTGACCTGATGGAACAGGAAAATTTTCTAAAAGATCATATTTTACTTTATTTTCAAGCGCAGGATTTTATTTAATGATAAAAAAAATCAACTAACCGAAATAAAAATGAAACAAATGAAGGCATGTAAATTTCTAGTTATCTTTTTAATGGCCGGTCTTTTTGCCGGAAATACAATAGCCCAGGTTAAAAAAAACCCGGTAAAACCACGGACCGCTACCGTTAGAAAAACCGCGGCCAAAGAAGTTGTTAGTGAGGTAAAAATCGATAAATCGGTAAGGGTAAAAATCGTTACAGATTCGGGTATCATCATTGTAAAGCTGTACGATTCTACTCCACTTCACCGCGATAATTTTGCAAAACTGGTTAACGAACATTTTTACGATAGCCTGCTTTTTCACCGCGTGATCCAGGGTTTTATGATCCAGGGCGGTGACCCATTAAGTAAAAATGCACAACCAGGTGCTCCTTTGGGAATGGGTGGTGGCGACATGACCCGCATTCCTGCCGAATTCAGGTCTTCCCTGATCCATAAAAAAGGTGCATTGGCGGCTGCACGCGATGGCAATCCTGAAAAGGCGAGCAGCGCCTGCCAGTTTTACATTGTACAAGGCAAACCCGCTTCTGATCCTGAACTTGACATGATCGAAAAAAGCAATGGAATCAAATACACAGCAGCACAACGCGGTATATACAAGACTAAAGGCGGTACGCCTTTTCTGGATAATAACTATACCGTTTTCGGAGAAGTAGAAAGTGGTATGGAAGTTATAGATAAGATCGCCTCTGTTGCAAAAGCGCCCGGCGACAGGCCCATTGGTGATGTTCGCATGCACATGGAGATTATTAAATAATTACTGAATGGCTTCTGTGTTTTTTCTGTTAAATTGCAGCATCAAATTTTACCAACAACTTATAAATTAATTCAGATGAATTTTCCAGCGAACTTACGGTATACAAAAGATCATGAATGGGTGTTATTGGATGGTAACACTGCGACAATTGGTGTCACCGATTTTGCCCAGCACGAATTGGGTGATATCGTTTATGTAGATATTAATACAAAAGGAAAATCTCTCTCGGCCGAAGAAGTATTTGGAACGGTAGAAGCCGTTAAAACAGTAAGCGATCTTTTTTTGCCAGTAGCCGGTACCGTTACCGAGATAAACCCTGCACTGGAAGCCAACCCTGAACTGGTAAACAGTGATCCTTACGGTGAAGGCTGGATGATAAAAATGACCGTTGACAACCCGGCCGACATTGGTCAGCTGATGAATGCAGAAGCCTATACCGCTTTGGTTGGTTAACGCATTCGAAAATATATTAATGAATGAATAAACTCAGTATAAAAAACTTCATACCAGGCATTGCCTGGTTTTTTGTAATACTCATCCTCATTTGCATGCCGGGTCAAGATATTCCCAGTCCATCGGGTTGGTGGAACTGGATAAACCTCATTCATTTTGATAAATTGGTTCACATGGGCATTTTTGCCGTGCTCACGGTCTTGTTCATTCTGCCCATTTCAAGGTCGGCTTATAACCATAAATTAAAATGGAGCCTTGCACTCAAGATCAGCATGGCGGCTATCATCTGGGGATTGAGTACAGAACTCATACAGAAATTTTTTGTTCCTACCCGCCAGTTTGACCTGATCGATTGGACGGCAGACAGCATCGGGGTTTTACTCGGACTAGCCTTTTGCAGGATATTCCTGTTAAATAAAGCCAAAAAAGAAATCAATTAAGGCCTGCAGGAGGCATTATTCTGTTGAATAATAGCCATCCCTGCTTGTTTCATCCACTTTTACTGCTTACATTTGCCCATATGCTTAATGTTGACAACATGGAGTACAACACCACCCGTAATCATTTAATTATGAAAGAATACGGCCGCCATATCCAAAAAATGGTGGAATACCTGTTGACTCTCCAGGACAAAGAAGAACGGCAGCGCAATGCGTATGCTGTGATAGAATTAATGGGTTTCCTAAACCCACATCTTAAAAATATTGAAGATTTCAGGCATAAACTCTGGGACCATCTTTTTCTCATCAGCAATTTTGAGCTGGATGTTGAAAGCCCATACCCGATCCCGACCCGGGAAACCCTGAAAGCAAGGCCTGAGCCATTGAGATACCCGAAAAAATATCCGAAATTCAATCACCTCGGAAAAAATATTGAAGTGGTGATCGACAAAGCATTGAAAGAAGAGAACCCCGAAAAGAAGCAAGGTTTCGCCAATGCGATCGCTTATTACATGAAGCTGACGTATAGCAACTGGCATAAAGAACTCGTTCATGACGATACCATTCAAAGTGAACTGAGCAGCATCACCAAGGGTGAATTGGAATTCAACAACAGGCCATTTGTAAAACACAGAACCGATAATCGCCCGGATCGTGATGATTATCCTCCGAGTCGTCCGCAATACCGCCAGAATTTTGGCAGCAGGGACAACCGTGGTGGCAATGGTGGTGGCAGAGACAACCGTGGCGGAAACCCAGGCGGAAGAGATAACCGTGGCGGAAATGCCGGCGGAAGAGATAACCGTAACAACAACAGGAACTTCAAAAAAAGATATTGATCCATCCGGTTTATGGATGATAATTTAATTACATAAAACCCTGGTACTGTAAAACAGCATCAGGGTTTTTTTATTTACGTTTGCCAAACACTTAAGAATTCAAAAGAACAACCCTATACAACTCAACCCATAAAAATTTTACATGAGCATATTTGAGGTAAGAGGCGGAAAAAAATTATCCGGGGAGATCACTCCACAAGGCGCAAAAAATGAAGCCCTGCAGATCATCAGCGCTGTATTGCTTACTGCAGAAGAAGTGGTCATTCATAACATTCCCGATATCATTGATGTTAATTTGCTGATAGAACTACTCAGGGAAATGAATGTAAAGGTGAACAGAACGGACAGGCATACCTGTCGTTTCAAAGCCGATGAGGTGGATGTAGATTACCTGCAGAGTGATGCTTATCATAAAAAAAGTGGGCGGCTACGCGGCTCCGTTATGCTGGCTGGGCCATTATTGGCCAGGTATAAGAAAGCCTATATGCCTAAGCCTGGCGGTGATAAAATCGGCCGCAGGAGGCTGGATACCCATATCATCGGTTTCGAAAAACTGGGCGCCAGCTTTAGTTATGATGATGGTTCGGGATTTTTTAAACTCGAGGCCAATGAATTAACCGGCACCTTCATGCTGTTAGACGAACCCAGCGTTACCGGCACTGCCAATATTTTAATGGCAGCCGTGATGGCAAAGGGAACCACTACGATTTATAACGCCGCCTGCGAACCCTATATTCAGCAACTTTGCAAAATGCTCAATCGCATGGGTGCCAGGATCGAAGGCATATCCAGCAACCTGCTTACGATCCACGGCGTGGAAAAACTGGGTGGCACCAGCCATACCATGTTGCCCGATATGATTGAAGTGGGAAGTTTCATTGGCCTCGCCGCAATGACGCAAAGCGATATCACCATCAAGAACGCCGGTGTTAAGGAACTGGGTATCATCCCTGAAAAATTCAGGCAGCTTGGAATTCAGATGGAGATCATTAACGACGATATTCATGTGCCCGGCCAGGACTCTTATGAAGTACAACGATTCCTCGACGGTGGCATCCTTAATTTTTATGATCATCCATGGCCTGGTCTTACACCCGACCTGTTAAGTATTTTATTGGTAACCGCCATACAGGCACATGGCAGTGTGCTCATTCATCAAAAAATGTTTGAGAGCAGGTTATTTTTCGTAGACAAGCTTATTGAAATGGGCGCACAGATCATTTTATGCGATCCGCACAGGGCAGTTGTAATTGGCCTTGAAAGAGAGAAGTCTTTACGGGGCATCACCATGAGTTCTCCCGATATCAGGGCGGGTGTAGCCCTGCTCATTGCAGCGCTCAGCGCCGATGGAAAGAGTACCATTCAAAACATTGAACAGATCGACCGCGGTTACCAGGATATTGATGAGCGTTTACGGAAATTAGGCGCCGATATTAAGAGGATCGATTAATTGTTCCCGTTTGCATTAAATTAATTGATCAATCTAACTGTTTTATTATTTCTTTGTATATGACTTCTCTTCATCAAAAGATACTCATCATTACGGCACCATCCGGGGCAGGCAAAACTTCCATCACCCATTACCTGATGAAAGCTTTCCCGGTACTCACTTTTTCCATCTCTGCTGCAACCCGCCAACCAAGGGAAAATGAGAAAGACGGCGTGGATTATTATTTTATCGGCATGGATGATTTTAAACAAAAGATCCAGCAGAAAGAATTTGCCGAATGGGAAATGGTATATGAAGGAAAATATTATGGCACACTGAAATCAGAATTGAAACGCATCTGGGCATTACAAAAAGTACCGGTATTGGATATTGATGTAAAAGGTGCTCTTCATATTCAGCAGCAATACCCTGAAAATACCTTGAGCATTTTTGTAGAACCCCCTTCGGTTGATGAATTAAAAAAACGACTCGAAGGCCGCGGCACCGAAAGCGCCGAATCACTGCAGGCAAGGATCAACAAAGCTTCATACGAGATATCTTTTAAAGATCAGTTTCACAAAAGCATAGTTAATGCCAACCTTGAAGTAGCCTGCAAGGAAGCCCGTGATATCGTAGAGGCCTTCCTTAATAGTTGAAATGACAATTATATATTCCTGATTCACCGTTTTTAGTATTTTTATATCATGGATTGGATTGCAATACTTGCCATATTCGCCTCTTTAATATTGATCGGGTTCCTGTCGGGTTTAGAGATCGCGTTTGTATCTGCCAATAAACTATCCATTGAACTGAACAAAAAACAGGGTACCAGCAGCGGTAAAACCTGGAGCGCCTTTTCTGAAAAGCCTACCCGCTTCATCGGAACCATTCTGATAGGATTGAATATTGTTTTGGTTATTTATGGTCTTCTGATCGGAGACCTTTTGTACCCGGTGTGGAAATCGATCGAAAGCAGGCTTCCCGCATCCGCAGCAGATTATGTAAAATTCATCCGGTT
>ERZ795056.1210-NODE-1210-length-30397-cov-5.997693_pt1 | contig 30397 bp, 26 predicted proteins | sample MGYA00375140_ERZ795056 | MGnify/ENA primary metagenome ERZ795056 (study PRJEB30185, sample SAMN05720227) | activated sludge metagenome | isolation source: Anaerobic digester | place: USA | collected 2015-03-09 ... | reverse complement strand
GCGCCAGCCGCGGCCGAGGGAGGCGCCGTGATTGCGTGAGTTCCTGTCGGTCATTGCACGTCCGTCGCGGAGCCTTTGATCACGACCTTGCCGCTCGCGTCGAGGGTCAGGTCCTTGGCGCTGGTGATGGTGATGCCCTTGTCGTCGAGGGTGACCTTGTTGCCGTGCTGGTCGGAGAGCTCGATGCGCTTGTTGTTGTCGTCGAACACGATCCGGTTCTTCTCGGGGGTCTCGATGAAGACCATCGGCTTGTCGTCGTCGGAGATCACGATCTTCACCCCGGTGCGGCTGACGATGCCCTTGAGCAGGTTGTCCTCGGTCGGGTCGCCGAGGTCCTTCGGCCCCGGGTTCTGCTTGCCGAACATGCCGCCGAGGATCACCGGCTGGCGCGGATCGCTGTTGAAGAAGCCGACCACGACCTCGTCGCCCTGCTCCGGGCGAAACAGATAGCCGCGGCCGGCACCGGCGTCGGGCGTGGCCAGGCGGGCCCACACGGCGCCTTGCTTCGGATCGATGCCGGGCAGGATGACCTTGATGCGCAGGGCCTTCTGCGGGTCGGCCTCGAAGGCGTCGACGATGCCGACCTGCAGGCCGCTGACCGCGGGCAGCAGGCCGGCGGCCGGCGCCTCGCTGGCCCGCGACTGCTGGCCGAAGAGCTCGGGCGAGAAGCCGAGCTGGAGGTCGGTCTGCCAGCCGCCGGTGCTCACGCGGTGGCGGATGCCGGTGACCACCGACGTGCCGTTGAAGCGCGCCCCCATGCCGGCCAGCGCGACGACATCGAGCAGTTTGAGCTCCGCGGAGCCGCGGGTGGCGAGCCGGCCGCGCACCATCGACATGCGGCAACGGGCCATACGACCGTCGGCCCAGGCCTTGAGCTCGTCCGGGTCGAGCGGCACGGGCGACGAGAGCGTCGTCTCGGGGAAGCCCAGCGCCGTGGCGACCGCGTCGCCGTCGAGGTTGCCGAGCGGGTTCTTGACCGCGGTGGCGGTCGCCGTCGCGGTCACGGCGGCGGTGGCGAGGTCCCAGGCGACGCCCTGCACGGCGCTCGGCTGGTGCAGTCCGTCGGCCTCGAGCTCGACCGAAAACAGCTCGTCCTTGCCGAAGGTGAAGGTGTGGGCGGCGGCGCCGGCGGGGGTGGTCGCGGCGAGCGTGAAGGTGCCATCGGTGACCGCGAACACCAGGCCCTGGGCCTCGGCGCGGGCGAGGATGAAGTCCCAGTCGCTGGCGTGATATTGGACCAGCTGCGGGTGCGCGGGTTTGGTGGTGGCGAGCTTGTCGGCGGTGAGCCCGGCGGCTTTGGCCAGGGTGGAGATGACATCGGCGTCGGTGCTGTCGATGTGCACGGCGCTGCGACGCGGCTGGGTCAGCGCGACGGCCTTGTCCTTGAGCTCGACGTTGAGGACCGAGCCGCGCAGGCTCATCTCGAGGCCGTGACGGACCACGAGGCCCTTGAACACGAGCGCGTCCTTCGAGTCCTTGCGCTCGTAGCGGAGCTTGACGGAGATCTCGGCGCCGGGCTCGAAGAACTTGGTGTCGCTGATCGGGAAGGTGCCCTTGGCGATGTCGCCGTCGATCAGGCGCAGGCTGCACCGGGGGACCCGATTGACCTCGCGCTCGATGTCGATCGACAGCAGCTGATAGGCCGGGTCCATGGCCTTGCCGCTCTTGTCGGCGATCGTGGCGGTGACGACGGCCATGCGGTCAGCGCTCCAGGGGCGGGAAGATCAGGGTCGTCCCGGGGCGGAGGTCGCGAAAGTCGTTGAGGCGGTTGTAGCGGGCGACGCGGATGTAGTGGACGGGCGAGCCGTAGATCTCCTGGCACAGCAGCGGCAAGGTGTCGCCATTGCGGACGACCCGGGAGTGGCTGAGGTCCGGCGAGGACTTGCCGACCTTGGCGCCGCCCTTGGCGTCCTCGGTGTCGGCGATGAAGGCGACGCCGAGCTCGGCGCGCAGCGGGGCGCCGGTGCGGGCGAAGGATGTGTAACGAATGTCGACGCGGTCGAGGCGGCAGTCGAAGGCCTTGAGCACGCCGTCGCCCCACTCGAGCCGGAGGAACATCGGCTCGTGGATCTCGCCGTCCATGTAGAAGGCGAGCTTGAGGAAGGCGTCGATCTGCTCGCTGACGGTCTTGCTGCCCTGGCCGAGCAGCCGCGTCAACGCGAAGTCGCTGACGCCCGAGCCGTCGATCACCAGATCGACGCTCAGCGACTCGGCGCTGGCGTGCGAGTAGCGGGCCTGACGTCCGGCGGTGTTGATGCCCTGCAGGTCCTCGAACACGTTCGCGTGGCTCATCGCCAGCGAGGTCGGGTTGTACATGACCTCGAACTTGCCGGCCCGCTTCGAGCGCTGGACGTCGGTGAAGGCGTAGATGGTCAGCTTCTGGAGCTTGAATTTGTCGGCCAGCGCCATGCTATCGCTCCTCCGCGCGCTTCAGGATGCGCAGGACCTCGCGCACGCAGGCCTGCACGACCTCGTCGTTGCCGCTGGCCGCCGCCGGCTCGCGGGCGGGCGCCGACGGCTTCGCCGCGCCCTTGTCCGCGGGGCTGACCGCGACCGCGCGGATCACCAGCTCCTTGATCTCGATCGGCATGCTCAGATCCTCAGGACTTGCAGGCGGGTGTACGCGAGCTCGAAGGTGTCGATGACGACGCTGCCCTCGCTCGCGTCGAGGTCCGAGGTCGACCAGCGGACCGGGAAGGCCTTGATGCACAGCCAGGCGCCGATCGGGATCGAACTCTCGTTGAACAGGGTGATCATGACGTTGGATGGGGTCATCGCATAGAGCGAGAGCGCGACGTTCACCTCGACGTTGAGCGGGGAGCCGACGACCATGCCACGCTCGAGCACGAGGTTGTCGTGGCTGATGCCGTCGGGGAGCTTGTGGGTATAGGTGTTTTGTCCGCCCTCGCGGAGGTCGATGGTGTTGATGGTGCCGGAGAGCCCGGAGACCCGCTTGAAGCGGATGTCGAGCGGGTTCGGGACGACGCCGCCGATGAAGAAGAAGACGCCGAAGCGATGGCCGAGGACCAGGTCTTGATATGGCATCGTCGACCCTGTGGATCAGCCCATCACGTTGGCGCGGAGGATCGACGAGTCGAAGCCCCCGGGCGCGGGGGTGTTGACCGTGATCCCGGAGGCCATCACCTCGAGGCTCTCGATCGCGACCTCGTTGGTGTCGGCGTTGAAGCCGGGCGCCTCGAGCTTGATCGCCACGGCCTTGGCGACCCGCCAGATCACCACCTCGGCGCCGTTCTCGTCGCAGAGGCCGATCTCGATCGGCCGCTCGCCGCGCTGTTCGAGCCAGCGGTACAGCTCGTCGGCGCCGAGCATGATGCCGCGCTTCATCGTGATCGAGACGTAGTGGTCGATGCTGTACTTGACCAGGTCCTCGCCCTCACGAAACGAGAGGCCGTGGCGGTAGGTCACGTGCAGGTGCTCGCGCGCCAGGCCCGTGACCTCGGAGAAGCTGAGCGAGGCGCCGCCGACCGTGACCTTGAAGTTGTAGGCCATCAGCGGGTAGCGGGCCCGTGATTCGGTCGGCGACGAGGGCATTGATTAACTGGCCTCCTCGATCAGGATGTCGTCGGCGCGCAGCTCCATCGACTCGACGGCGACGTCGTTGGAGTTGGCGTCGAAGGTCGGGGCGTCGAGCTTGGTCGGGAAGGCGTTGATGACCTTCCAGCTGATCACCGCGGCGCCGCTCTCGTCCATCAGGCGGACGTAGATGTCCTTCTTCTGGATCTGGTTGATGCGGATGCCGCTGATCCACTTGTAGAGGGTGGCGATGCTGCTGCCGCGGACCATGCCCTTCTTGAGGCTGATGTTGGTCGGGGTGGCCTGGGCCGGCATGTGCAGGACCGTCGGGCCGACCTTGCCGCTCTCGGTCGGGCTCTGCTTGAAGGTCGTGACCTCGTATTGGATCGTGAGGCCCGAGACCTCGGAGAAGGCGATCGCCACGCCGTCGATCTCGACCTTGTAGTTGTAGACCGGGAGCGGATAGAGCGTCTTGATTTCAGTGCTGGTCATTGCCATGGCTTAGGCCTCCTGGAGCTTGTGGGAGAAGCGCAGGACGATGAACTCGGCCGGCCGCACCGCCGCGACCCCGATCTCGATGTTCATCCGTCCCTCGAGCACGTCCTGGGTGGTCATCGTCTTGCCGAGGCCGACGTTGACGAAGTAGGCGGCCTCCGGGTTCGGGCCGGCGAGGCCGCCCTTCTCCCACAGGCCGTAGAGGTAGCTCTCGATCATGCCCTTGACCTTGAGCCAGGTGGTGGCGTCGTTGGGCTCGAAGACCGCGAAAGAGGTGGCCTTTTGGCACGACTCCTCGATGGTGATGAAGAGGCGGCGGACGGGGACGTAGCGCCACTCGTTGTCGTTGCCGGCGAGCGTGCGAGCGCCCCAGACCAGGGTGCCCTTGCCGGCGAAGGCGCGGATGGCGTTGATCGACTTGCCGGCGTTGGGGTCGACGTTGAGCAGCTCCTGCTCCTCGCTGTTGATCTTGGTGACCGGGCCGATGACGGACGCGATGCCGACGTTGGCGGGGGCCTTCCAGACGCCGCGGTCGCGGTCGACCTGGGCGTAGACGCCGGCGATCGCGGCGCTGCTCGGGAGCACCACGCGCTGGGCGGCGAGGGCGGTGCGGATGGTGTTGTAGAGGGCGGTCTCCGGCTTGTCGCCCGACTTGATCGAGGCGAGCGTGACGGCCGGCTTCTCCGAGCCGTCCTCGATCGTGACCTGCGCCTCGTCGTAATGGTAGGAGATCGTGGTCTGCAGGTAGGGGTGATAGGCGGCGCCGTACATCAGGTTGTTGGCGCCGATGCCCTCGCGCAGGGCGTCGACGTCGCCGTCCTTGACGTCGAGGATCGTGAAGCGGTCGCCGAGCTTCTGGCACTGTGCGAGCGCCTGCTGGGCGACTGCGTAGTAACCGGCGGCGTCGAGGTTGACGGCGTCGGTGAGCACGATCAGGGTCGGCTCGTCCTCCTTGGCGAGCAGGGCGAGGCCGGCCTCGAAGTGGCTGGCCTCGGGGACCGCGCTGTAGTCGCCGACGGAGACGATGTAGCAGCTACCGCCGCCGTTCTTGAAGAACAGGCTGAGGCTGGCGTGGAGGTTGTGCTGGAGGCCGTCCTCGCGGCGGATGCTGTCGATGATCCGCGAGCCTGCGGGCTTGGCGGGGTCTTCGGGGCGGGTCCTGACGACGAAGGCGCGCGGCCGGGGCCCGCCGAAGCGCCGCTCGAACTCGAGGAGCGTATTGATGCGGGCGACCCCGGTGCCACGCTCGGTATAACCAAAAAACGCGGGGATCGCCGTCGAGACCTCGGCGACCGAGGGGGGGAGGTTGGAGAGCTCTTCTACGTATACACCCGGAGTCCTGTAGGTGGGCATGAGCGGTACTCGGTTCTCGGTTCTCTATCCGTTCGGGGCGAAGGATTGGGTCAGGTGCTTGACCACTCGAAACAACGACTCTTGTCGCTGTGGGATGGTGTCGACGGTGAATTCGGCGTGGCTGGTGAAGGCGGGGTTGGCGAGGCGCAGCGGCAGGGGCTGACCGCCGATGCGCAGCTCGAGGCGGCGGCGCGGCTCCTCGGCGCAGGCGACCGGCGCGGCGGAGACGAAGCGCAGCAGGCGGGCGTCGGGGTAGCGGGCGGCGAGCTCCGCGGCGCGCGGGTCGGAGGGGTCGGGCGCGGCGCGCAGGTCGACGCCGTGGCTCGGTTGAAAGCTCAGCGGGCTGAGGTCGCCGTCGATGAGCTCGATGTCGGCATCCTTCAGATCGGTGACCACGTAATACAGCCAGCGCGCGCGCCGGGCCGCGAGGGAGATCGTGAAGCGGGCCGGGCCGCCGAGCAGCCAGGCCGCGTCGAGGCCCTGCAGCTCGATCTCCGCGAAGACGCCGGGCGGGGGCCTGGACTGGCCGGGGCGGCTGCCGAGGGTGAGCTCGCCGCCGCGGCCGGTGCTGGTATAGAGCGGAGATATCGCGGCGCGCAGCGGGGCCAGGTCGGTGAAGTGCACGAGGTCGGGGTTGTCGGCGCGGAGGTGGAGGCCCAGGTTCGTGTCGGCGGCGAGGGGGATGAAGGGCGCGCCCTCGGCGTCGACGGGGGCGAGCACGAGCAGGCCGTCGGGGCGGGGTTTGGCGAGCAGGCGGTGATTGGCGAGCACGCGGGCGCCGGCGGGGCTCGGCGTGGCGACCAGGTCGGGGCAGCGGCCGCTGCGATAATAGGCGTGCTGGATCCGCAGCTCGGCGAGGGGCAGGTATCTCATGGCGACACCTCGAGCTGTTTGTCGACGACCTCGGGGGTGCGAATGGCCGGGTCGTCGCGGAAGGCGACCAGCTTGACGCGGTAGAGCACCGAGGGGTGGTAGGTGGTCCGCAGCGCGTTCCAGACCTCGTTCTGCTCGGCGAAGCTGAGGGTGGTCAGCTCCATGATCAGGCGCTCGAGGCGGTCGCCGAGGGCCGGGGCGTTGTGGTGGTCGAGCACGCGGTGGGCCTGGAAGTGGGCGATGATGCGGCTCAGGTAGGCGAGGCCGTGCTCGTAGCGCTTGAAGCGGGCGACGAACAGCACGTGGAGGTTCAGCCGGATCTCGGGCGCGACGCGCTGGCGTACGCCGTCCTCGCTGACCCGCACATAGGGGTCGGCGGGGCGCAGGGTCTTCTCCTCTTCCACGTTGATCAGCAGGGTCGTGACGGCGCCGAGCTTGAAGCTGATCGGGTCGAGCTTCTCACCGTCGACGAAGACGACCTTGTCCTCCCCCGAATCGTCGAGGATCATCCCGGCCTGAGCGCTGAGGTGCTCATTGAGGTGATTCTTGAGGAAGATGAGGGCTTCGCTGATCATTGTTAGCGACTCGGCTTGACGCCTTGACCCATACCGACCATCAATGTCAACAGGCGCGCCCATTCGCGCCCGCCGAGATGCGGATGAATCCTCGCTTGCCGCCGACCTCGATGTCAATCCATTCTTGGCGAATGCTCCGCGCGCTTCGGATCGGCGCAATCGGCCGATTCGGCGCGGCCTGCCGGCCTCGGCGGGCCCCTGTGCTCGGCCCTGCGCGGCCGCGGGGATGGATCCGCTCCGCGCATCGAGGCGCGTCGCGGGGCGGGTCGGTGTGGACATTGTTCGTTCGCGGATGTGCGTCCGGATATGCTCGCGTTCGTGATGTCGAGCGGAGGCGAACTGGCAGAGTCCGCGGTTGCGAGATCCCAGGGCGGCGTCATTGCGCGGATCCGGAATGTGCGCACAATTGGGCGGCGCCGCGGCGGATGAGCGCGCCCGGCCGCGTGATCCTTAGAGGGGGCGGCGTGCCGCAGCGTGCCGGGGCGCGGGTGACGGGGCGCGCGGTATGGTGTATCGTGGCTGAAATGTCTGCACATGCGACGATCTTCTCGGCGGCCCTGCGCGCCCTGGTCCCGCCGCCGGACGCCGGCGAGGCGGCGTATCTGCCGGCCTTTCGTCGGCTCGCCGCGCTGATCCTCGGCGCCGCGACCTGGCACATCGGCGGCCAGCCGCACCGCTTCACCGAGATCGAGCTGTACTGGAACGGGCCCGGCCACCCCGACACCTTCACCCACGGCGACCCGATGCAGCAGGAGTTCGGGCGCTGGTACTTCCACCGCTCGGGCACGACCTATCGCGGCGGCAGCTACAAGGGCCTCGACATCGCCGTCGGTGACGAGCAGACCTTCGCGGGGATCCTGATCCGCGGGGCCGAGCGGCTCGCCGACGCGGCGATGATCGACGGGCCGTCGATGTGCGTCGATCATGTGCTCGCGGCGACCGGATGCGCGACGATCGTCGCGCTGGTCGACGGCTTCGATCGCGGCGTCGATGAGGCTCCGGGCTCGCCGCTGTACGTCACGCTCACGGACCCGCCGCGCCCGCTCGAGATCGTCGAGTCGCCGCGCTTCGGCCTGACCCTCAAGCGCGGCGAGCTGCGCGAGCGGGCGGCGTTCCTGGCCCGGCCGTATCGGTTCCTGAGCGAGCCGGCGCGGATCAAGAAGGGCAGGGCGCACACGGTGATCGGGATGTTTCGCCAGGGCGTCGCGGCCGAGGAGATCGTGCGGCGGACCGGATCGAGCCGCGCGCAGGTGCTGAAGATCCTCGGCGAGTATGAGGCCGGGGGGGGGCAGGATCCGCGGAGCTTCGTGCGTGACCTCAGCAGCGACGAGACCTGTCGGCTGTTCGGCGCCTGTGATGCGTACAAATAGCGAGGTGCGCGCGACGCCTGTGGTCGGGCGGTAGCCTCGCCTCGACAGGTCGAGGACGCGGCTGGAGCGATCTCGATGGCCTGGGCAGCGTTCAGGGCGAGCGTCGCCGTGACGCGGGGCTCGTCGAGTACGGGCTCGTCTATGCTCTGGACCGATGGACGCCCGCACGAACAATGCTCCAGTGGATCTCGACGCGGTCGCGGCGGTGCTGCGGCCCTTCGGCGAGGGGCAGGGGCTCCCGTGCGAGGCTTATCTGTCACCGGCCGTGCACCAGTGGGAGATGCGTGCATTGCTCGACGACGCGTGGGTATGCGTGGGACGAGCCCAGGCGCTCGACCCGGTCGGCGCGCAGCGGGCGATCCGGGTCGGGCGCGAGGGTGTGCTGCTGGTGCGCGGCGAGGGCGGCGAGCTCCGCGGATTCTACAATGTATGCCGTCACCGCGCGCATGAGCTGGTCCAGGTCGGCGACTGCGTCCGCGGCGGCCAGATCCGCTGCCCATACCACGGCTGGGTCTACGGGCTCGACGGGGCGCTGCGCGGGCGCGGGTGCGACGGGGCCGAGCCGCGCGGGCTGGTGCCGGTGCGGGTGGAGAGCTGGCGCGGCTTCGTGTTCGTCAACCTCTCGGGCACGGCGGTGCCGTTAAAGGAGTGGCTCGGCGAGCTCGACGCGCTCACGGCCGGTCACGATCCCGGCGGGCTGCAGATCGCCGCGACCCATTGTTACGAGCTCGTCGCCAACTGGAAGCTCGTGATCGAGAATTACCACGAGTGCTACCATTGCCCGCAGATCCACCCCCAGCTGTGCCGCGTCAGCCCGCCTGGCAGCGGCGAGAATTACGCCGGCGCGGGCGCCTGGATCGGCGGGCCGATGGCGCTGATGGCCCACGCCGAGACGATGTCGTTCGACGGCAAGAGCGGCGGGGCGCCGCTGCCGATGCTGGCGCCCGAGCAGCGTCGCCGCGTCTACTACTACGGGGTCGGCGCGAACCTGCTGATCAGCCTGCACCCGGACTATGTGCTCACCCACCGACTCGAGCCGCTCGCGCCCGACCGCACGCGGATCGAATGCCAGTGGTTGTTCCACCCCGAGACGATCGCCGCCGCCGGGTTCTCGCCCGCGTATGCGGTGGATTTTTGGGACCTGACCAATCGCCAGGACTGGCTGGCGGTCGAGAGCGTGCAGCGCGGGGTGTCGTCGCACGGCTTCCGGCCCGGGGTGTTCGCGCCGCGCGAGCAGGCGGTCCACGAGTTCGTGTCCCGCGTGGCCCGCGGCTACCGCGACGGCGGCTGGGCCCGCGCGTCGGCGTGAGTCGGGTCGAAGCCGGGTCGCGGCGCGGTCGAAAGGCGAGACTCAGCCCTTCGCCGGCGGAGGCACGCGCACCCGCAGCACGAAGTCCCCCTCGCCGCGGTCGTCCCTGGCGAAGCCCATCGCGCCCTCGGCGGGCGACATCACCAGCACCCGCACCGTATCGCCGGCGCGTCGCTCCTTGAACCTGGTCACGACGCCGAGGTGGCGGGCGACGTGGAAGGCTCCGACGATAAGGAGCACGCGGTGGTCGGGGTGCGCGGCCCGGAAGTCGGCGATGGACTCGGCCATCGCGTCGTTCCACAGGCACATCGACGGGAAGAAAGCGGGGCCGCGCCGGGGCCCCATCAGGGTCATGAAGCGGACCTTGAACTCGTCGTCGGGGGGGACCGAGGTCCGGGGCAGGAGGGCGCGGTCCTCGGGGCTCAGCCCGGCGAGGTAGCCCGGGTAGTCGTGGCCGCCCGCCTTGCGGTAAGCGACCACCAGGCGGCGAGGGGCGTTGGCGGCGATCACCGGGAGCTTGTGCGCCCTGGCGAACTCGATCAGCGGGCGGTGCGAGGATGCATAGTTGGCGTCGCGCCTGGTCTCGGCGCGAAAGGTCGCCTCGTCGATCTCGCCGGCGAGGTAGCGATCCAGCGCCGCCTGATCGTCGGCCTCGAAGAACTCCATGGCGAGCGCGACCGGCCGCCCCTGGGCCGCCATTCCCTCGAGGACCTCGAGCTCGACCCGGCTGCCGACCGCGTGATTGTGGAGCTCGCCGAAGCCGACGAGGTCGACGGTGGCCACCGCCGCGAGCAGGTCGGCGAGCGCCGCGGGCTTGCCGTCACTCGTGAACAGCGCGTGCTCGTCGAGGTCGACGGCAGGGCCGGCCGCGGTCGCGCCGTCGGGGCCCCGGGTCGCGGTCGCCCCCGCGCAGGCGCCGAGCGGCACGGCCAGCAGCGCGGCCACCAGGGCGGCGCGCGGGGAGAGTCCGGATTCGGGGCGTCGCATCGGCCCGAGGGTCTCACATTCCGGCGGGGCGCCGAAGCCGGACGAGCGTCGCCATCCCCACGGGTCCGGACCTGGCGAGCACCAGGGCAGCCGCTCCTGATCGAGGGGCTCGTGGCGGCGAATCGCGCGACCGCGGGCGCGAGGGGTGCTACGCAGGGCCGGCGATGACGAGCCCGGAGGCAGCGGAGAAGAGCGAGGCGGTCGATGTGCTGGTCGTCGGCGCGGGCTTCGGCGGGCTCGGGGCGGCGATGGGCCTGGCGGAGCGCGGCGCGAAGGTGATGGTGTGCGAGCTGCTCGATTATCCTGGCGGCTGCGCGGGGACCTTCGAGCGCAAGGGGCTCCGCTTCGACGCCGGGGCGACGCTGTCGTCGGGCTTCGCCGCGGGGCAGCTGTTCGACGTGTGGGCGCGACGATATGGATTGGACCTGCCGCGCACGTTACTGGATCCGGTGGTCGAGCTGCGTGCGCCGGGCCTCGAGCTGGCGGTGTCGGCGGACCGCGAGGTGTTCGTCGAGCGCATGGTGGCGCTCGCGGGGGAGCGCGGCGCGGCGGTGCGGCGGTTCTTCGCGTATCAGGCGCGGGTCGCCGAGACGCTGTGGCAGGTGCTCGGCGATCCGCGGCTGCTGCCGCCGCTGGGGGTCGGCGGGACGCTGGCGCATTTGTCGAGGATCGGGCGTTATCTGCCGGTCGCGCGCTGGATGGGGCGGCCGCTGCTGGCCGTGCTGGCTCGCTTCGGCGTCGCCGAGGTCGCGCCGCTGCGGCTGTTCTGCGACGCGGTCTGTCAGATCACCGTGCAATGTCCGGCCGACGAGGCCGAGGCTCCCTTCGCGCTGGCGACCCTCGATTATTTCTTTCGCGGGGTCGCCCACGTGCACGGGGGTATCGGTGAACTGGCGCGCGGGCTGGTCGATGCGCTCACCGGACTCGGCGTGAATGTCTGTTATCACCGGCCGGTGCGGACATTGACGCCGGACGGATCCGGGTGGCTGGTGCAGACGCGGCGCGGCCCGGTGCGCGCGCGGGCGGTGGTCGCCAATGTGCTGCCACAGGCGCTGCGCGCGATGCTGCCGACGTCCAGTCCGGCGCAACCGCGGCTGGATCGGCTCGCGGCCGAGGTCGAGACCGGCTGGGGCGCGGCGATGCTGTATCTCCTGGTTCGCCCGCCCGCAGAGGCGCCTCCGCACGCGCATCACCTCGAGCTGATCGACGATCCGTCGGCGCCGCTGATCGAGGGTAACCATTTGTTCGCGTCGATCAGCGGCGCGGACGAGCCGGGGCGCGCGCCCCCGGGGTATCGCGTGATCACGGTGTCGACCCACCTGCCGGCCCCGTATCTGCGCACTTTGTCGCCGGCGGCGATGTCCGGGTATATCGCCGGGGTGCAGGCCCGGATGCGTGACGTGTTCGCCGCGCGCGCGCCGGAGTGGGCGGTGGGCATCGAGACGGTGATGACGGCCTCGCCCCGCACCTTCGAGCGCTATACACGGCGCCCCGGCGGTCTGGTCGGCGGGGTGCCGCGGCGCGCGGGGCTGCATAACTATGCCGGTGCGTGGCCGCGGCCGATCGCGCCGAACTTGTGGCTCGTCGGCGATTCGGTGTTCCCCGGCCAGAGCACCCTGGCGACCGCGCTGGGCGGTCTGCGGGTCGCGGAGGCGCTTGCGGGAGCTCTTGGGCTGCCGGCGCGGGCGCTGCGGGGCTGAGCGCCGGTGATGACGCTCAGGAGGCGACGGCCGCGAACAGCAGGCGGGCGAACTCGTCGGGGATCTCGATCTGCGGGTAATGACCGACGCCGGGCATCAGCTGCAGCGTGGCGCCGGGGATCTTGTCGACGACCTGGGGCTGCAGCAGCGCCAGCGGGGTGACCGTGTCGGCCTCGCCGGCGATGACCAGCGTCGGGGTCGTGATCCCGGCGATGCGGTCGCCGAAGTCGGCGGTGCGAAACGCGTCGAATCCACCGAGCAGGGACTCGAGGCAGACCGAGGCCATCGAGTCGACCAGGCGCTCCAGCAGGGCGGCGTCGTGGTGTTTTCCCATGGTCAGCGTGATCAGCTGGGACATGCCCTCGCGCGGGCCGCACAGCGAGCGGAAGAAGCCGGCGGTGCCGTCGTCGAGCGGGATGCCGGAGGCGGGCACGGGGCACAGCAGCACCAGCTTGCGCAGGGCCTCGGGGCGGGCGAGCGCGACGCGCTGGGCGATGGTGCCGCCCTTGGAGTGGCCGACCAGGACCAGGTCGCGCAGCCCGAGCTCGTCGATGAGGGCGAGCATATCGGCGACGTCGTCGTCGAGGGTGTAGCCCTCGCGGGGCTTGCTGCTGAAGCCGGTGCCGCGCAGGTCCGGCGCGAGCACGCGACCGGCATTCGCGGGCCAGCGGGCGAGCACGGGCTCCCATACGGTGCCGGGCACCGCCCAGCCGTGGATCAGCAGGGTCGTCGGCGAGCCCTCGCCGCCTTCACGCAGATGTAGAGAGGTACCATTCGCAAGATTGACGCGGCGCGCGGACGTTTCCATCGCCGCGAGGTTATCATGGACGGTGCGGAGCTTGCCACGATCTCGCTGTGGCCGGTGTCACTTTCGCGGCCGCCACGAGCGCGGCGGCGAGGGTCGAATGCACGGTGACGCCGTGCAGCCCGCCCGCGTCCTCGACGATGATGCGAGCGACGGTCGGGCTGATGCCGGCGAGCACGACGTGGGCGCCGAGCAGGCGGGCGGTCGTGGCGGCGCGCTGCAGGTGGATCGGCAGGCTGGGGTCCGCATCGGTGATGCCGGTGATATCGAGGATCGCCGTGTGGGCGCCGTGTTTGTTGATGCCCGTGAGCAGCGCATCGACGATCTGCTGGGCCCGGGCCGGCGAGATCGCGCCGACGATCGGCAGCACCAGCACCCCCGGCAAGGCCGGCAAGATCGGGGCCGAGAACTGCCGGGCGAGCCGCTCGACCTCCTCGCGGGCCTCCTGGTGGGCCTGCGTGAAGCCGTCGAGGATGACCCCGCGCGCGCCGTCGCAGATCTTTCGGGCGATGATCGCCGCGGCCATCAGCTGGTCGCTGCCCTGCAGGCAGTGCGTGGCCAGGTCGCCGACGGCATCCTCGGTGAGGTCGAGGACATCGAAGAGCGCCCGCGGCGGGAAGCCCTGCTTGGCGCGCATATACGAGATCTCGCGCAGCGTCACGCCGAGGGCGCCGTAATCGGCGCCCTCGAGGGTCGTCAGGATCGCCTGCATCGCCCGGCGAGTATTCGGGCGCACCTGGTCGACGTGCACGTGCTCGTATCCGCGGATCTTCATCGTATTGTGCGCGGCTCGCTCGGTGAAAGGCTCGAACTCGCCGCGAAGTTGGCGGCCGATGGCCGCGCGCGCCCGGCTGATGTGTTCGTCGCCAATGCCTACACTACGAAAGAGCGATTCCATGCCGGCGAAGGTCTCCGTCGCCGACATCCTCGCATGGCCCGACGATGGGCGCCAGAGCCGGCGTGCGCGGGCGGAGAGCGACCGACATCGTCGGCCGGCTGCGCGTTTGCCGGGTATTGGGTTTGGCGCTGGGTTTGGCGCTGGCTTTGGCGCTGGTTTTAGCGGACCCGGCCGGCGGAGCCGAGCTTCCAGCGCACGCGGGCCAGCGTCAGCGGCACGATCGCGGCGCTCAGCTTGGCCTGCTTGCGCAGCACCCGGGCGGCCTCTCGCAGGGTCGCGCCGGAGCCGATGAAGTCGTCGAGGATCAGGAGGTTGCCGCGGGGACGGGCGCCGGGGCCGAGGGTCATCTTGCCGTCGACGTTTTCGCGGCGCTGATCGTTGTTGCGCAGCTCGCCCTGCCGCGCCGGTGGTTCGTCGGCCCAGACCAGCAGATCGGGCAGGGCCGGCAGACCGAGGGCCTCGGCGGCGATCGCCAGCGCCTCGCCGCGTTGCTGCCAGTCGCGGCTCGGCACAGCGGTGACGGCCGCAAATTCGACGCGGCCGGACAGCGCGAGGACCTGCTGGCGCAGCAGATCGGCGAGCGAGGGATCCAGCGCCGCGTCGGTCTCGCGGCGAGCGAACAATCCGCGATACAGCTCGCCGCCGAGCTCGGCGTCCAGCAAGGCGAGGCCCTCGGCCATCTCCGGCCGTGCGCTCGCGGCGATCGGTGAGGGTCGCGATCCGAGCCAGCGCTGGGCATCCTCGACGGCGGCGCTGAGGTCGACGGAGCTGCGCTGCTGCTTGCACAGCGAGCAGCGCCCGCACAGGGCGGCGTCGCGGTCGCCGAGGGCGCGGCGCAGGGTCGCCATCAGGCAGTCGGTGGCGAGTCGGCCGTAGGCGAGCATGGCCTCGAGCTCGCGCATGCGCACGGCGAGCTGGTTGCGGTAGCGGGCGAGCTCGGGGGCGTCCTGCTTGTCGGTGCGCTCGTAGACCTGCTTGCCGGCGAGGCTGCGCTTGCGCAGGAAGCCCTGCTCGACCAGCTCGGCGACGACGACGGTGACGCGGGTCGGGTGCAGTCCGGTGCGGACCTTGAGGCTGGTCAGGCCGAGTGGTTCACCGGCGTCGGCGATGGCCGCGAGCAAGGCGCTGAAGTCCTCGGGTTGCGGCTGGGCCGAGTCGATGAAGTGCTCCTGGATGCGGCTGTCCTCGGGGTCGAAGAGCAGGATGCCGCGCGCGGGCTCGCCGTCGCGGCCGGCGCGGCCGACCTCCTGATAGTAGGCGGTCACGGATCCGGGCACGTCGACGTGCACGACGTAGCGCAGGTCCGACTTGTCGATGCCCATGCCGAGCGCGTTGGTGGCGGCGATCGCCGGGTGTCGACCGGCGAGGAAGTCGGCCTGCAGCTCGCGCTTGTGCTCGGGCTCGAGGCCCGCGTGATAGGCCGCGGCCGGCAAGCCGCGCGCGCGCAGATATTCGGCGACGAGCTCGGTGTGCTCGCGGGTCGCGCAATACAGCAGGCCGGGCGCGGGCAGGCGCGGGACGATCTGCGCGAGGTAAGCGAGCTTGCGGGCCATGCCGTGCAGGGGGACCACCGCGAGCGAGATGTTCGGGCGGTCCATGCCGCTGCGGTGGACCTGCAGCGGCGCGCCGCCGGGGCCCTGCAGCTGATCGCGGATGTCGGCCTCGACGCGCTCGTCGGCGGTCGCTGTCAGGCCGAGCACGCGCAGCTGCGGGTGGCGCTCCTGCAGCGCGCGCAGCAGGTGCACGATCTGGCGATAGGCGGGGCGAAAGTCGTGACCCCAGGTCGAGATGCAGTGCGCCTCGTCGACCACGACCAGGCGCACCGGCAAGGCCGCGAGCGCGGCGAAGCGCTCGACGTGATCGAGGTGCTCGGGCGAGACGAACAGCAGCTGCAGGTCGCCGGCGGCGGCGGCGGCCCGGGTGGCGGCGTTCTCCTCCTCGCTCTGGTCGCTGTTGATGCTGCCCGCGGGCAGGCCGAAGCGGTCGTTGAGGTGGCCGAGCTGGTCGCGCATCAGGGCCAGCAGCGGCGAGACGACCAGCGTGATGCCGCCGAGCAGCGCGGCCGGCAGCTGATACAGCAGGCTCTTGCCGTAGCCGGTCGGCTGAATGCACAGCAGGCTGCCGCCGCCGAGCAGGGCCTCGACGCTCTCGCGCTGACCGGGACGAAAGCTGGTGAAGCCGAAGCGCTCGAGGAGCACACGATCGATGTCGGCGGCGGTGAACTGCACGCGGGAGTGGTAACACGGCCCGCGGCCTCGCGCCGGGCGGCGATCACCGCGGGATCAAACGAGCAGCGCGGGCGGGCAGGGCGGACCCCAGGGCGTGCAGGCCATGAAGCGATCGTCGGGGCGCTGGCCATTCTGATCGATCAGCGCGCTGCAGCAGGCCCAGCGGTACGCGGACTCGCCGTTGCCGTCCGTCAGCGCCTCGCTGCAGCACTGTTGCGTGCGTTCGCTGGTCCGCGCGGCGATGTCGGTGAAGGCGCCGTAGACCCCGGGCTTGTCGTGCAAGGGATCGCTGGCCGGGAGCGCCTCGCCCATCTTGGTCTGCGCCAGGCCGCCCAGGTGCTCCGCACACGAGACCTCGGGCGCGGCGGGCGGTGTGACGGACTCGGGCCGGCTCGCGCCCGGTTGCACGTTGCTCGAGCAACCGAGTGAGACGATGAAGGTCGTCTTGGCGGCGGCCAACAGCGCGGCGCGGCGGACTTCGGGGCTCATGCGTTTCTCGCTTTCCATGCGCGCGCGGCGGGCAGGCCGTGCGCTTCGAGGCCGGGGATGATCACCTGCAGGACGGTATCGATGAACAGCGCGCGCGCGTCGGCCCCGTCGCACAGGCCATAATGCGGGCCCTCGATCGGCCATTGGGTGGCGACCGGGATATGTCGCAACTCGTGGGCCTCGAGGTGGGCGAGGGCGGTCGGTAGATAACGGGCGAGGCCGTCGAGCTCGGCGGTCGCGAGCGAGGGGGCCTCGCGCGCGAGCAGGCGCCAGCCGAAGCGCGCGTGCCCGACCTCGTCGGCGAGGATGCGCTCCAGCAAGTCGCGGAGCGGACCCGCGGGCATCTCGAGCCGCTCGGCGCCGATCAATGCGACGGCGACGGTCTCGCCGAGGCAGCAGATCGAGAGCAGGTTGCGCAGCGCCGCGACGCGGGGGGTCGTGTCCGTGTGCATCGGCAACTGCGGCGAGGAATTGGCGAGACCGCGGGCCTCACCGCCGGCGGCCTCGACGACCGCGCCGCACAGCGCACCGTGCTCACGCTCCTCGGCCGCGAAGGCCCGCGCCTCGGCGGCGTCCGCCGACCAGCCGAGCGCCGCGAGCTGCGCGGCGAGCCCGTCGAACACGAACGAGGAGCCGTACTCGTTGAGCATGCGGCCGCGCCAGGTCGCGATCACGGCCGCGGCCAGCGCGTCCGGGACCGCGATCGCGGGCCGCCGTGCACGCGCCTCCACCCGCAGATCCAGTACCCCGGCGTCCATCATCATCCGAGCCTATCAGGGCCGGGCCGGGCCCAGGTCGCCTGCAGACGCAGAACCGGGCGGGCGCGAAAGAGCGCGAAGCTTGGCGATACCGTGGCATGATTCGGCCCGGCCGTGACCGGTTTGTCGGCGCCATGAACGACGAATATCCACACCTCATGCTGTTGCGAGGAACTGCGTAATCAGCGAATCAGCGAAATCATCGCATCATCGCCACCCAGCTCGCGGCCAGGTGGGTGAGCGACTCGTCGGGGTCGAAGTCGTCGGTGGCGGCGTGGTCGGCGAGCCACACGAGGGCGGCGCTGCCGAGCACGGCGCGGCCCCGCAGGCGCGGCACGTCGAGCGGCCGGGCGAGGTACTGGGCGTCGATGCGTTCGACCAGGTGCCACAGGTCGCGGTCGCCGAAGGCGAGCAGCACGCCGGGGTCGCTGAGCAGCTCGACGGCGGCGCTGACATGGGCGTGGATGCGGGTGACGATCGGGCTGCTGAAGCGCGCGAGGTTGGCCGCGAGCGTGCGGCCGATGACGGCGCAGGCGAGCGGATCGGCGGGGTGAGCGACGGCGCTGGTGAGCCAGAGATCGAGGAGCGCGGGGGCTTCATGGTTGCCGTCGCCGAGGACCTGTGCGCAGGCGGCGGCGCGCTGATCCTCGTCGGGGAAGGTGGATGACGCCCGGGCATACGCGTGGACGAGCGCGCCCGGCGGCAGCGGTAAATATCCGTCGACGAACAGGCGCACGACTCGATCGGCGACGGTGAACAGACACAGGCGATCGAGCTGGGCCGCATAGTAGAGAACCGCGGCGGCATGCAGGCGGTCGGCCACCTGCGAGAGTTCGAACTCGGGGAGCGTCGGCGAGTCCAGGCGGGCCACGAGGCGGCTCGCAGGGCGCATTCCGCCGGGTCGCAGCCGTGAGGCGTCACGAAGGTCGGGCACAGGCTGAGGTGCGAGCTTGTGAGGCATGGGTGCAAGGTGCGACCGGTCGACCGGTCATGCCAGCGCGGCACCACCGCTGGCTTTGTACGCATTTGCGGGCAGCCCGCGCGCGTGGACCTCAGGGCCGCGAAGTCGGCCTCAATGCGGATGCGCGGGGCCGAGGCCGTGGCGGGCGAGCGCGCTGAAGGCCGCGGATACGGCGGCCTCCGGCGCGCCGCTGGTGTCGATCGCGCTGACCTCGATGTCGCGCGCGATCGGCTCCCACTGGGCGCTCGCCTCGCGGTAGACCGCGACGCCGGCGTCCGATACGTCACCTGTCCTGCGGGACAGGCGCTCCTCGACCACCTCCGGGTCGCCGGTGCACAGCAGCAGCTGCATGGGCAGGCCCAGCTCGTGCGCCAGGGTGGCGAAGGGGGCCCGCTGGGCCGCGGTCTTGAAGTTGGCGTCGACCACCACCCGCTCGCCCGCGAGCACGGCCGCGCGCGTCAGCTCGAGGCAGTGCTGATAGGTGCGCTCGGTCCAGGCCGGGCTGTAGATGCCCTCGCCGACCGGGGCGCTCGCCGGGGTCTCGGGCGCGAGGCCGGCGAGCTGCTTGCGCACGGCGTCGGCGCGGACCCACTCGAAGCCCTCGGCCGCGAGGGCGCGCGCGAGGGTCGACTTGCCGGTGCCCGGGAGGCCGGCGACGAGCACGATGCAGGGGCGCAGGCCGGGCGGCTGGAGCTCGCAGAGGGCGAGCAGGAGGTGCTGGTGGGCGGAGCGCAGGGCCTCGGCGGCGGCCTCGGGCCCGACCTCGGGCTCGGCGGCCTTCATGGCGTCGACCTTGCCGCGCACGGTGGCACGATAGGCGGTATAGAACGGGAGCAGGGCGCGGCCCTCGGCGCGCTCCTCATAGGCCGAGCCGGCCGGGCCGGCCGAGCCGGCCGAGCTGGCCGGGTCGGCGCGCCCGGCGAGGCATTGATCGTAGGCGGCGAAGTATCCGTCGATCAAGGCCTCGGCTGCGTCGGGGCGGCCGACGCGGCGCAGGTCCATGACCAGGAACGCGAGGTCGGCGATCGGGTCGGCGCAGCGGAACTGCTCGCTGAACTCGATGCAATCCAATATCACCAGATCCCGCGGCGGCGGCTGGTCCGGGAATAGATAGAGGTGATCGACGCGCAGGTCGCCGTGGGTGTCGCAGGCGACGTGACGGCGCGCGCGGCCCTCGATCACGCGATGATGACGATTCAGGGCCTCCTCGGTCCAGCGCTCGAGCCGGGTCAGCAGCCCCTCGCCGATCAGGCCGAGCCCGGCCAGCTGCGCGAAGTTCTGGCGGGCGTTCGCGGCGACCGCGGTGAAGGTCGCCCAGGCCGAGACCTCGGGCCCGCGCCGGGCCGCGCGGTGGAATCCATGCACCTTGCCGCCGATGCGCCGCAGCGTCGCGCGGTCGACCTCGCCGTGCGCGAGGCGATGGCCCAGCGTCGCGTCGTCGGGCAGCCGGCGCATGTGCACGGCATATTCGACGAGCGTGCCGGTGTCGCCGACGTGCAGCAGACCCGCGGCGTCGCGCCGGATCTCGACGACCCCGAGATATACGTCGGGCGCGAGCCGGCGATTGAGCGAGACCTCGAGCGTGCAGAAGTGGTGCCGGCGCTCGAGCGTGGAGTAGTCGAGGAAGTCGAGGTCCAGCGGCTTCTTGAGCTTGTACACGTCCTGGCCGACGAGGAAGACCACGGAGACGTGGGTCTGCACGACCTCGACCGGGGTGCCCTCGGGGTAACCAAAGGCATCCGGACGGTGCAGCCCGGCGATCAGGTCGGTCAGGGGCATTCGCGGGCAGGCTGCCACGGCGACCCGGGACGGGCAAGCGGCGGCCCGGCCACTCTGACGTGTGCGTGAGCGTCGGACGCGCGGCTGCGGCCCGGGCGCTGAACTGCGCGAGACGCCAGTGGCCCGCGACACCCATGGCGCGCCATGACACCACTGGCGCTTCGGGACCGGCAATTTGAGCTTTGGGATCGCGGGGTGACGCTGGCCCGTCGCTGGCATACGCTGCGCGGATGCTCCCTGAATTAATTGCCGCGCTGGCCCTGTCGTTCCCGATCCCCGTCGCCGACGTCGGTTGCCCGGGTTATTACTACGACCCCTGCGAGTCGCTCGAGTTCTGGTCGACGCTGGCGCCCGTGAATGCCCAGCAGATCCCGAGCGACGGAGTGCTGGTGCTGCAGGGCGCTCGCCACGGCGGCTGGGATGACGCTGCGCTCGCCACCATCGAGCTCGACGTCACCCTCGCGGGCGAGCCGGTCGCCGGTGCGCTCGAGTTGAGCCCGCTGCAAGGTGTGCTGGTCTGGCGCCCCGAGGTGGCGTGGGTGCCCGGCGCGACCTACAAGCTGAGCGGCAGCGTCACCAACCCGACCAGCCCCGAGGGGGTCATCTGCGCGGAAAACGTGCTGCCGATCACCGCCGATGTCGTGATCGCCGCCGGGCCGGCCGCGCCGCTGGGCAAGCCGGGGCTCAGCGGCACGCCGAGCGTGACGACCGAGCCGCTCATCAGCCTCGATACGCTGGCCTGCTGTGAGGGCGTGGCCCCGGTCGTCGAGCCCTCCGGCTGCAGCGGCACGTACATCTACTTCGATCCGGCCCAGTGCGCGCCGACCCGGGGCACCGGGCACCTCGCGGTCGAATTCACCGGCACGCCCGCGGCCACCGGACCCGCGGCGCAGCAGATCGTGTACACGCAGCGCATCGCCGGTTTCCCCGCGGTCACCTCGCTCGATCCCTCGTTCAGCTTCGTCAGCGACGCGCCGTTTTGCGCCGCGCTCGAGGCCCTCGACCTCGCCAGCGGCGCGATCACGACGAGCGCCTCGGTGTGCTTCGGCGATGCGGTCGCGGACCAGCTCGGACCGCAGGACCTCGCCATCCCGGACACGCTGACCTGCGCGCTGCAGCAGTGCGAGGAGCAAGATAGCAGCTGGAACCTCGAGGCTTGCGAGCCGCTGGATCCCGTGAACCCCGACACCGGGACCGGCGGCGCCGGTGAGGATGGCGACAAGGGCTGCGGCTGCAACAGCCACGACGAGAACCCGGGCGGCCTGGTGTTGCTCGGCTTCGCCGCGCTGGTCGGCCTGACGCGTCGCCGTCGCGTCCGCTGAGCACCTGCGCATCATCGTCTGCCGATGATGCGAGGTCCGGTGAAGGTCGAAGGCGCGCGCTTCGTGGTCCGCGGCCCCCCTCCGCGACGGCGTGGTTGACCCGGCCGGCGCGCCTCACTAACGTCGCCGCGATGGTTCGTCCGGACGGAGCGGCACGACGACGGCCGGAGCGCGGATGCTCCTGAACAACCAGAGCGGCCGGCTGCGCGGGCCGGCGTTGCACGCCGAGCTGGCCCGGCTGCTGACCGAGCTGCGGCGGCGGCGGGGCTTCGTGGTGGAGCGTGCGGCGGCGGCCAAGGTCAGCCTGCTCAACACGTACATGGCCGATTCGCGGCTCAAGGCCTGTCTGGTCGGGGTCAGCGGCGGGGTGGACTCGGCGGTCACGCTGGCGCTCGCCTGCGCGGCCGCGCGTGCGCCCGGTTCGCCGATCGAGCGGGTGGTGGCGGCGCTGATGCCGATGTTCGTGGCCGAGGGCGCGACGAATCAGGACCTCGCGCTGGCGCGAGGTCGGGAGGTCGCGCAGCGCTTCGGGATCGAGGCCGTCACCGTCGATCTGTCGGCGGGCCACGTGGCGATGAAGCAGGCGGTCGATGGCGGCCTGGGTATCGAGGGTGGGCCCTGGGCGGCCGGGCAGCTGGTCTCGTACTTGCGGGCGCCGGCCCTGTATTATCTCACCAGTTTGCTCGCGCAGGCCGGGCAGCCTGCCGTGCTGCTCGGCACCACCAACCGCGACGAGGGCGCATACATCGGCTTCTTCGGCAAGGCCTCGGACGGCATGGTCGATATCCAGCTGATCTCGGATCTGCATAAGAGCGAGGTCCATGCGCTGGCCCGGCACCTGGACGTGCCCGCCAGCGTGATCGCGGCGGTGCCCACCGGCGATGTCTTCGACGGCCGGACCGATGAGGAGATGATCGGCGCGTCGTATGACTTCATCGAGCTTTATATGCTGGTCCTCGCGCTCGGCGAGGCGCGCATGCTCGGCACGCTCGGTGATGAGGCGAGGGCCCAGTTCGAGGCCATGCGCGCGCGGCTGGAGGATCTGCACGGGTACAATGCCCACAAGTATCTCGGTGGATCGCCGGCGATCCACCTCGATGTTTACGAGCGTGCGGTCCCGGGCGGCTGGACCACCGGGGTGGAGCGTGTGCGTGGTGGGACGGCGCCGGTCGGCGGCTGGGTCGGTGAATTCGTGATGTCGCCGGGCACGCTGGATGCGCTCGAGGCGACGCAGGGGATCGAGCCGCATTGTCAGCCGATTCCGGACTTTGGCGACTCGGCGGTGATCGTGCAGGGGTTGCTCGCGGCGGAGGAGCGCCGGGTCTTGCGCGCCGAGCTGGAGCGGCAGGCGTGGGTGCCGGTCGGGCGACATGGCATGGTACGCGGCTTCGATCCGCGCGACGAAGCCGTGGGGTCGTATCGTGCCACCTGTTATGCGCCGCGATTCGCCGCGCTGCTGTGGGCGCGGCTGGCGGGGCGGGTTGCGATGCTGCGCACGATGCAGGACGACACGCCGACCGACTGGGACGGGGCCAGGGTCTGGCGCGCCGTCGGCGTCAATCCGCTGCTGCGCTTCATCCGCTACGAGCAGGGCGGCCTGCTGGTGCCGCACTACGACGCGACCTATGTCGATCCGGACGGCGACCGCACGTTGATGAGCGTGATCGTGGTGGTCTCCGAGGATCTCGCGGCGGAGGACGGCGGGGCCACGCGGTTGCTGATCGATCCGCAGCGCAATCGTCCGCTGTGCGAGCGTGATTATGCCGACTGGGCCGCGCCCGAGCCCCGCGACTCGCCGCGGGTGTTGCTGCGGGTGCCACCAGTCGGCGGCTCGGCGCTGATCCTCGATCATCGGGTGTTGCACGATGGGGAGCTGCTCGCGGGTACGCGGCCGAAGCTGCTGCTGCGCACCGACCTTGTGTATCGTCGCTGCGGGCCGGTGACCCGCAAGGCCACCACGCCGCGCCCGCCGCTGTGGCAGCGCCTCGGCCTCGAGCCCGGCGCGTCGCGGGCCACGGTCGACGCCGCGTATCGTGGGCTCGCGCCCGAGGTGCAGGCCGCGAGCCGGCTGGCGTGGAAGGTGCTGCGAGATCCGTTTTACGCGAAGGCCCACGCGCACCTGCCCGGTGAGCCCGAGCTCGAGCGGGCCGGGTTTTTCGACGATCGGGCCGACATCGACGCCGACAACACCAGGCGCGAGCGCACGGACTGGCTGGCGACGCCGCTGCACCGAATCGTCGAGCGCTTGCGGGCCGCGGAGGGGTCCGGCCCACTGGTCGTGCTCGTCAGCACCGGGGCGTTTTGTCCGGTGCACTGCGCGCACCTCGAGATGATGGCGCTGGCCCGGGAGGCGCTCGAGCGCCGCGGCGCGATCGTGCTCGGTGGATATCTGTCGCCCTCGCACGACGCGTATGTCGCGCTCAAGTGCGGGGCCCGCACGCTGGACGCGCGGCATCGGCTGCGCCTGTGCGAGGAGGCGGTGCGCGGCAGCGACTGGTTGATGGTCGACGGCTGGGAGGCGCTGGAGAACGACCAGGAGCTGAATTTCACCGATGTGATCCTTCACCTCGAGGACTATCTGGCGGCGCACGTGCCCTGTCATCGACCGATCGAGGTCGTGTATGTATTCGGCGGCGACAATGCCCGGTTCGCGCGGACCTTCCTCGAGCGTGGCGCCTGCGTGTGCATCAATCGGCCGGGCCACGAGGTGGCGCTCGAGGCGGTGCGCATGGACCCGCGGGTCGCCGCCAATCCCCGGATCGTGTTCGTGGTCGGGCCGACGGTGCCGCCGGGGATCTCGTCGAGCGAGGTCCGCCTCGGTGACCTCCATGCCCTGAGCCCGGGCGTTCGGGAGACCTTCGCGGACTGGACGCGGCGGGCCGCGGCGGGGCCGCAGGCGGCCGTGACGGCGGTATTTCCGTTGCGCGACGAGGGCGACCTGGCCGTGCTCGCGTGGATGAACGGGCGCGCGCCGGCCTCGGTGCTCGCGCGGCGCGAGGCCTTCGTCGACGGGCTCGTCGTTTGCCTGCATTCCGAGTTCCTCGCGGCCGCGCCCCCGGATGTCGCTTATGAGCTCGAGGTGCGGCGCCTCGATCTCGCGGCGCAGCGGCAGGAGGCGGCCCGGCGAACGGCAGGCCGGCGGGTGCTCAGCCTGGATGGGTGCATTCCGGGCAGCTTCGATCTCGGGGTGTCGCGCTGCTTCCCGCTGTGCGCCGGCAAGGTGGCGCCGGCGATCGTGGCCCGCCCGGGCTTCGCCGCGATCGCGGCCCAGCTCGACGCGATCCCGGCGGGTGAATATGTGCTGCTCGACGACGACATCGCCACCGGCGAGACGATCCGCCGGGTGCTGGCCTTGTTGCCGCCGCGGCTGCAGATCCAGGAGGTCGTGATCGTCTCGCCGATGACCGCGCCCGCGCTGGATGTCGGCGATTGTCGGGACTTCCTCGCCGGCGCACGCGAGGGCGGGCTGGTGGTGGCGCTGCCCGACGGCGGCCTCGCGCGCGCGCCCTATGTGCTGCCTTATGTCTCGCCGTCGGCGCGGGCGAGCGTGCCGATCTCGCGCGAGCTCGAGTTCTCGATCGCGGTCTGGGCCCTCAACGCGGCGTTTTTTCGCGAGGTGTCGCCGCCGATCGTGCTGGCGGAGGCGGACCCGGCGTTCGTGCGGCTGATGCGGATCGTCGGCTTCGCGCCGACGACGACGATGCTGGCGATCTGCGAATGGCACCTCGAGCGGCTGCGGCCGCGCCGACGGTGAGCGGGCCCGGCGCTCAGATATCGTCGCTGAGGACGCACACGTTGTTGGGGGCGATGAACATGCCGCAAAACGGCGACAGCCCGGCGCACTGCGCGTCGGCGCAGCAGCCCTGAATCACGATCGCATTGGCGATGCAGGGGAAGATGTCGCACTCCGGGTCCGTGGCGCAGGCGCTGCCCTGGCACTTCATACATGTCTCGAGGGTCAGGTCGCCCGAGACCGCGACGAGCGCCGCGCAGTCCTGTGAGCCGACGATCGCCTCGCAGGCCGCCGCGCCGGTGGTGCCTGTCATGCCTGTCGCGTCTGTCGTGCCCGTCATGCCTGTCATGTCGCCGGTGCTCGTTTCACCGGTGGCGCCGGTCGTGCCGGTGCTCGTTTCGCCGGTGGCGCCGGTCGTCGGCGTGGTGGTGCCGGTGGTCGCGGTGGTGGTGGTCGCGCCGGAGGTCGCGGTGGTGTCGGTGGTGCCGTCGGGGCCGGGTCCGCAGGCGGCCCAGAGGAGGAGTGAGCAGGCGATCGTCGCGCGGGTGTACATCGGCGGGTCCTGGCGGCGAGGGTCGCACAGCCCGCGGGGGCGACGCCAGGGCCGTGTTCAGGGGGAGTGCTCCGCGAGCAGCATCTGTTCGATGCCGGCGACGATCTCCTCGGGCGTGTCGCCGGTGGTGACGATGCCGAGCTGCGCGGCGAGGTCGGGGGCCCAGACGAGGGCCTGGCCGCCGGCGAGGATCTTCAGGCCAGGGAAGCGTTCGCGGACCGCCGCGACCGCCGCGCGCAGGCCGGTGACGTTGAACGACATCGTCACCGACAATGCCAGCAGATCCGGCGGGTCCTGGGCGAGCGCGTTACACAGGCTCTCGGTCGGCACGTCGGCGCTCAGATAGCGGACCGTATATCCCTCGCTCTCGAGATAGTCGGCGACCAGGCGCGCCGGCAGGTCGTGCATTTCGCCCTCGACGCAGGCGACGACGATCTTGCGGCCCCGGGCGGGCGGGACGGGCGCCTCCTCGTACAGGTGGTCCAGCGCCAGCTGGGAGATCGCGGTCGCCATATGTTCGTGGGCGATGCTGAGGCGATTCTCCTGCCACAGCTTGCCGATCTCCAGTTGCGCCGCCTGGACCACGCGCTGCCGGACGGACCGGACCGAATGGCCCATGGCGAGCGCGTCGCGCACGATCTGCAGCGCGGCCCGCCGGTCACCCGTGACCTGGGCCTGGAGATACTGCGTGCGCACCGCTGTGAGGTGCTCCGGCATGGCGAGGCACGATGGCACATATTGCTGCCATTAACCAAAGAACAAACGGTCGCGGCCGTGCGGCGCCCGGGTATTCCCGGTGTATTCGCGGTTTGGCGGCGAGCCGCCAATGCTCGGTCGATCGGCGCGCGGAGGGGGCGCCGTCAGGCGGGGTGATCGGCTGATACTGCTGGATCAGATTGCCGCAGGTATCGGCGTGGTCGCCACGATGACCGAAGATACTGTTGAGCTTGATTCTCATGGTGGCGCGGCGAGGTCGCCAGCGTTTGTCACGGCTCGAGGTCGTCGCAGGCGTCGCGGACGCCGTGGCGCGTGAGCCAGGCGCAGAGGGAGGTCCGGTCGGCCAGCGCGCCGTCGCCGGGCCAGCCCGACCAGCGCAGGGCCTTGCCGTGATGCATGCCGAGCGCGGCCAGCAGGGTCTGCTCGCGGTAGAATTCCAGGGTCAGACCGCCACAGCACATGCAATAGCCGCCGCTCGCGGCCTCGTCGATGCGCAGGAGCGGGAGCAGGTCACGGACCTCGTTCGGGTCCTCGATCTGAAACAGGGTCCGCTCATATTCGGCGTGGCGATGACAGGTGCCGCCGGTGCGGACATTGAGCCGGGTGGCGCAGCTGGCGACATCGGCGAGCGCCTGGTCCCAGTCGTGGCGGATGCGGGCGGCCGGCGCGAGCGCTGCGAACTGCTCGACCTCGGCATGGGTGAGCCTGGTCAACATCAGGGACAGCTCGGAGAGGTGCGGCGGGGGCGTCGCGGGCAGCGCGGTGATCGGGGTGGCGTCGGCGTGGATGCGCTCGAGCGTCGGGTGGCCCGCGAGCGGCGCGAGGCTGGTGACGCGGGTGTTGCGGAGGTCGAGCGAGCGCAGCTGTGGGAGCCGGGCGATGGCGCCGATGTCGGTGATCTTGTTGTATGGGAGCTCGAGCGCGCGCAGCTCGCGGAGCGAGGCGACGAAGCCGATGTCGTCGATCGAGAAGGAATTGAGCCCGAGGGCGCGAAGGTTGACGAGCGCGCCGAGGCGCTCCGGGTGGTGCAGCTCCGTGAAGCCCTCGAGGTCGAGGCGCTCCAGGGTCGACAGCCCGGCGAGCGTGCCGGCGTCGACCGGCGTGGAGGGGGACGAGTCGGCGTCGAGTCGGAGGTAGCGCAGCTGCTTGAATCGCGCGAGCCCGGCGAAGGCGCGGGGATCCGGCGGAGTATCGTCGAACAGGAGGTTCAACCCCTCATCGGTCGTGATGCTGAGATATCGGAGGTTGGCCGGGAGCTCGGTGGTCACCAGCGCCGGCAGCTCGTGGCGATCGCGCAAGCGCGAGGCAGGCACGATGCGCTCGAGCTTGTGGTCGCGGCGCGTATGCGCGTCGTAATCGAGATAGAGCTGCGTGCCGTCGAGGCGGGCCACGGTCGCGGCGATCTCGGGGCTCCAGGTGGTGAGGGAGAGACCACGCAGATTGCGGAGCGCGGCCCCGGGGCGCTCGATGGCGCCGGTGACCCGAAGCGCGACGAGGTGGCGCGGGCCGCCGTCCATGGTGAGCTCGAGATCGCCGGGGTGGTCGGGGTCGCTGAAATAGCGATAGTGGCCCGGAGGCCCGAGCACCATGGTCGCGCCGCCGAGGTGGATGAGTTCGCCCTCGCGCGGGGGGCCGTCCGCGAGCAGCGTGATCGCGGGGTGGACGACGGCGCCGTCGAGCTCGAAGTGGTAACCGGGCGTGGCGACCTCGCCGGCCTCGCGCTGGACCGCGGCCTCGTCACAGACGAGCGTGGTCGGGCGCCTGAGCTCGACGGACATCTGCGGCGCCGGCTCGGCCATCGCCACGAGCCCGGCCCAGGGATCCCCTGGTTCGGGCTCGCCGCTGGCGGTGCAGCCGAGCAGGGCGACACCGATCGACCACAACCATGGGGCCCTGCGTGGCATGAGGATCCCCGTACGCGCTGCGCCGCGGATCGGTTTGACCGGCCCGTGCGAGTGCGGGAATGGCGCGGATGGTGGGTGTGGGGGCACTTGAACGGTTCTTTACTTAGTTCACCTCACAAAATATTCGGACTATCGACGCCGATGGTGAAGTTGCAGTTGCAACGAGCGGGCGACTTCGAGTAATGCGCGATGTCATGATGCCCCGTCGCGCCCCCGCTGTGGTCCTCCTCGTCACACCTCTGGTCGCCGCGCTCGCGTGCAGCAGCGGCGAGGATACGCGCGGGCAGACCGCGGGCAACTCGGGCGGGGTCACGGCGGCGACCTCGGTGACGGGTGTCTCGGGGGCCGGGAGCGACACGACGCAGGAGCCGACCACGGGCAGCGGCGGGCTCGAGGGCGGCGGGAGCACCGGGTCCTCGGCCTCGACGGGCGTGGCCGGGAGCAGCAGCGGCGGCGGCGAGGCGAGCAGCACGGGGGCGATCACGAGCGAGGGCAGCACGGGTCCGGGTTCGACGACCGGCGGGGCCGAGTCCGGCTCGAGCGAGACCGGCGAATGCGCGGAGATCACCGAGATGGCGGAGAACAAGAAGCAGCCGGCCGACATTTTGTTCGTGATCGACAACTCGGGCAGCATGCAGATCGAGGCCGCGAGCGTGAAGGCCAACATGAACGCGTTCTCGAGCAAGATCATCGCCAGCGGCATCGACGTGCACGTGGTCCTGATCTCGGCGATCGACGGCGCGACCGGCATGTGCATCGACGCGCCGCTCGGGGCGGGCAACTGCCCGGCCAAGGACACCAAGCTGCCGACCTTCCTGCACATCAACGACGAGGTCGGCAGCACCAACCCGCTGCCCAAGCTGCTCGAGCACCATCCGGAGTGGAAGGATTCGATGCGGCCGACCGCGGCGAAGCATGTGGTCGTCGTCTCCGACGACAACTCGGAGATCGGCGCCAACGACTTCGACGCCGCGTTCAAGGCGCTGGACCCGAGCTACGGCGAATACAAGCTGCACGCGATCGTCGGCGCCAAGGACTCGGACGACGTGCTGTGGTGCATCCAGAACGCGGCCTGCTGCGCGTTCACGGCCAAGGCCGGCAAGGTCTACCTCGACCTGATCAACAAGACCGACGGTCTGTTCGGCGACCTGTGCAAGCAGGACTTCAAGCCGGTGTTCGACCTGCTGTCGACCGAGGTGGTCAAGAACGCCGGGCTCGCCTGTGAGTGGGCGATCCCGATGCCGATGGGCGGCGACACGATCGACTACGCCAAGGTCAACGTCGACTTCAACGACGGCAAAGGCAACGTGACGCCGATCGGCAAGGTCGACGATCCGGCCGCCTGCGCCAATGTGGTCGACGGCTGGTTCTACGACGACCCGGTGGCGCCGACCAAGATCCTCGTGTGCCCGCAGACCTGCGCGAAGATCCAGCTGGCCCCGAACGCGTCGATGGCGATCAAGTTCGGCTGCGAGACGATCATCGCCCAGTGAGCCCTGATTGCCTGACCTCTGCACAACGGCTCGGCCGCTGATTCTCCTGTCGGTCCTGTCGGCGCTCGCAGGCGGGTGCTTCGTGGACCGTCCGCCGGGGCAGGACGCGAGCTCGGGCACGACAGGGGCCCCGGCGAGCACGGGCGGGTCGACGACGACGGCGACGGCGCCGACGAGCAGCGGCGGCGGCACGACCTTCGAGGCGAGCGAGTGCGGCGAGGCGGTGCTGGAGCTCCCGACGGTGGCGCCGAGCGTCATGCTGGTGCTCGACAAGTCGGGCTCGATGGTGAATGACCCGAATGGCTATTGGGACCACGACCTGGACCCGGAGACGCCGGAGGTCACGCGCTGGAACAGCCTGTTCACGGCGGTGGACCTGACGGTCCATCAATTCGACAATGCGCTGAACCTCGGGGTGGTGCTGTTCCCGGCGATCACGGCGACCGCGAGCTATGACGAGATGGCGTGCGTGGTCGCTGCGGAGCCGGCGGCACCGCTCGCGGCGATGAACGCGGCGACGATCGTCGAGTCGCTGCCCGGGCCGCTGACGGACGCGACGAT
>ERZ795056.1207-NODE-1207-length-30436-cov-6.941641_pt1 | contig 30436 bp, 27 predicted proteins | sample MGYA00375140_ERZ795056 | MGnify/ENA primary metagenome ERZ795056 (study PRJEB30185, sample SAMN05720227) | activated sludge metagenome | isolation source: Anaerobic digester | place: USA | collected 2015-03-09 ... | reverse complement strand
CACTCTTTCCCTACACGACGCTCTTCCGATCTGCCACCGACCGCGGGCGACGCCAGGCGCGGGTGAGCGCGCCGCAGGAGCCGAGCTGGAACAGCGACATCGTCTACGACAGCGACGCGCCCGAGGCCTCGCAGCCGCGGGGGCAGGCGGCGCGCGGGCAGCCGGTGCGTCGCCGTCCGGCCGCGTCGCAGGAGGAGGGGGTGCACCTGTTCATCGGCCAGCACTTCAACCACGCCAAGTTCGGCGGCGGCGAGCTGATCGCGTGGGACGGCAGCGGCGCCGATCTGAAGTTGCATCTGCGCTTCGCCAGCGTCGGGACCCGGGTGATCCTCGCGCGCTTCTGCGAACCGGCGTGATGTCGCCGGCGGGCGCGTGTGATAGCTTCGCGGCGCATGCGACCCCTCCTGCTCCTGGCCATGGTTCTGTCCACGTCTTCATTCGCCTGTGACAAGCAGGGCGCGCCGCCGCCGGGTGCCAGTGGAGGCGGCACCGCGGGTAACACGGTGGTCGAGAACCCGCCGGCCCCCGTCGAGGCCAAGCCGGTCGATGGCCCGAAGAACCTGGTCGCCTGCGGCGACAAGACCTGCGCCGAGGGCGAGCAGTGCATCTCGTACTACGGGATCGCCGGACCGCGCGGGCCGCAGTTCCATGAGTGTGGCATCCGCTGCAAGCAGGGCGCGCCGAACGACGGCTGCGCCGACGGCAAGAAGTGTACGACCATCTCCGACGGCCCCGGCCCGGTCTGTCGCTGAGCGGATGATGCGATGACGCGAGGGAGACATGGCGCGCCTGCATGACCCGGGTCGACGCGCGCTGCTGCGGCTGCTGGCCGGCGGCGCGGCACTGACTGCATGTCGACATGGCCATTCGGACATGTCGCACAGGACAGGGCCGCAAGGACAGGCCGATCTGCTGGTGCTCGGCGGGCCGATCTGGACCATGGACCCGCGGCGGCCGCTGGTCGAGGCGCTGGCGGCCCGTGACGGCCGGGTGATCGCGCTCGGCCGGCTCGCCGAGGTGCAGCGGCTGCAAGGCGCGCGCACGCGGGTGCTCGACCTCGCGGGCGGGCTGGCGACGCCGGGCCTGACCGACGCGCACGCGCACCTGCTCGGCCTCGGCGCGGAGCTCGAGGAGGTCGACCTGCGCGGGGCGAGGTCGATCGAGGAGGTGGTGGCGCGGGTGAAGCAGCAGGCGCCGCCGGAGGGCTGGGTGCTCGGTCGCGGCTGGGACCAGAACCTGTGGCCGGGCGGGGCCATGCCGACGCACGAGCCGCTGACGGCGGTCTTTCCGGACCGCCCGGTGTGGCTGCGTCGGGTCGATGGCCACGCCGGCTGGGCCAATCGCGCGGCGCTGCAGGCTGCGGGCATCACGGCGAGCACGGCGGTCCCGCAGGGCGGTGAGATCGGTGTGCAAAACGGCGAGCCGAGCGGCTTGCTCGTCGACGCGGCGATGGGGTTGATGCCGGTGCCGGCCCCGAGCGCCGAGACGCTGCGACGCCGGCTGCTGCAGGGCCAGGCGCGGGTGCTGCCGCTCGGCCTGACGGGTGTGCACGAGATGGGCGTCGGCCGCGAGACGGATGCGGTGCTGCGCGCGCTGGCGAGTTCGGGCGAGCTGAAGCTGCGCATCACCGGTTATGCCGACGAGGACTGGTTTCGGACGCTGGCGCGCGAGGGCCGGCCGGAGCAGCCGGACTGCGCCGGTCGTTATGCGCTGGTCGGGGTCAAGCTCTACGTCGACGGCGCGCTGGGCAGCCGCGGCGCGGCGCTGCTGGCCCCGTACAGCGATCGCCCCGGGCACCGCGGCATCCTCCAGCACACGCAGGCGGAGCTCGACGCGCTGGTGGCGACGGCGGTGCGCGGCGGCTGGCAGGTCGCGGCCCACGCGATCGGCGACGCGGCGATCCGCGGCGTGCTGGATGCGCTGGCGGCCGCGAGGTCGGCGGAGCCGCGCGCGAAGCCGCGGCTGCGGGTCGAGCACGCGCAGATCGTCGACATCGCCGACATCGCCCGGTTCGTGCGCCTGGGTGCGGTCGCCAGCATGCAGCCGACGCATGCGACCAGCGACATGGCGTGGGTGCCGGCCCGCATCGGCGCGGCGCGACTGCCCGGCGCGTACGCCTGGCGGCGCTTCCTGACCGCCGGCGTGCCGCTGGCGCTGGGCAGCGACTTCCCGGTCGAACAGCCGGCCCCGAGCCTCGGCCTGTACGCGGCGGTGACCAGGCAGGACCGCGAGGGCTTGCCGCGCAAGGGCTGGTTGCCGGATCAGAAGCTCACGCTCGCCGAGGCGGTCGCCGGCTTCACATCGGGGGCCGCGTTCGCGGCCGGGCAGGAGGCCGGCTGCGGCCGCCTCGCGCCGGGCATGGCCGCCGACCTGAGCTGTTTCGTGAATGACCTGCGCACGCTTGCGCTCACCAAACTGGCGGACGCCCCGGTGCGCGCGACCGTGATCGCCGGGCGCGTGGCCTGGGAGGCGACGTGATGGCAATTGATCGCTCGCGGGCCGATACTCGGGCGATGAAGACCACCTTCGCCGTCGCCTCCACCGCCATGGTCGCCGTGCTGCTCCTGATGACCGGATGTCCGAAGCAGTCGCCGCCGCCGGCGACCTCGATCCTGTCGCGCTGAACGCCCTCAGCGACCGGCGATCTCCGTCAGCGTGCGCTCCAGCAGGCTGATGTCGGGCGGCTTGGCGAGGTGGAGGTCGAAGCCCGCGTCCTGCGAGCGCCGCCTGGCCGCCTCGTCGGCGTAGCCGGACAGGGCGATCAGGTAGACGCCGCGCAGCGCCGGCTCGGCGCGAAGACAACGCGCCACCGCGTAACCATCCATCTCCCCGGGCAGGCCGATGTCGGAGATGACGACGTGAGGGTGAAACGCCTGCGCGACGGCGACGCCGGTGATGCCGTCGACGGCGAGCTTCACCTCGTGACCGCCGAGCTCGAGCAGCTCGCCCAGCATCTCGGCCGCGTCGCGATTGTCCTCGACGACGAGGATGCGGAGCCGCGCGCCGCTGCTGCCCTGCGGCTCGTCGGGCGCCGTGCTCGGATAGTGTGACTTGCTGAGCGGGATGCGCAGGGTGAAGCGCGCGCCCAGGCCCGGGCCATCGCTGCGGGCCGTGACGCCGCCGCCGTGCAGCTCGGCGAGGCCCTTGGTGAGCGCGAGGCCGAGGCCGAGGCCGCCCTTGGTGCGCGCGAGGTCCTGGCTCGCCTGGCTGAAGGGGTCGAAGAGCCGCGACAGCAGCCCCGGATCGATGCCGATGCCGGTGTCGACGATCTCGATCACCGCGGATCCATCCGTCATGTCGAGCGTCGTGCGGACCTCGACCTGGCCGCCCTTCTCGGTGAAGCGACCGGCGTTGTTGAGGAAGTTGCCGACGATCTGGGCCAGGCGGATCGGATCGCCCTCGACCCACAGGGGGCTGCTCGCGGGCGGCGTCACGAGGGCGAGCCCGGCGGCGTCGAGGGTCGTGCGATAGTCCTCGGCGGTCTGTCTGGCGATCGCGGCGAGGTCGCAGGTCTCGGTCTGCAGCGCGAGCTTGCCCCGGGTGATGCGCGAGACGTCGAGCAGGTCGTCGATCAGCCGCGCCATGTGGGTGACCTGGCGATCGATGACGTCGCGCGCCCGCTCGAGCCGCGGCTCCGCGGGGCCGAGCCGCTTGAGGATGTGCACGGCGTTGCGGACCGGCGCGAGCGGGTTACGCAGCTCGTGCGCGAGGATCGCGATGAACTCGTCCTTGCGGCGGTCGGCCTGCTCGAGGCGATCGTTGAGGGCGCGCAGCGCCGCCTCGGCCTGCTTCTGCTGCGAGATGTCGAGCACGAAGCCGACGCCCGAGTCGCCCGCGATGATCGCGGAGCCGACCAGCACCCACACCCGCGAGCCGTCCTTGCGCAGGTACTCCTTCTCGAGCGGGGCATGCTTGCCGGTGCTGCGCAGCGACTCGACGGCGCGCTCGTCCTGGGCTCGGTGCTCCGGCGGCGTCAAACGCACCCAGTCGATCGCGCCCGCCTCGAGATCCGCACGGTCGTGGCCGACCATGCGCAGGAACTCGTCGTTCGCGTCACGCACACCACCACCCAGCTCCCAGAACAGGATGCCGAGCAGGTTGGTCTCGAACAGCCGCCTGAAGCGCGCCTCGCTGTGCTTCAGCGCCGCCTCCGACTGCGCTCGCGCCGTGACATCGACGTCGACCGACCGCTGCAGCGCACGCAGGCGCTCCTCGGTGCGCTCGAGGGCTCGCTCGGCGCTCCGCTGGGCGCTGATGTCGAGCACCATCGCGGTGACGCCGGTGACCTCGCCGTGGGCCTGGATCGCCTGCCAGGAGACCCGCCAGTGGCGCGCGGCGACCTCGATCTCGACCTGCTCGGCTGGACCGCCGTCGCGCACCCGCATCAGCGGCGCCGTGAGCTCCGGGCCCTGCAGCGGGAGGACCTCGAGAACGGTCTTGCCGATGTGCTCGGCCGCGGTGAGGCCGTGCAGCGCGGCGAGGGTGTCGTTGACGCGGACGAAGCGAAGGTCGAGGTCGAGGATGGCGAGCCCCACGGGCGCGCTCCACAGCGCCTCGAGCGCGCTGCTGGCTGCGGACGACATCAGGTCTTTCATGACACTCGGCATGGGGCAGCGAAATGGTGCGCCACCATGACATTTTTGACGCCCGGTGAGATCCCGTCGAACGCCGTATCCAGGGCCGTGGCGGCCCCTGCGGCGCCTGAATTGTCAGGATATACGAACATAATCCGGTGCGAGCCTGTCAACTCGCATGGTTCACGAGCGACGGGGGTCCGCGCTAGAAGTGCGAGACCAGCAGGAGGCCATTCTTGCGCGGATCGTCGGCCTCGACGGGGAGCTTGAGCGAGAAGGTCGAGCCCTGGCCGGGGGCGCTCTGCACGTGGATGTCGCCGCCGAGCATGCGGGCGTAGTGGCGGCTGATGGCGAGGCCGAGGCCGGTGCCGCCGTACTTGCGGGTGGTGGAGGTGTCGGCCTGGGTGAAGGGGGCGAACAGGCGCTCCAGCGTATCGGGGGCGATGCCGATGCCGGTGTCGACGACGGCGAACTCGAACCAGCGGCGGCTGTCGTCGATGCAGAGCTGCACGGTGAGCTCGATCTTGCCGTCGTGGGTGAACTTGCAGGCGTTGCTGAGCAGGTTGGAGAGGATCTGGTGCAGCTTGGTGCGGTCGGTCTTGATGGTGCCGAGCTCGCGAGGGCAGCGCAGCTTGATGGTGTTCTTGTTCTTCTCGGCCTGCGGCGCGACGGCGGTCATGACGTTGTCGACGACCTCGACGACCGGGAACTCCTCGACGTTGAGGTCCATCTTGCCGGCCTCGATCTTCGACAGGTCGAGGATGTCGCTGATGATCGCCAGCAGGTGGTCGGCCGAGCCGCGGATGTTGCGGAGGTCGGTCCGCGCGGCGCTGGAGCGGACGGCGGGGTCAGGGCCCGACTCGGCGCTGTCCTCGAGCAAGATCTCGCAGTAGCCGATGATCGCGTTCAGCGGGGTGCGCAGCTCGTGGCTCATGTTGGCCAGGAAGGCGCTCTTGATGCGGCTGGCCTCGAGGGCCTGGGTCTCGGCGCCGCGCCGGTCGCGGACCTCCTTCTCGAGCTTCTTGTTGATGCGGGTCAAGGCGATCGTGCGCTCCTCGACCCGCTGCTCGAGCTCGTCGCGGGTGTCACGCAGCTGCTGCTCGATCCGCTGGCGCTCCGAGACCTCGCGCTCGATGCGGGCGAGGGTGGTCCGCAGCGACGCGCCGCCGCGATTGAGGTGGCTGATGATCGCCACGGTCAAGGACCCGCACACGAGGATCGCCGCGGTGATGCTGCCGATCAGCAGCGCGTCGGCGCCGGCGATGCGCAGGCCACCTGCGCAGGCCGCGGCGACCGTGGCGATGCCGGCCAGCGCGGGCCCGGTGCCCGGCAGTGAGATCGGTGCGGTGCAGGCGACGGCGAGCGCGAGCAGCCAGCCCGGGGCACGCACACCCGCGAAGCTCGGCAGGGCCAGCAACACGGCGACGAAGCCGACGTAGCGCAGCAGCTCGACGAGCCGGCTGGGGCGACGCATCCGCGTCCACAACGAGGCGGCGACGTTGACGAGCACGAAGCCGAGGCACACGAGGCCAGTCGCCAGCGGCCGCACGGCGACGGCGATCGTGAAGATCGCGGCCGGATAAACGACCGCCGGAAATACGCGGTCGAGCAGGCGCAGCACGTCGAGCGCGAGCTCGGACGAGGTTGTCACGGGCGCGCCCGGCGGGTCGGTTTGGGCCTCGAGGTCTCGCATCGCCAGGGCGCTGCCTCGCGGACGATACTACGGGTCCGCCGAGTCGGCTCGTCCGGGGGCGCGGGTCATGCGCAGACGGTAAGAACCCTCCCCTCAACCGCCGACGCGACGCAGCAACCACTCGGTGCCGAAGCGATAGCCGCCACGCTGCCAGCGCCGGGCCAGCAGCGCGCAGAGGACGATCCAGGCGGCGATGATCAGCAGGGCGGTCCAGCGATCGAAGGCCTGCCAGGCCCCGAGGGGGCGGGAGATCTCGCGGAACAGCACGACGTGGATCAAGAGCAGCGTCAGCGAGGCCCGACCCAGAGTCACCAATACACCCCGTGGATCGAGCTCGCGGCGGTGCTCGATGTGCAGCGCCGCGCCGAGCAGCAGCAACACTCCGCACTGCAGCAGCAATACGATGCCGGGGCTCGCCGGGTAGAAGCTGGTCCGCACGTGCACGAGCCGCGCCCACGGCTCGACGTGCAGCGCCGCGAACGCGGGCGAGTGATCGGCCGCGAAGTCGAGGCCGACCAGAGCGAGGCCGACCAGCAGGCATCCGCGCGCGAGCGAGAGGACGCGCTCCTGCTGGCCCGCGAGCAGCCAGCGGCCGACGACCATACCGGCCAGGAACACGCCGAGCCACGGCAGCACCGGGAACTGACCCTCGGCGAATGCGAGGCGCAGGGCGCCGCCGGGCAGGTCGAGGTCGCGCATGCGCGGGTTGTCGAGCAGGGCCGGGGTCTGCAACCAGTGCTGCACGGCGACGGTGGCGACGAGCAGCACGGCCTCGGCGGCGAGCAACGCGGCGTTGCCGAGGCGCCGCCACAGCGGGGCGGTGGCGATCGCAAAACCCATGAGGTGGAGGACGAACCAGGAGCCGGGCGAAAACCAGCTCGGCGTCAGCAGGTTCAGGAGATAACCGAAGCCCAGCAGCGCGAGGCCGCGACGCAGCAGGATGCCGTCGACGGGCAGGTTCGGGCGGCTGGCGACCAGCAGCGAGGTGCCGGCGCCGGCGAGGGTGATGAAGGTCGGCGCCGCGAGGCCGCCCAGGCCGTTGAGGGCCATGTAACCGGGGGCCTGCGCGAGCGCGCCGCGCAGCGGGTCCTCGACCTGCCACAACCACACGCCGAGGTGCTGCTCCATCATGAGGACGACAGCGACGCCGCGCAGGGCGTCCAGGCTGAGCAGGCGGGGCACGGGGAGAGGCTACCGCGGCGGCGCGTGCTCGCGCTACACTCGCGGCCATGCAGGAGCGAGACGCATCCGAGACCGGCGAGGTGACTGAGATCGCGGCAGGCAAGTGGCTCCGTCTGGTCCGGCGCGGGACCTGGGAGTACGCCGAGCGCCTGGGGGCGAGCGGGGCGGTCTGCATCATCGCGGTGACCGACGACCGGAAACTGGTGCTGATCGAGCAGGTGCGGCCGGCGATGGGCGGACCGGTGATCGAGCTGCCGGCCGGGCTCGTCGGCGACGGCGAGGACGCCGGCGAGCAGGGCAGCGTGGCCGCGAATCGCGAGCTGATCGAGGAGACCGGCTTCGAGGCCCAGCACATCGAGGAGGTCGCGCACGGGCCGTCGACGGCGGGGCTCTCGAGCGAGACCGTCGGGCTGTTCCTGGCGACCGGGCTGCGCCGCGTCGGCGCGGGCGGCGGCGTCGACTCGGAGGACATCAAGGTGTTCGAGGTGCCGCTCGGCGAGGTCGAGGGCTTCCTGCGCGAGCAGGCCGGTCGTGGCCGCGCGATCGACCTCAAGGTGTATACCGCGCTGCACTTCGCGCGCCGCGTGACCTGAGCGGCCGCGGGTCGGCGCGAGCTGTGGCATAAGAGGGGCCGTGACCGACCCTGTCACTATTTTCCTGCTGGTGGTCGCCGGCCTGCTGGTGGTCGGCACCCTCGGCGAGCGGATCTTCGCGCGCACGGGCGTCCCGGAGGTGATCTGGCTGATCGCCCTCGGCCTGCTCGTGCGAGTCACCGGCATCGTGCCCGTCGCGGTCGTGACCGGACTGGCGCCGTTCTTCGCCGCGCTCGCGCTGGTCATCATCCTGTTCGACGCCGGCACCCAGCTCGGTGGCGCCGGTGAGGCCGCACCGATCCGCGCCTTGGACCGCCGCCGCGCCCAGCTGTTCGGCGTCGCCGGCTTCGCGGCGACCGTGATCGTGGTGGCCCTGTTCAGCCAGGCGCTGCACGGCCTCGACATCCTGCCGACCTGGGGCTGGGCCCACGCCTTCATGCTCGGCTCGCTGGTCGCCTGCGGCGCCTCGGAGGTGTTCTTGCCGTCGCTCGCACGAGCGGGGGTGAGCGCGGAGATCGGCGCCCTGCTGCGCCGCGAGTCGGCGATCACCAAGGCGCTCGCGGTCGCCGGTACGGTGGTCTGCCTCGACCTGCTGAGCCCGCAGGTCGAGACCGGCGGCGCCGGCCTGGCGATGCTCGCCGGCTTCGGCTTCGCCCTCGCCTTCGGCAGCGTCGCCGGCGTCGCCTGGATCGTCGCGCTGCAGCGCCTCGCCGGGGACCCCCGCGCCGCGCTGCCCGAGGCCGGCCGCCACGACCGCGACGCCCGCAACTACGGCTTCACGCTCGCGGTGATGCTGGTCCTCTACGTGCTCACCGAGGCCGCCGGCGGGGCCGGTGCGCTCGCCGTGCTGGTGTTCGGCGTGACCCTCGGCAACGCCGATGCATTGCTTCGTCTGCTGCGCCGCGGCGCCGCCGACGAGTCCGACGCCGCCGCCGAGGTCGTGCACGCCGCGCTGTCCGGCCATACCCGCGCGATCGCCCTGATCCGCACGCTGGTGTTCGCAATGGTCGGCCTGAGCCTCGCGCCGGCCTGGGGCCCGCTGGTGATGGGCGTCGTGCTCGGCGTGCTGCTGCTCGTCTGCCGCCTCGCGGTCGCCCGCTTCACCCTCACCGGCCTCGAGCACAGCGAGCGCAGCATCATCGCCACGAGCGCGCCGCGAGGCATGGCGACGGTGGCCCTGGTGACCTTGCCGCTGGCGCACGCGGTGCCGGGTGCCGAGGCGATGTTGACGCTGGTGTTCGCGGCGGTGACGACGAGCATCGTGCTGTTCACGGTCGGGCTGCGCCAGATGCAGGCGAGCGCGGCCGGCTTGATGTCACGACCGAGTGGTTCGCCGCAGGTGCGACCGCAGGGCCCGACGCTCGGCTCACTGGTCGCGGCCGAGGTCGCGTCGCATCACGTGCTGCCGGCCGTGCCGGCGCCCGCCGCCGCGCCGCAGCTGTCGGCGACGGAGATCCGTGCACCGACGCTGCGGGCCTTCGACGAGGTGTCCGAGTCTCATGCCATCGCGCCCCGGGTCCCCGAGCCACGCGCCGCGCGTCCGCAGCCGACGCCGGCGCAGCGGGCCGAGGGCATGATGCACACGTTGCCGCGGATCGACCTGAGCGCGGGGCCGATGGACGCCGACGCGGAGGACCCGCTGGCCACGGCGATGCATCGCGCGCTCTCACGTCGACCCGAGGAGGTCACGCAGACGCGGCGCCGTCCGACCAGCGAGGACGACTCCTTCGCCCGCTTCACCGGTCCACCGGCGGCCGACGAGGCCGCGGCCCTGCTCGCGGACCTGCACTCCGCAGCCGAGCCGCCGCTGCAGCTCGGCGACGACCCCGACGAGCAGCCCGGTCGCTCCTGATCCCGATGATTCGCGATGCTCCGGGGCGTCTGGTACCTTGACGTGATGCGCTCGCTGTCGATCCTCGCGATGCTCTTGCTGGCCTGCGCTCCGCATCGCGAGGAGGCGCCGGTGGCGACCACGACCGCGATCACAAAACCTCCGGTCGTCGTCCCGCCCGAGCCGGTGACGATCGAGGTGTTCGCCGAGTGGCCGGGCCAGGGGGTGCTCGAGGTCGAGCGTGCGCTCGCCCGGCCGCTCGAGTCGGCCCTGCGCGAGGTCGCGGGCGTGAAGCGGATCCACAGCAGCGCGCGAATGGGTCTGGCCACGATCGTGCTCACCCTCGATCCGCGGGCCGATCGCAGGCTCAGCCGCGCCGCGGTCGACGACCATCTCGCCCTGGCGAGGCGGTCGCTGCCCTCCGACGTGTTCCCGTCGATCGGCCCCGACCTCGCCAGTCCCGCGAGCGCGCTGGTGTTCGCGCTGACGCCGACGATGGCCGACAGCATGCAGCTGCATCGAGTCGCACGGGCGCTGCGCGAGGCCCTGGTGGTGATCCCCGATGTCGGTGAGGTCGAGCTCTGCGGCGGCCGCGAGCCGCGTCTGTTGGTGACGCTCGACGCACGCCGACTGTCCGCGTATCGCCTGCCGATCCCCGCGGTCGTGCAGGCCCTGGCGAGCAGCCTCGGCGACGAGCCGCGGGCGCCCGCCGGTCTGTTGGCCGTGACGGCGACCCGCAGCATGGAAGAGCTGATGGCGGTTCGTGTGCGGCCGGGCGAGCCCGCGGTGACGCTGCGTGACGTGGCGAGCATCACCGTCGATGGGGCGACCCCGGTGTGCGACGCTGCGCGGATCGGCGGCGGCCTGGCGATGGTCGGGCTGGTGCGCGCGCGTCATGGCGCCGATCTTCAGGCGATGACAGCGGCGGTGCGGGCCGAGCTCGCGGCGCGCAAGTCCGAGCTCACGGCGCAGGGCGTCACGCTCGATGTGTTCGCGGCCTCGCCGCTGCGCTTCATGCTCGATCTGCCGGTGCACGAGGACCCTGCCGAGGCGAAGATCGCGGCGGCCCGATCGATCGCGGAGGAGCTCACGGCGATCGGGCCGGGCTACGCGGCGCGGCCGGCATTCTTGCGCGTGACGACGGCGCCGCGGATCGACTTCGACGCCGAGCTCATCCTCGAGTCCACGGGGCTCGAAGCCGTGGACATCGCCGCCCTCGAGCAGCGGCTCTCGAGCACCATGGCGGTGCGCGGGCAGCTGTACGAGCCGTCCTCGCTGCGGTTTTGGATCACGGGCGAGGAGATCGCGGCCAATCGACAGATCGCCAAGAGGGCCGCCGAGCTCGTGACCGGGATGTCCGGCGTCGTGTATGCCACGGCCCGCGAACCCCTGGCCCCTGGCCACGTATTGGCGATCAAGCGCGAGCGCCTCGCCGAGCTCGGGCTCAGCGTGGCCGAGCTGGGCGTCACCCTCGCCGCGGCGGTCGACGGCGCCTCGGCGGGCAGCGTGGAGCTCGACGGCGCACGCTTGCCGGTGATCGTGCGGGTCGGCCCGAGCACCCCGGTCAGCGCGGCGATCGAGGCCCTCGAGCAGCTGGAGGTCCTTCTGCCCGCCGGCGGCAAGGTGCGCCTCCCCGAGCTCGTCGACCTCAAGCGCGAGCTCGAGCCGGTCACGATCTCCCGGGTCGATGGGCGCCGGGCGACGAGGGTCGACGTCACCGTCAGCGTCGCCGAGTCGATGTCCGAGCGGCTCGCCCTGCTGCAGCGCGAGCTGGCCGCGTCGCTCGAGCTGCCGGTCGGCCACACGCTGGTCTGGGACTAGGCGTCGCGCTCCACCACTCGCTCGACGAGCAGCGCGAGCCGCTTGCGCAGCGCCTCGACATTCGCGGCGCGGCCCATCAGTCCGTAGGCGGCGTGGTCGAGCAGGGTGGCGAGCTCGGGCGCCTGCTTCTTGGCGACGCCGGGGCAGCGCGCGAGTCGCCTGGCCAGCGCGGCGATGTAGAGCTCGTGGGCGTGCTCGGTCTGCTCGCCGCTGACGCTGGTGAAGGCCTCGAGCAGCTCGCTGGCGTGGCGTGAGCGCTGCACGAGCTCGAACATCTCGACCTGCTTGCTGGTGAGCGAGGCGAGCACGGCCGCCTCCGGGGACCTGGCGACCTCGGCGGCCGCCTCGGCGCGGGCGATCATCTGCTCGCTGACGTGCAGCACGACCGCGCGAAACACCTCGTCCTTGTTGGCGAAGTGGGCGTAGGCGGTGGTCTTGGCGACCTTCGCCTCGGCGGCGATCGCCTCCATCGAGGTGTGGCGCAGGCCATAGGTGGCGAACAGGCGGACCCCCGCCTCGACGAGGGCCCGGCGCGAGCGGTCCGGGCGCGATTCCTTCACTGCGGGGAGCCTCGCACGTCCAGGACCGCTCTGCAACGACTTGAACGAAAAGTGCTTGTACCGTACAGTTCGTTCACCATGGAAAAGCAGGGCACCGAAGTCTCGCGCGTCGTTCTCATCACTGGTTGCTCGTCGGGTCTAGGCCGGGCGACCGCGATCCACCTCGCGAACAAGGGATGGACCGTCTATGCGACGGCGCGGCGGGTCACGGACCTCGCGGAGACCACGGCGGCCGGCTGCAAGGCGCTGGCGCTGGACGTGACCGACGAGGCCTCGATGGTCGCGGCGGTGCAGGCGATCGAGGCCGAGCACGGCGCGATCGGGGTGCTGATCAACAACGCCGGGTATTCGCAGTCGGGCGCGATCGAGGCGGTGCCGATGGCCCGCGTGCGGGCCCAGTTCGAGACCAACGTGTTCGGCCTGGTGCGCCTGACCCAGCTGGTGCTGCCGAAGATGCGGGCCCAGCGGTGGGGACGGATCGTCAACCTGAGCTCGATGGGCGGCAAGCTGGTGTTCCCGGGCGGCGGCTACTACCACGCGACCAAGTACGCCGTGGAGGCGCTGAGCGACGCGCTGCGCTTCGAGGTCCGCGGCTTCGGGATCGAGGTCGTCATCGTCGAGCCGGGGCTGATCAAGAGCGGCTTCGCCGAGGCCGCGACCTCGTCGATGAAGCTCGAGGGCGAGCTCGCCGGCGCCTACGACAAGTTCCACGCCGCCGTGGCGAAGGGCACCATCGAGGTCTACGAGAAGGGGCCTTCGCCCGGCTCGCGGGTGTGCCCGAGGACGTCGCTAAGACGATCGCAAAGGCGATCTCGGCGCGCCGACCGAAGACTCGTTACACCGTCTCGCCCTCGGCCAAGGTGTTCCTGGCCCAGCGCGCGCTGCTCTCCGACCGCGCCTGGGACTGGATGATGACCTTCAACATGCCCTCGCCCGGCGCCGAGTGATGGCGGGGCAGGCGGCGCGAACCTGGCCTGCGTCCGTGCCCGCGACCGTGCCCTTCACACCGGTGCTATCCTGCCGGCCCGATGCAGGTCTGGCCGAGCCGCAGCGTCGCTGCCCACACATGGATCGCCGCGATCATCGCCGTGACCATTACCGGGATCGGGGCTGGCTTCGCCGCGCTCGCGGGCACGGCGGTGTGGGTCGCGCTCGCCGGGCCCGCGCTCGGCCTGCTGTGGCACCGGGCGGCGCTGCAGAAGTTTCGTAAGCGCCGGGCCCTGCACGCGGCCCCGTTCCCGCCGGCCTGGCAGGAGGTACTCGATGAGCGGGTCGCGTTCTATCGCCGGCTGACGCCCGCGGGGCAGACCCGGTTTCGCGACGACGTGGTCATCTTCCTCAACGAGCAGCGCTTCTTCGGGCCCCAGCAAACACCTGTCCCCGAGGACATCCGCGTATTGATCGCCGCGGCGGCGGCGATGCTCGGGCACGGGCGCCCGGGCTGGGAGTGGCCGACCACCCGCGACATCATCGTGCACGTCACCAACTTCAACGAGGACTACGAGCCCGGCGACCAGCACAACATCGCCGGCATGGTGCACGCCCAGGGGCCGATGCTGCTGTCGCGCAAGCAGGTGCGCTTCGGCTTCAAGAAGTCCGACGGCACCAACGTCGCGGTCCACGAGCTCGCCCACGTCATCGACCTCGCGGACGGCTTCGCGGACGGCACGCCCTCGGTGTGGGCCGGCGTGCCCGGCTGGGAGGCGCTGGTGCGCGACCGCATCAAGAAGGTCCGCCGCGGCGGCAAGCAGGCGCCGCTGCGCGCCTACGCCGGCACCAACGAGGCCGAGCTGTTCGCGGTCGCCGTCGAGGCGTTCTTCGAGACCCCCGACAAGCTGCGCGCGCGCGACCCGGAGCTGTTCGAGCGGCTGGTCGTGCTGTTCAACCTCGACCCCGCGACCGGCACGCTGCGGGTCCCGTGATCGCGCATGATCGAGCGTGATCGCGCGCCGATGCGTGCATGATCAGCGCTCGCGGCGGCGGGGCGGGGTTATAGGATGGGGCCCATGCGAAGCCTGATGGTGATGGTCGTGGGTCTGTTGATTGGTGGCTTGCTCGGCGCGCCCGCGGGTTGTGGCGCGGTCGAAGCCAGCTGCGCCGCGGGCAAGCAGTGCGCCTGCAGCGGCCTCGGCTCGTGCGAGTACGACTGCCCCGGTGGCGACTGCGACATGAGCTGCGACGGCGCCGGCTCGTGCGAGTTCACCTGCGAGGGCGGCGGCTGCGATGTCGTGTGTCAGGGCCAGGGCTCGTGCGAGCTGGCCTGTCCGGGCAACAACTGCAACCTGACCTGCAGCGGCACCGGCTCGTGCGAGCTGACCGAATGTACGAAGGACTGCGAGCTCGCGTGCGCGACGATCGGCACGTGCTCGAGCACCTGTACCGACCCGAGCTGTATCAGCAACTGATTCAGGGGGCGGGCACGAGCGCGAGCAGCTCGCCCGGGTCCTCGTCGGTGAGGATGTAGAGCGCGCCGTCGGGGCCGACCTTGACGTCGCGGATGCGGGCCTGGTCGGCGAGCAGGCGCTCCTCGCCGACGATCATCGAGCCGTCGAGGGTCAGGCGCGCGAGGTGTTTGCCGGCGAGTGCGCCGACGAACAGGCTGCCCTTCCAGGCCGGGAACAGGTCGGCGTCATAAAACGCCATGCCCGAGGGTGCGATCGACGGGTCCCAGTAATACAGCGGCTGCTCCATGCCGGGTTGTGCGGTGATGCCCTCGCCGACCGGACCGCCGGTATATTCCTCGCCGTAGGTGATCGTCGGCCAGCCGTAATCCTTGCCTTTCGTGATTGCGTTGATCTCGTCGCCGCCTTTCGGGCCGTGGTCGACGATCCACAACTGGCCGGTCTCGGGGTGGAGCGCGGCCCCCTGGATGTTGCGGTGACCCCACGACCAGAGCTCCGGCAGCGCGCCCGCGTCGTCGACCCGTGGATTATCGGCGGGCACCGAGCCGTCGGCACGGATGCGCACGATCTTGCCGAGCGCGCTGTTCAGATCCTGCGCCTGTCGGCGGCCCGCGAGGATCGATCGTTCGCCGGTGGTGATGAACAGGGTGTTGTTGCTGAAGATCAGGCGGCCGCCGAAGTGCAGCGTCGAGTCGAGCGTCGGCGTCATTCGCCAGAGCACCTCCACGTCGTCGACCCGCGGCTGGTCGCCACCGACCAGGCGGCCGCGCGCCACGGCCGTGCCGTTGCCGCCGTCGCGCGGCTCGGCGTAGGACCAGTAGATCCACGCATTGTCCTTGAAGTCCGGATCCAGCGTGATGTCGAGCAGGCCGCCTTGCCCGCGAGCGTCGACCGCGGGCAGGCCCGCGAGCGCGGCGCTCAGCGTGCCGTCCTCGTCGACGATGCGCAGGCGGCCCGGTCGCTCGGTGACGAGCATTCGGCCGTCCGGGAGAAAAGCGACGCTCCACGGATGCTCGAGCCCGCCGACGATGGTGCGCACCGTGAAGTTGACGTCGACGGTGACCCGCGGCGCACGCGTCTGGCCCGGGAACGCCGGCGTCTGCCCGGACGCGTTGGGCGGGCGGCTCTCGACCGGCTCACCGGTGCCCTGACCGTCGGGGGCGCTGGCGCCGTTGCCGGGGTCCTTGCAGCCGCCCAGTACGATCACGCAGAGCGTGGCGAGCAGAGGTACGCGCATACCCAGAGCTTGCACCGATCGGCGGCGCCGGCCGACACCGGGCCCATCCGGGTCGGCAGGGCCGCCCGTGGCAGCGGTCGCGGCGATCGGCGCAGCATTCACCGCGACGATTGCGAGGACCGCGACCCGCGGCGCGCGCAGTCCATCGCTACACCAAAGATCGCGCACGGTCCACCCGGGGCGACGACGACGTACGGCGGCCGCTTGCCGCCAGCGGGACGCCGACGGACACTGGGGCTCCATGGCCCATGTACTCGCGGAGCTGGCTGGCGCGGTTCGCCTCGCCCGGGCGATCGCCTCGGATCTCGCGCTCTACAACGCCGATGCGATCGAGCGGAGCGTGCGCGACGGTCGGCCCTTCGTGGGCCTCGAGGACGAGCTGCTCGAGGCCCGGTCCCTGTTCGTACGCCGGGTGGCCGCGGGGCTCGATCCGGTGCCGCTGCTGGTGCGCACGATGCAGGGGGTCTTCGGGTCGATGGCGGCGCGGTGGGGCCTGCCGGTCGATGGACTCGCGGAGGCGATCGCGGCCGGGCTGGAGCGTGGCCGCGATCGCCTCGCGCTGTGCATCGTCGACGGATCACACGAGCCTGGCCGCATCATCCCGATCGGCGACGGCGTGCAGGAGCTCGGTCGCACAGCCCCGATCGACATTGAGATCGCCGAACCATCGATCGCTCGCCGACACGCCCGGCTGATCGTCGACGGCGCCCAGGTGATGATTGAAGACATCGAGAGCACCGGCATCTTCGTGAACGATGAGAAGGTGAGCTCGGCCACGCTGAACGTCGGCGTCAGGCTCAAGCTCGGCGGTGTTGGTTTGACATTGATCCGCGTCGCCGCGGTCGAGTCTGCGGTCGAATCCGTGGTCGAATCCACACGACCCATTCGCGGCGATCTCGGCCGGGTGATGGATCGCAAGGCCATCCTCGACGCGCTCGGGAGGGCGCTCGGCCGCGGCGGTCCGCTCGCGCTGGTGGCTCGAGCGCGCCCAGGCGGCCATCATGACCGCCAGGCGATCCGGGCGCGATGGGGTCGTCAGCGTCTCGTGAGACGGCCGCGCTATTGGGTCACGCCCCGTCGCCGCCGCCGTCTCTGATGGTCCAGAGGTCATTTCAAGCCGGCGTCGGCGAGCCCGAGGAAGGTCGATATCGGCTGCTTCGGGTCGCGGCCGTCCTTGCCGACGGCCGGGAGCTCGAGCCCGACCTCGAAGAGGTCCGCGTCGGCGACGCCGTCGTTGTCGACATCCTGCACCGTATCGACGCCGTTCGGGATGAACAGCTGCGGGTGGTCGAAGGGTGCCCGCTCGAAGACCACGTCGGGATCCGTCAGCGACTCGAGGAACAGCACGAGGTTCTTGCGCTGCTCGAAGCTCAGATTCAGGGGCGTGATGTCGGGGTCGAGCTCCGGGTTCTGCGGGAAGTTGCCGCCGCGGTTGTAGAACTCGACGACCTGCTCCAGCGTCGACATGCCGCCATTGTGCATATAGGGCGCGGTCAGCTCGATGTTGCGTAGCGTGGGCGTCTTGAACGCGCCCTTGACCGCGGTGCGCAGGTTGGCGATGAAGCGCTTGTTCGCGGCGTTGGCCTTCGGCACGCCGGTCAGGAATTTCAGCAGCCCGCCGCACTTGGTCTTGTCCTTGAAGCCGCCCGGGAAGAGCACGCTGTCGAGCCCGACCATCCACGGGATCCTGAACTTGCAAGGGTCGATCTCGAAGGAGTCGGGCACGTCCTGGCCGAGTAGCATCTGTACATACTGCTCGGTGAACGACAGCGGATTGCCGAAGGGGTCCTGCCCGCCGACACCGATGTCCTCCTTCGTCGGGCGCACGCCGATGTTGTAAAAGCCGCTGTCGTAGAGCGCCGGCTCGCGGATGACCACGCCGGTCGCCGCGCCGAAGCCGGAGTGGAGGAAGCCGCTGTTGCCGTTGTCGATGCGGATGAAGTCGGTCCAGGTCTCGGCGCCGACGGACACGTCGTCCTTGACCGAGACCCGCAGGTGCTTCGGGCAGCCCGCGTCCGCCCCGCTCTTGCGCGTGGCCGTGATCTGCGCCCCGGGAGTTGCTCGCGTCGACCCCGAAGGTCAGGGTCTCGGGGTCGTACTTGCAGGTCGCTTGCTTCGACGCGATCGTGAGCACGAGGGTCCCGTGGGCCTCGCCGGGCACGATGGTGCCCCCGGACAGCTCCGGTGTGCCCTCGACGTTCATCACCAGATCGACCTCGTACTTCGGGTTAGCCGGCAGCCCCAGGGCCCCGGGGAACAGCGGGTAGCTCGAGCGGACCTCGACCGCGTAGTGGAAGCGCTCCTCCGACATCAACATCCGCTCGACGAGCCCGCCCTCCTTGTCCTCCGGGATCAGGTGCAGGGTCGAGGCATTGGTGAACATCGCCGTACCGTGGCAATTGACGCACTTGCCCTTGTTCATGAACACGTCGAGGCCGGCGAGCTGCTTGGAGCCGAGCGCGGACTTCTCGCCGCCCCGATAGCGGTCGAAGGGGCTATTGTCGGCGACCAGGGTGCGCTCATACTCCTGGATGGCGAGGCCCCAGAAGAGGGCGAAATTCGTCTCCATCAGGCTGAACTTCTGGTCGGCCGGCACCGAATCCGGGTCCGAGATCGGCGCCTTGTTGGCGTCGAACAGCTGGTCCGAGTCCCAGAACTTGTCCGCGAACGCCTCCTGGATCATGGCCGCGTAGGTGGTATTCAGGCCCACGCCTAAATCGGAGTTCGCCAGCCCGCCCAGCACCGAATCCTTCGGGTCCACCGCCTGGCGGGCGAGCGGTATCGTCGGTTGATTGACGAGCTTGTGGCCGACGTCGTGGAAGGCACGGTCCTCGCAGGACATCTCGAAGGCGCTCAGGAGCGGGCCGACCGCCTGCGAGGCCAGGGACGAGTTCAGCAGCCGCAAGGTCCGCTTCACGACGGCCTCGCCCTTGACCTCGAGCACGAACGCATCCTCGTTGCGCGGGCCAAACGGGTCCACGCCGTTGAAGATCCGGTTGGCGCGACCATCCCAGAAGTTGCGGAAGTTGAAGCCCGCATTGACCACGGTGGGAGTATTACGGGGCTCGACACGCCGCAGGTTCGTGTCGCCCTGCTGGAACAGGGGGTCGGGGATCACCGCGCAAATGTCGTCCAGCGCCCCGGGCGGCGCGGCCGTGAAGCCGGCCCGGTGCACGCCCTGGGACGATGCCACGTCGTCCGTGTCGAACAGCACCTTGGACTTGCGATCGGCCGGGTTCTTCTTGACGTGAAACGGGAAGTCGGCGGCCGTGAGCATGTAGTTGGGCCCGCCCGCCGAGCCCGAGCGCGTCGGGTCGAACTCTTCGCTACCGCCGAGGAGCCCCGGCGACAGCTGATTGCGGGCGCGGTTGTCCGCGCCGCCCGCGAAGTGACAGCTGGCGCAGGCCTGGCCGTCGCTCCCGGTCTGCATGTCCCAGAACAGGGCCTTGCCGAGCATCACGGCCTTCGCCCGCGACTTGATGATGCCAGGCGTCACCTTCTCGCCGGCCTCGACGTCGATGATCGGTGGCAGATCCTCGTCCGCCAGCGACCCCGGGATGGGCTTGGGCGGCTCCGATGGTGACTTGTCGATCAGCTTTTCGCGATTGGTGGCGTCGGGCGCCTCCGCGGGTGATTCACAGGCCGCGGCCGATAAACCGCCGATTCCGACGGTCATTGTGAGCATGGAGAAGCATTGACGGATGTTCTCTCGCATTGCAGTAGATCCCCTGGTGACATCGCTCTGTCCCGCTGGTCGCGTGAAATGCGTGGGCCGCCGCCATATGCAGCGGTCACCGTCGATGACATCGCGATAGAAGGGGGCGCGCGAGCGGTTCAGCGCGCCGCGAGGCAGCGATGAACCTGCGATGGATAGTCTGGATTGCGCCCTGGAGCCGCCGGAGCGATAGCTCCTTGAGCGGTACCCTATGGGCAGCGACGCGACGCCCTGATCTCCGTCATGGATCGCCTGGAGACGCTCAGCTCGCGGGGCGAGCGAACGTCGTCGCGACCCGCGGTAACCAATACAACAGGAACTGGTTCACTGCCGTGCGAGGGTTGCGCTGCGGCGACCATGGAATGCGGGCATGCCCTCGCCGCGAGTCACACCGGGGTTTCCACGGTGAACCGCGGCACCAGGCTCCATCGGCGCGTAGATCACGAGGAACACACCGGGCGCACGGGCGTCCGGTCCACGGCGAAACGGCGCTCACTACTCGACGACGAAGGGGATCTGGATCGTCCCGAGCTCTTGCCCGCCGACCTCGACCAAATGCGCGACGAATCGGACGCGCACGACATCGATCAGCCGCTCGAAATACACGAACCCGGAGATCCTTCCGCCCGGCGCGAGCACGCCCTCGGGCAGCGCCCGCTGGATCATGTCGCTCGTCGGTAGATTGATCCGCCCGAAGCTCGGATAGAACACGTCGAAGCCGCCATAATAGCCGGAGTGGAACGGGAAGGGCCCGCCGTACACGTTCCATCCCGGGTACCACGGCGACAGATAAGGCGCGACGCTGAAGCCGAAGCCGGCCGTGGGACCGAGGGCGTCGATCGGCTCCAGCGCGACGCCAGTGACCTGAAACGGCGGCAATGCGGCGAAGACCACGCCGCCCGGGGTCAACAGGGCGAAGTGCTCGTAGCGGATCTCGAGCGCGCGGTCGCTGTCGTTGGTGATCGTGACCAGGAACGAGGTGACGATGTCCTCGAGGTCCGAGGGGAAGCCGCTCCAGGCCCCGGCGGAGGCGACGATGTGCACGCCCGCCAGCCGGGCGTCGGCGGCATGACCGACGCCCGGCACGTGATGGGCCCCCGGGGCCGGTACCAGCGTCGTCGCACATCCCGGCCCCGCCACAGCGAGGAGACCGATGAAGAGGGCGATCGTTCGCTGCATGTTGCGGTCCTTTTGTCGCACCGGACGCGCGCCCACGGGGTCAGATCCCGAAGGTGCACTGGAGGCCGGCGCCGATGGTGCAGCCCGTGAACTCGTCGCACGCCCTGTCGGCGCAGACATCGAGGTCGTCGACCGCCTCGGACTGCTCGTCGACCATGCAGTTGCCGAGCTTGTCCTTGCAGTCGCTGACGCAGGTGTCGACGGCGACGTCGGCGTCGCAGACCTTGGCCTGGTCGCAATAGCTTTGGCAGGTCGCGTTCAGCTTCGCGGCGCCGACGGCACCGGTGTCGTCGCCGCCGTCGTCATTGTCGTCGTCCTCGCACCCGGAGGCCGCGATGAGGATCATCAGCAGCGCGCATCGATATCCATTGTCGATCATTTGGTGTCTCCCGGCCGAGATGTGGAGGCATCCCGCCGCGCCGGCAATTCGAAGCGCCCCCTCGTCGGTGAAGATCGGCGTCTGGCGCCCGCGTCGGCGCGCGAGGGGCTATATCGCGCAGGGGGCGGCGACGCGGTGCCTCTGCGGCCCGGCTCGCTCGCCCGGGCGTGGCCGATACGGCGAGCTCGGCGGGCCCGCGCAACCATGTTCGGTTCCGCGGCGGCTCAGGCGGACAGGACGACGACGACGAGGGCGACGAGGCCGACCATCAGCATCATCAACAGGACCAGGACCGGCCAGCGTAAGAACAACGAACGGCCGCGGTCCTGCCGAGTCAGCGAGCGCGACCACCACCACCACCGGCCGATCCGCGGATCGTCGCTGCGTGGGGCCAGCGGATCGTGCGGGTCGGGTCGGGTGGGGTCGATGGGCTCCTGCACGGCGTCTCCCCGTGCATGTAGCAGAGCGGACGCGACCGGCAACTGCTGCGCCCGGTACGTCGGGGGTCCAGGATGGACATGCTCCGCCCGGGCTCGCTATCATGGGTCCCCATGACCACGAACGATGTCGACGTATTGGTGGTGGGAGGCGGCCCGACGGGGCTCGCGCTGGCGCTCGAGCTGCGGCGGCACGGGCTCCGCGCCCGCATCGTCGATCAGAGCGAGGGGCCCTCGATCTGGTCCAAGGCGCAGGCGATCCACGCGCGTACGCTCGAGCTGCTCGAGCGCGCGGGTGTCGCCCAGGAGCTGCTGCGTGACGGCAAGCGCATACGGCAGGTCAACGTGTTCGGGGCCGGGGGGCGCCGGGTCGCCCAGCTCGCCATCGAGGGGCTCGACACCGCCTATCCTTACATTTACAGCCTGCCGCAGCGCAACACCGAGATCGTGCTCGCGGGTTGCGTGGAGCGGGCCGGCGGGGCCGTGGAGCACAAGGTGCGGCTCGAAGGCTTCACCCAGGACGAGCGCGGCGTCGATGCGCGGCTCGTGCATGCCGATGGCCGCGAGGAGGCCGTGCACGCCGCGTATATGGTCGGCTGCGACGGGGCCCACAGCACGGTGCGCCACGCTCTGGGGCTGGCCTTCGCCGGCTCGAGCTACGAGGTGCGCATCATTCAGGCCGACGTGCACGTCGAGTTGCCGTTCCCGATCGAGGACGACGAGGCGGCGTTGTTCTTCGGCGAGGGGGCCGTGGTCGGCCTGTTGCCGCTGCCTGGCAAACATCGCTATCGCCTGCTCGCGCCGCGTCCGCCGGGTGACGAGATGGAGGCCACGCTCGAGAACTTCCAGCAGATCTTCGCCGCGGTCGGGCCCGCCGGCGCGGTCGTCGACGATCCGGCGTGGATGATCGCTTTTCGCCTGCACTGTCGCATGGTCGAACGATACCGCGTCGGTCGGGTGTTCCTCGCCGGCGACGCCGCCCATATCCACAGCCCCGCGGGCGGCCAGGGCATGAACATGGGCATTCAGGACGCCTTCAATCTGGCGTGGAAGCTCGCGCTGGTCCACCACGGACGCGCCCGCCCCGAGCTGCTGGATTCCTATCACGCCGAGCGCCATCCGGTGGCCGCCGCGACCCTCGCCGGCACGGACACCGCGACCTCGGGGATCGCTTTCAACTTGAGCCTGCACAGCCCCATCGCGCTCGAGCTGCGCAACCGGCTGATCGGCTTCGCCACCAGCCTCGGCTTCGTGCGCCGCAAGGTGTCGCGCACGGCCTCGATGCTCGACGTGCATTATGCGAACAGCCCGATCGTCGCCCAGGACCGCCCGTCGCTGCTCGGCGCTCACCTGTTCGGCGAGCGCCGCGACGAGCGGCCGTTCGTGCGCGACTGGTTCCACTTCGGGCACGGGCCGGTCCCCGGCGACCGCGCGCCCGATGTCCTCGACCCCGAGATCGAGGATTCACCGCGCCTGTTCGCCTCGCTCGATCCGCGGCGCCACACCCTGCTGCTGTTCGACGGCGCGTCGGCGTCCGAGGCCGGTTATCAGGGCTTCGTCGCGCTCGCCGAGCGCCTCGAGGCGCGCTTCCCCGGGCTCGTGGCCGTGCGGGTCGTCGTGCCGCACGACGAGCGGCCCGCGGTGCTCGCCGCGTGGCCCGGGCAGGTGCTGCTGGACGCGGAGGGCCGTGTGCACGAGCGCTACGGCGCGCGCTCGGAGTGCCTCTATCTCGTGCGGCCCGACGGCTACGTCGGGTATCGCTGTCAGCCCGCCGATCCCGACAAGCTGATCGGATATCTCGAGCGGATCTTCGTGTGAGCCGGACGGTGATCAGGGTGATCACTTTGCTCGCGGCACGGCATGTCTGCAGCCAGTGACCAGCGGCATGCAGACGAGCGCGTAGGCTCCGGGCTCGGGCTCGACTTCGCTCTGCTGTCGCAATGTTACGCCGCGACGATCGGGTCGTTGACAACCGGAAAGACCTTGGGTACGTTGGAGACGCAGGGTCTTCATCATCCCTGCTCATTGAGATGAATTCGTTCCCGACATCGCCGGTTCACCGGCTGCCATGCTCCGCCGCGGCGCGGTCCTTCGTTTTCGAAGGCCCCGACATAGTCGCTGGCTGAGCGTTGCGGCTGGTCGCCCTTTGGTTGGCCCGACACCCTGAGCGTCTGCTCGTGGAGTGCTCGGGGCTAGCGATGGGCTAGCGACCTGTACGCGCGCCGATCGAGCCCCGGACATCGACCCCCGTCGACGCCCGGGATCACCCTCTGTGGTTCTCCATTGACGCTCCGATGTCACCATGTCCACGTCCAAATTGTTTGTCTCGATCACCGTCGATTGGGAAGGCGAGCACTTCCGCGATCTCGGTGATCTCCAGGCGACCCGCGCCGCGATCCAGGCGAGCCTGGGCGCCGAGGTCCCGTTCACACATTACATCTGCCCGACCTACTGGCTCGTCTCCCACGCCAGGGTCGACCCGACTCGTGCGATTCACACGGTCGTCACCAAGGGCGACGAGCTCGCCCTGCACGTGCATTGCTGGCGAGAGCTCGTCGAACTCGCGGGCGTGCGCTTCTTGTCCGATCCTGATTGGAACGGCGACGGGACTGGCCACGGCGTGCCCCTCGGCGCCTACGGGGACGACGCGCACGCGATCATCGCGTGCGCGCGAACACTGGTCCAGAACAAGCTGAGCGCCACCGTGTGGGGGTTTCGCTGCGGCGGGGCGATGACCAGCGACAGCGTGTATGAAGCGCTGATGGCGCTCGGATTTCGCTATGACTGCTCGGCGGCGCCGCCCGTCATCGTGTCGCGTGGCTTTCGCCCTGGCCATCGCGGGAACCTCCGCGACACCATGGGCTGTCATAACGAGATTGCGAACTATCAGGTCGACCTGTGGGGCGACAGGCTCATGACGGCGCCCGAGCGGGCCAATTCACTCAGTCTGCGCGGTACGGGAGGTCGAGAGATTCGGCCGATGACTCAACCATACGTTGTCCGGTCCGGGGATCGGAGCATCCTCGAGATGCCGATCAACGGCGGGCTCTCGGACTACGCGAGCGCCGGATACATGACGGAGACCTTCGACGCGCTGCTTGAACGCGCCTGCGAGGGCGCAGGGCCGGTGTTCTTGAACATCGGCTGCCACCAGGAGGGGGCCGGGCGCTGGAAGAAGCCGCTGATCGACTTCTGCCATGGCCGGCGATGCGAGCTCGGGAGCGCGAACGTGGTGTTCACGACCGTCACCAGGGCGGCGCGCATCGCTGCCCGCGACCCGACGACGAGCACGCCCCCAGGCTGAGGCGCCCTTACTGATCAACGTGGAGAGGAGACGAAACGATGATGATCTCGAAGTCGAAAGCCGGAGTTGTCCAGCGCAAGGGCAAGAGCAAGCGCTGGCGGGCGCAGATGCGCGAGCGCGCCGAGGCCGAAGCCGCCGTCCGCAAGCAGGCCCGCGACGGCCGAAGCCATGAGCGCCTGGTCTCGGGCCAGGACGCCGCAACTCGCCATGAGGAGCGCCGTGCGCTCTTTCGTGCCCGATACGGGCAGGTCGGCTGGTTCATCCATGCCCTCGCCTCGCTGACGCACAACTGCCTCGCCCACCCCCTGCTCGGCGTCTTGCCGTGCGCGCTCACGGTCTGGCTTCACGATCGCAGCGCGGACTGGCTCAACCTCAGCCCCGTCGTGACGCGCTCCGAGCTGCCCGAGATCCCCGATCGTCGCGCCTGGCTCGTGCACAACTGCCTCGCCCACCCGCTCATCGCCCTCGCGCCGCGGCGCCGAGCCTTCGACACTCACGAGCGCAGCGCTGCGCGCATGCGAGTCGAGGGCTGGGTGTGATCACCAGCGTGTCATGGGTCTCGGCGGCGTCCCCACGGAGTCCGCCGGGCTCTCGGCGCGAGACGCCGCGTCCTCGCCAGTCCGCCTCTACGTGATCCTGTTTAGAACGCGCCGGAGATCGCCAGTCCGTATGTGCCGCGGCTGGCGAAGGGGGTCGCGCCGAATTCACGGATGCGAATGTAGCGAGCGAGGTGGCGCCGGTAGGCGCGGCCCTGGGAGAGCAGGGCCGCGCCGCTGATCGTCATCAGCGCGCTGCTCTGGAGCGTGAGCAGGTCATAGGCGAGGATGCAACGCAGCGAGGCGCACCCGGCCTTGTTGTCGAGGAGAGCGAGGCGCGTACCGAGCCACAGCGCCGCACCGGCGCCGAGCAGGACGCTCCCGAGCAGCACTCGCAGGCGCCCCCGCCCGCCTCGTTCGCGCCGGCGGACCAGCGCGTCGCGGAAGGCCTCGGAGCGGCCGCGGGCGAGCCCACCTGCGCTGGCGAGGCCGACCGCGGCGCCGAGGTAGAGCGGCGTTTGCATGCGCAAGGTCAGCGCCGGGCCAGCGGAGCCGAGGCAGGCGAGGCCGAAGATGGCCGCGCCGGCGGCGAGCTCGGCCTGGTCCCTGATCGGCGTCTGCCCGCCGTCGAATGTCTGCAGGGTCTCGAGCTTCTGACCGGCGAGGCCGCAGGTGTCCTGAAGCAGCAGATAGGCGGCCGTCTGCTGGATCACGCTCGCACCCCCGAGCAGGCCGGCCAGCACGAAATAGCCGGTGCCGCGCTGGGCCGGGGCCTCGATGATCGGGCCGCGCGCCGCGGCCGGTGGACCGAGCGCCACGGTCGACCTCGGCGCCACCGCGAGCGGCGATGACACCTCGGTCCTCGCAGGGGCGGCGAGCACATCGGGTGCTGAACCCACGGTGATCACGAGGGCGATGGATGAGCAATTGAAGCGCCGTTTCATGGCAGGCCGTGGATGTGCGGTCCATGGCCGAAAGCCCCCGGCGGGCGCGCCGTCGCGGTGTAGGCCGGTTTTGGGCCGCACCGTGGGCGCCGCACGGCCGGGGACCCCGAGAGGTCGCGGCTCGCGCGAGGGTCGGCGGCTGATGGGCTCGATCAGGACGCGGCGGCTGCGTCCATGCGGATGCTCAATCCGGGAGATAACCGCGGAGGTCGATCAGGCCGCTGGTGATCAGGGTCTCGTCGTCGTGGCCGATCAGCGCGTGGATGAATTCGAGGGTCGCCTGATCGTCGCTGGCCGGCGCGCGGAGTCGGTGGCGCGCGACCAGGCCGTCGAGCAGACGTTGCTTGCCGGTGTTGGCGAGCCAGGAGGCGGCCTCCTCGTGGGTCTCGGGCTCCACGTCGGGGTCGCGAAAAATTTTGATGAGGGTGTTCAGGACGGCGGACTCGGCGGCGTCGACGGAGCGCAGCGGCGCGAGGTCGGCCTTGATCGCCGCGAGGATCCGTTCGCGCTGGGCGCCCTCGGCGGGCAGGCCGGGCCCCAGGTCCGCGGGCGATACGGGAGATTTGAAGCGGAGCTTGATCATGACGTGAACGCGCGCAGCCTATCAGGGTTCGTGCGGATGTGGGTCCCGCGCGCGGGCGAGGTTGAGGGCGAACAGACGGCCCAGCACGGCGGTTTCAAACGCCTCGAGGGCGCTTCGCGCGGCCTCGCTGTCCGGCGTGGTGTAGGGCGGGACCTCGAGGTCGTGCCAGTCGTATGCGTGCAGGACGGCGCGGTCGAGCTCGAGGTGCAGGGCCCGCAGTTGAAGGATCGCCGGCTCGGCGCAGTGGGGGTCCTTCAGGGCGTTGTAGGTGCTCGTCAGGCCCTGCAGGGTGGCCGTCATGAAGGCGATGCGGGCGGCGTGCAGGTGCTCGCCGATGGCCTCGAGGGCGGGCAGCTCGGCGCGCGGGTCCCGGGTCGGGAAGGGGAAGGGGTCGAAGCAGTCGGCGATCGAGTAGCGCAGTCGGTCCTCGAGCGAGGAGGACAGCAGCCGCGCCCATGGTTCGTGGACCCGCGATTGAAGGATCGCAAAGGAGGCGTGGCGGGGCAGGGCGAAGATGTTGATCGCCTCCGAGAAGATGCGGTCGGTCGGCTGGCGCACGAAGATGAGGTGCTTCGAGTGGCGAGAGATCGCCAGGCAGTCGGCGCTGCCGCGCAGGGCCTCGGTGAGGCCGCGGCGATACTCGGCGAACTGCCACCAGCGCTCGCGATAAGCGGCGCGATTGTTGTGCTCGCGCCCGGGCTTGACCCTGGTGCGCACGATCTCGAGCAGGTCGGGCCAGCGGCTGGCCTCGGACAGTGTCATCATCTCGAAACAGATGACATATCGATCGAAGCCCTGGTCGGGCTTCGAATTGATCTCCTCGCCGCCGATGTAGGGGAGGATCCGCTCGGCGTTGCGGGGCTCCCGGGCGATCAGGGCGTCGCGCTCCGCGGGGCTGAGGATGAAGCCCTGACCGTAGGTCTTGTGGCCGAGGAAGCTGAGCTTTTGGTTGTGGCCGAGGGGCCGCGGATCCGGCCGTTCCGGGGCCGGGCGGAGGCGTGAATCGATGCTGCCGGTATTTTTAAGAGGTAATCCGCGGGCGAGGTGGACCACGGCGATCGTGACCGCGGCCCCGGCCTCCGGCCAGGGCATGCTGCGGGTCGCGTCGTAGATCTTGTACCCGCGATCGGCGACGAGATATCGCAGGCCGGTCGCGCGTGTGTCTCCCTGGCCGATCGTGTTGGTGGCGATCAGGCCGATCGCGCCGCGCTCCCCGAGCAGCGTGTCGGCGCGGCGCAAGAAGTGGGCGCTGAGGTCGGCATTGCCGTGCGCGCCCGGATGCAATGATAAGACCCAGCCGAGATACGCGGCGCCGAAGGCCCCGGAGAGCTGGCTGCCGCCCATGAACGGAGGATTGCCGACGACGGCGTGCATGCCCGGGGTGTTCGGTGCTGCGAGGTAGACCTCGGGGAATTCGAGCGGCCAGTGGAATGTCGGCAGTCGCTCGTGCAGGTCGACCTGCAGCTGCAAGAGCTCGGGCGTCGGCGGGCCGCCGGAGGCCAGCCAGGGCAGCACGAGGGCCAGGCGACGCCGGCGCTCCTGCTCGCGCTCGCCGGGCCGCTCGCTGGCGAAGAATGCACCGATGATGAGGTCGCCGATGAGACGGGCGCGGGCGGTGGCGAGCTGCGAGCATTGATTCGCCGGGTCTCGCGGATCGGCGGTGTCCTGCAGTCGGTGACGAAGCGGGACGGCCTCGGCGACGGCGCGCTCGAGCTCGGCGTCGATTGGTTGGATCGGTGGGATCGGGGCGGAGGGGGCCCAGTGGAAGGCGCGCAGCTGATCGCGGGTGAGGCCGACGAGCGCGTCGCCATGGCGCACGGCGTGGTCGACGAAGCTGAAGGGGAGGTCCTTCGCGCCGGTGAGCAGCCACAACGAGAGGCGCGTGAGGTGGACGGCGATGGGGTTCTTGTCGACGCCATGAATGCAGCGGCGGGCGACGAGGCGGCGGGCGTGCATCACGAGGTCGTGGCGAGACAGCGCGATATTTGGTGCTTCACCCGTGCGGGTCCAGGCGGCGACGAGCTGGTCGCCGAGCTGGCGCACGACCTCGAGCAGGAAGGCGCCGGAGCCCATCGCGGGGTCGCAGATCTTGAGTCCGAGCAGCTGCGGGGCGGTCGGCGCGGGGCCCAACGCGGCGAGCACGGGCTCCAGGGTCTTTTGCACGATCGGCCCGGTGAGGCTGCGGGGCGTGTAGTGGGCGCCGGTGCGGCCGCGCTCGGCGCCCATGAGCGCCTCGTAGACGCTGCCGAGTTGCTCGATGTCGCGGGTGCGGTAGTCGATGCGCTCGCCGTCGCGATCCAGCAGTCGCGCAAGTGCGAGGTATAGGTGATGGTCGCTGAAACGCAGCTGGAGCGGGTAGGTCGCGGGATCGAAGAGGTCGCCCGCGCGCGCCGGCATCACCAGGTCTTCGCGCTGGACACCGAGGTAGAGGGCGCGCCAGCTGGCGAGCAGTTGGGCCCAGGCGTCGAAGCGCTGCGCCATGATCTCGGGATGGAGGGCGTCGGCGCGTAGTTTATTATAGAGGCCGAGCAGGCTGTACTCGGCGAGGTATGGCGAATGCTCGACGGGCAATAGGCCGCGGGCCTCGGCGTGCAGCACGAAGAGCAGGCGCAGGATGATGGGGAGGATGCTGGCGGGCTCGGTGGTCGTGGAGCCGTCCAGAAGGATGTGCAGGGCTTCGCGGGCGGCGGGCGCGTCGCCGAGGTCGCCCCGCGCTCGCTCGCGGCGGAGCGGTGTATCGGTGGACAATGCCGACCGCTTGCCAGGCTGCGCCATGGGGTGCCGGACCGTGAGCTATGCGTCGTCGACCGGCAGGCCGGCGTTGGCGAGCGTGGCGAGCAGTGAAGGGCCGCTTGTCAGGGGTTGGCCGGGGGAGTGCTCGAGCGCGGACACCACGCGCGCGGCGAGGTCCTCGAGGGCGTACCGGGTGGTCGGGGGCGAGGTCACCATGCTTGGATTGTAACAGCTTTGTTGGGTGCCTGGGCTGTGCGCATGACCTTGCCCGGGCTGTGCGCATGACCTTGCCCGGGCTGTGCGCATGACCTTGCCCGGGCCGTGCGCATCAGGGCGTTTTGCCAGAGTTTGCCTTACGAGGGCTGGGGTGCACGAGTGCCGCCAAGTCCTCGCGTCGGCGCTTCCCTTCGGTCGCGCCGTCGCTGTGGATTGGCGGCACTCGTGCACCCCAGCCCTCGCACGGAAAGTCTGTGAAGCGCGCGCTCGCCGGTTCAGTCGCGCCTGTACGGTGGTGTGGCCGGAGAGCCAAAGTCGGGGATGAGGCGGGCACGCCCGCCTCATCCCCGACCCCCGCGTGCAACTACCCCGGCTCTCGTTATGTGGCGTGTGCGGGTGTGGCGGGTGCCCGGGATGCCAATATGTGGCGTGTGCGGGTGTGGTGTGTGTCCGGGATGCCAGTATGTGGCGTGTGCGGGTGTGGCGGGTGCCCGGGATGCCAATATGTGGCGTGTGC
>ERZ795056.1201-NODE-1201-length-30498-cov-7.234274_pt1 | contig 30498 bp, 25 predicted proteins | sample MGYA00375140_ERZ795056 | MGnify/ENA primary metagenome ERZ795056 (study PRJEB30185, sample SAMN05720227) | activated sludge metagenome | isolation source: Anaerobic digester | place: USA | collected 2015-03-09 ... | reverse complement strand
GATCCAGGATTCAGGATAAAAAGCTCTCATCTCACATCAACTATCTTGTATCCTGTATCCGCAATCCTGCTTTAGTATCGAGTATCCAGCATCCAGTATCTTGTATCCTGTATCCTCCCTCACCCCCACCCCTCCCGCTTCCTCAACGCATTGATATGCTCAGTATGATGCTTCCCATGCCATGCATACATTCCCAGCAAATACCAGAGCGTCATTTCTTTTTTATGTTCGGGGTGAAACACTGTACGATCCCAATCTTCCCGGCTGATGTGTTTTAAAATTTCAACCCAACGACGATGAAGGGCAAATAATAAAGTGATCGACAGGTTTACCGGTAAATTCTTTGTATCAGCCATTGTCACCCAGGCATCCTGGTCGTATGGCTTGATGGTTGGGTTGTCTTCTGTAAGGCCCAGTTTGAAACGGATATACGCATTCATGTGACTATCGGCCACATGATGCACCAACTGCTGCACCGTCCAGCCACCATCGCGATAAGGTGTTTCCAGTTGCGCTGCATCCAGGTTGTTTATGGCATTTTCTATCCGTTGTGGCAAAGTTTCAATATCGTGTATCCATTCCCGTAACTGGCTCTCCGAAAATGGTTGAGGCTCATACTTGCCAATTGGATATTGCAGCGTTTCCATTATTTTACGGTTGATGGTTTTACATCAAGCAATTCTATTTCAAATATCAATGTTGCTCCGGGCGGGATCTGCGATCCTGGTGGCGGGTGTGAACCATAAGCCAGGTCACCTGGTATCACCACTTTCCACTTGTCTCCCTTCGTCATTAACTGAAGAATTTCTGTCCAGCCCCTGATCACCCCATTCAATGGAAAACTGGCTGGTTCGCCGCGGTCAACTGAGCTATCGAACTTGGTACCATTGGTCAATGTACCTGTATAATGAACTACGGCTGTATCAGAGACCGATGTTGGCTTCATGCCGCCTGCAGCGCCTGCTTTCATCACTTCATACTGCAATCCATTTGGCAAAGCGGTTACGCCCGGGCGTTTCTTATTCGCATCCAGGAAAACCTTGGCTTCAGCGGCTTCTGCAGCGGCTTTCTTCTTTGCATTGATTTGTAAGTATTCCTGTAGTTTGTTATTGGCTTGTTCCTGTGTTAATGCCAGTGGTGCATTACTAAACGCATCTTTGATGGCTCTCACCATAAGGGCTTCGTTTATTTCGGCGATCCCCTGGTCTTTCATATTGGAGGCAATGTTCAAACCTGCAGCATAGCTAAAACTATCAAGAAGGTTTTTCATTACGATGGTTTGTGTAGTGGCCGGCTTGGTTGTTTTGGTAGCTGGCTTTTTCGTTTGGGCAAATCCCTGGAACATTAGGCCCTGTGCGATCAATAGGCCGGTTAATAATCTCTTCATTATATCTTTTTATGTTTTGAATTGAACTGCAAATAAATACTTTTTAAGCTTCCCTGATCACCCTGCCTGTTAAATGTATAAAAACATCTTCAAGGTTTGCGGCTTTAACCTGCTTGGGTCTTTCAAAGCCGCTTTCTACCAATTCATCGATCATATGGTCGGGTGAATCCAGTTTAATGATCTTTCCTTCGTCCATGATCGCAATGCGGTCGCAGAGCTGTTCGGCCTCATCCATATAGTGTGTGGTGATGATCACCGTTGTGCCATTGTCGCGGATCTCGCGGATCAGGTCCCAAAGATTTCTTCTTGCCTGTGGGTCGAGACCAGTTGTTGGCTCATCAAGGAAAACGATTTTTGGATTGTTGATCAGCGTGGTAGCAATAGAGAAGCGTTGACGTTGCCCGCCGCTAAGTTCCTTGCTCTTGCTTTTTGCTTTATCCTCGAGGTTAACCTTTTTGAGCAATTCCATCGGGTTTACGGTACGGTTGTACAAACCACTGAACATCCTGATGAGTTCAACCAGGTTCAGACCAGGGTAGAAGCCGGACGTTTGCAATTGTACCCCGATTATCTTTTTTATTTCGCCGGGCATCTTATCAAGGTCGTACCCGTTTACGATCACCTCCCCGCTGGTTTTATCCCGCAGGGTTTCTATGATCTCAAGTGTTGTCGATTTACCGGCACCGTTAGGCCCCAGTAACCCGAATATCTCCCCCTCATATACATCAAAAGAAATATTTTTTACAGCCTGGAATCCATTGTAGTTTTTAACAAGGTTCCTCACCGAAATGATCGTCTTCTTATCCATTCATCTTGTTTGAACTGCTTATTTAGTTGCCTGCTGTGTAAAGCTTTCCAGTTCTTCCATCATCAGCTTGCTGCCAATAAACATGGGAGTGCGCTGGTGAATTTCTGTAGGCTCAATATCCAGGATGCGTTGTTTACCATTGGTGGCTTTACCGCCAGCTTTTTCTACGATGAAAGCAAATGGATTGCACTCATATAAAAGACGCAGTTTCCCTTTCGGCTTATCAGTTGTACCCGGGTACATAAATATGCCACCCTTGATGAGGTTACGGTGTACATCAGCTACCATGCTACCGATATAACGCTGCGTGTATGGCCCGCCGTTATCTTTATTCTTGCGTTGGCAGGCATTGATGTATTCCTTCACTTTTTCTTCATACTGGAAAAAATTACCATGGTTAACCGAATAAATTTTACCTGTATCCGGACATTGAATATCGGGATGACTAAGGGTGAATTCGCCTATCGACTGGTCGAGTGTAAATCCGTTCACACCCCGCCTGGTAGCATATACCAGCATCGTGGAAGATCCGTAGATCACGTAACCTGCGGCTACCTGCTTATTACCAGCCTGTAAAAAATCGGCCTTGGTAGCAGGTTTGCCCAATTCACTTACCCGGCGAAACACACTGAATATGGTGCCGATGGAAACATTCACATCTATATTACTACTGCCATCCAGCGGATCGAACAGGCAAACATATTTTGATTGGTTGCTTACTTCATCATCAAATACCACGATATCATCCAGCTCCTCGCTGCCGATGCCTGCGCAGCTAATACCATGCTGCAACACACCCATGAATTGGTTGTTGGCAAATACATCCAGCTTTTTCACTTCTTCTCCCTGCACATTCATGGTACCTGCATCACCCAGGATATCAACCAATCCGGCCTTGTTCACTTCTACATGCACCCTTTTGGCGGCAAGCCCCATATCCCGTAACAGGCCCGACAATTCACCCGTCGCCTGGGGAAAATTTCTCATTTGCTGTATCGTAAATTCATCGAGTGTCTGAATTTTTCTATTAATGGCCATAAAACAATTTCGGGTTTACAGTTTACGAAGTTAGATTTGCGACTCAAATGTAAGACTTATATTATTTTGAATGATGATTGCCCTTAGTGGAATTATAGAGCACATTCATCAATCAAGTAAACATTTCAACCTCAATTCAAGCAGCAAATGAAGGTATACAAATTCGGCGGCGCCAGCATCAATAGTATCGACAGGATCAAAAACATCGGGCAGATCATCCGTTCGGAAGCGGGTGAAAAACGACTGATCGTGATCTCTGCCATGGGCAAAACAACCAATGCCCTGGAATCGGTGATCACAGCGTTTTTTGATGGCAGGAAAGACGACGCCATCAAACTATTTGAACAGGTAAAAGATAATCACCTTAATACCCTGAAATATCTTACCGTAGTAAACTGGCAGGCTGCCGAAAATCAACTCAAAGATTTCTTTACCGAAGTGGAATGGTTGCTGCACGATAAACCGGTTAGATCCTTTGATTATTATTACGACCAGGTGGTATGCTGCGGCGAATTACTAAGCACGGCCATGATGAGCCATTATCTCGCCGAATCGGGTATCCCAAATAAATGGATCGATGTTCGGGACATCCTGCGAACCGATGATAATTTCCGCGATGCCGCCATCGACTGGGCTTTTACAGAAAAAAAGATACAGGAAACCGTCAGGCCCCTGTTCGATGAATATGATGTAGTGATCACGCAGGGTTTTATCGGCTCAACAGATGAAAACGAAAGTACCACCCTGGGCCGTGAAGGAAGCGATTATACGGCCGCTATTTTTGCGAATCTCCTGCCAGCCAAATCAGTCACCATCTGGAAGGATGTGGATGCGGTGATGAGTGCCGATCCAAAACAATACCCACAGGCAACGATCATTTCCGCCCTCAGTTTCACAGAAGTGATTGAAATGGCATACTATGGTGCACAGGTGATTCACCCGAAAACCATCAAGCCATTGCAGAATAAGAACATTCCATTGTATGTAAAAAGCTTCCTGGATCCATCACTACCGGGAACGGTTATCAGCAAAGATCTGCCTAAGAATCTTCCGCCCATCATCGTTCACAAACAAAACCAGGTGCTGATACAGTTTAAGTCGAAGGATTTTTCATTTGTAGAAGACAAGCCGGTTGAGCAGCTGCACGAATTATTCAACCAGGTGAAGATCAAACCCAACCTGTCGCAGAACACGGCCATTTCTTTACTCTGTTGTTTTGATGATCATGCGGAGAAGATCGACCAGCTTGCAGCAGAAGCCTCTTTGATCTTTGACGTGGAACTGGAAAAAAATCTAACCTTACTCACCATCCGGCATTATAACCAGGAAATCATCACTGAACTTACCAATAAAAAACAAATTGTGTTGGAACAAAAAACACCGCAAACGGTGCAGATGCTGATGCGATAAAGAATTTCGAATGATAAACAAGGAATTATAAACAAGGAAGTTGAAGAAAATACTCAATATTCAATAATCAATATTCAACTCCATTAACTCTGTGACTACCTCCTACAACTCTGTGGTTAGAAAATTTCGAATTATTAACAAGGAATTATTAACAAGGAAGTTGAAGAAAATACTCAATATTCAACTCCCATAACACTGTGGTTAACCTTTGTGATCGTAGTGAAAAACTTTGTGCCCTTTGTGGTTAAAAGATTCCATTCTTAATTAAAAACATATTCCCCTTTCCTATTCACCATGATCACGGGCAATTGTTTCTTCGTTTCAAAAAAATCAAATACTTCCTTGATGTTTTTGTTGAATTGCTGCAGGTAGGCATTGTCCTTGATGGTGCTTTGCAGGTAGTCGTACGATTTCTTCACATTATATCGCACCGGGAACACATGCACGGGAATAAACTCCTGCCCCTGTGCCCTTACGTTAGATGCAATAATATACAACTCCTCGATGGGAACATCGCTGATGGCAATGCAGCCTGTTGAAACACAATTGCCATGAATGTAAATGGAATTGCCCGGCCTTTCTGCATCACTTAAGATACGATCCGATGCATTTGGATAATTGATGCCAAGCGATAAATGATAATTGCTGTTGGGATTAAATTCGTTGATCTGGTAAAACCCTTCCGGAACCTGGTAATCTCCTTCCATGCGCTTGGGGCCCATGGTGCCGCTTTGCATGCACACTTTATAAGTTTTAAACAGGCGGAAAGATTCTTTGGAATCCCCTTTAACCCACACTTCCAGCTGGCGGTCGTATTTGAAAGACCTTATGTACAAAGCCTGCGGAGGCCAGGAGAGTTTTTGGTTTTCAAACTGCTTCTTAACCGAATCTTCCATGCGACTAAAAATTCCCGACATTTTATACGACGACTTCTCAATGCCCACATAAGCATTCTGTGCCATAACGGTATGGGTACACGAAAATGCCAATGCAATGATCACCAATCCGAATCTTAAAAAGTTGATACGCATGAAATAAATATTCAATCAGGATTTAAACGCACGTGAAAATATAAAAAAATCCTTTTTCACGATGTTAAAAAACTTCCTTTTATCCCTTTAACACGGCCGAAATGTGGAAAATACTTATAAATAAAGGAGTTTTACAAGCACACATATGGCTGCGTTTTTAATTATGTAACATTTATACTACAGGTTCCCCCTGGCATCCTGTTCTCTTTCCAATGCTTCAAACAATGCTTTGAAATTTCCTTTACCAAAACTCTTCGCCCCCTTGCGTTGTATGATCTCGAAAAACAATGTGGGCCTGTCCTGCAACGGCTTGCTGAAGATCTGCAGCAGGTACCCTTCATCGTCACGATCGATCAGGATACCCAGTTCGCTCAGGGGTTTCAGGCTCTCATCAATATGCCCCACCCTGTCCAGTACATCTTCATAATAACTGGCAGGCACTTTCAAAAACTCTACGCCCCTGTTTTGTAAATCGGTAACTGTTTCAATGATATTGTTGGTAGCTAAAGCAACATGCTGTACGCCTTCGCCATTGAAAAAATCAAGGTATTCTTCCACCTGGCTTTTCTTTTTTCCTTCGGCCGGCTCATTGATCGGGAATTTAACATAGCCGTTACCGTTACTCATTACTTTACTCATCAGGGCAGAGTATTCTGTAGAGATATCATTGTCATCAAACGTGAGGATATTACGGAAACCCATCACATCTTCATAAAATTTCACCCAGGGATTCATCTGGTTCCAGCCAACATTACCCACGCAATGATCTACATATTGCAGTCCTGTTGATTCAGGATTATACAACGATTTCCATTCGCGGAAACCGGGCATGAACAGGCCTTTGTAGTTTTTTCTTTCAATAAAGAGGTGCACCGTATCGCCGTAAGTATGAATGCCGCTCATCACCACTTCACCTTCATCGTCTTTCAGGGTTACCGGTTCCATATAACTCTTGCCTCCGCGGCTGGTGGTCTGCTGCCAGGCATCTGTTGCATCATCCACTTTTAAAGCCAGCACTTTCACGCCATCCCCGTGTTTGTACACATGATCAGCAATGTCGTTGTTCATTCGCAGCTGGGTGGTTAGTACAAAAGTGAGTTTGTTCTGGCGGATCACGTAACTCACTTTGTCTTTCATCCCCGTTTCCGGGCCCGCATAAGCCAATGACTGAAAGCCGAAGGCCGTTTTATAAAAATGGGCGGCCTGTTTGGCATTCCCAACATAAAATTCTACATAGTCGGTACCATGTAATGGCAAAAAATCGGTAGCCGTGCCGGCCATATTTTGTGGAGCAATTGTGGTAGTTGACATAAACTCATTTTTTTAAATTGAAAGAAGATTTGGAACCGGGCTTCACCGCAATGTGCTACTTCATAGGCGTCGCACTCTTGTACAGTTGATCGCTTTGCAGCCATCAGAAAGCAGCCGAATCCATGGCCAGGGAAACCATGAGTAAGGTATAATGACTGCGTTTATCAGCAAATATTTTATGTGGATAGTCCGGGATCATGTTGCACTCAAAGATAACAAAATTCTGCAAACCGGGAAACGCTTATCAACCCTTTATAAATGGGCACTTTTAGTACATTTTCCACCTAACCTTTTGTATGCCAGGCAGGTAATTTCCACTCTTGATCTTTCGTGTTTCATTATATTTGCCTGATGAAAAAAGCAGGCATATTAGGGGGTGGTCAATTGGGAAGAATGTTATTACAGGCCGCGGCCAACTACCCGGTTGAAACCTATGTGATGGAAAATGACCCCAATTGCCCGTCTGCTCATTTATGCCATCATTTTATAACCGGTAACATTACCAACTTTGATGATGTGTATGCTTTTGGAAAACAGGTTGACGTACTTACCATCGAAATAGAAAGCGTGAATGTTGAGGCGCTGGAAAAACTGGAAGCTGAAGGCCTGGCCATCTATCCCCGGCCTTCGGCATTACGCATCATCAGGGATAAGATCGAACAGAAGAATTTCTATCAAAGCAACTCCATTCCTACCAGCGCTTTTATGATCACCGAAAACCTGGATGCACTGAAAGAGCTTTCCCATTTCCTTCCGGCCGTGCACAAACTGGCCAAAGGTGGTTACGACGGCAAAGGCGTTCAGATGATCCGGAGCAAAGATGATTTTCACAAAGGTTTTGATGCTCCGGCTGTTTTGGAGAAAAAAGTCTTCATACAAAAAGAGATCGCTCTCATTATTGCCATTGCCGAAAATGGTGAAAGGGCTATTTATCCCCCGGTTGACATGGTATTCGATCAACAACTTCACCTGCTTAGCCACCAACTTTGCCCCGCCGAACTTGCCGAAAAAATTTTCTGGAAAGCCGAAGCCATTGCACTCCGGGTAGTGAAAGAATTAAAGAGTCCGGGCATTTTTGCCATCGAACTATTTGCCGATATCGATGGCAATGTATTGGTTAACGAAATAGCTCCCCGCGTACACAACAGCGGGCATCATACCATTGAAGCCGCATTCAGCAGCCAGTTTGATATGCTGTGGAGAATCATGCTGCAATACCCTTTAGGCAATACCGATTCCATTCAGTCATCTGCCATCGTGAATATAATCGGGGAAGAAGGCCATAACGGCGACGCAGTTTACCAGGGGCTAAAAGAAGTGCTGGCGATGGACAATGTATTTGTTCATATCTATGGGAAAAAACAAACTAAACCCGGTCGTAAGATGGGGCATGTTACCATACTCAGCAATGAGAAGCAGGAACTGCTCCACAAAGCCAACCAGATCAAGCATCTTTTAAAAGTGGTAACTGCTGAATAATCTTACCAGGTCAATGTGTTGGATAGACGCTTTAATTCTATCTCTGCCGATTTTGCTGCAAAACGCAGGTTTACCAGCCTGAAACCCGATTCCTCAAAACTTTGCTGGGCACTTTTAACTTCCAGGATGGTGGCCTGTTTGTATTGAAACCTTAACAAGGCCAGGTTGAGTAGTTTTTGCGATAAGTTGTAATTCTGCAAAGCTGTATCCAATTGCTGTATGGTATTTGAATAAGACTGAAATTGTTTGATCGCCTGCGAACTGTAATCCCTGTATAAAATATCTTTCTGCAATTGCGCATTTTGCACATTGATGCCTGCAACCCGTTGTTGTCGTTTGAAGATCGATCCATTGTAAATGGGAATTCCAATGGATACACCTACAGTTGGTCCGTAATTCTGGTTTAATAAAATATTGCCAGCCGCTGCCTGGTTCCTGCTGAAATTATACCCGGTCGTTGCACGGATAGAAGGATAGCGTTGTGCCGATGTTTCTTTTACAATAAGTTCGTTTATCCGTACCTGTTTGTCTGCGGCCTGCAGGTCTGCATTTTTGTTAAGACTGCTTAATACCGCTGATAAATTTAAAGAAGGGTCCACCACGATTGAATCAACAATACTGATCGACGAATCGCCAGGCAGTGTAAGCAACCGCAGCAATTCTGTTTTCGCCTGCCCGATCACCAGTTCCTGTGCCAGCCTCGACTGCTGCAGTACATTGAGATCGATCTGTGCCTGGAAGAGATCTGCATTATTGGCAAGGCCGGCTTGCTGCCGAATCTGTACAATATCGAGCTGCTTTTTTGAAGCAGCAATGGAAGTATCGATCGTTTTAATATAGTTCTGCTGGCGAACGATATCATAATAAGCGGTCATCACATCAGCCAAAACATTCTGCACTTGCGCATTCAGCAATTGATCACTTTGCAACTTCTGTTCACCCAATCTTTTTTTCGTGGCCACTACCCTGCCACCATTGTATAATAGAATACTCCCGGTAATGCCAGCATTAAAATTATTCGCTGCTGCATTGCTCTTCTTGATCTCGGTGCCGGTATTCAGTTTCTGGTTAACTGAAGTTACCTGTTCATTATCTGCAATGGTACTGGTTACCAGCGGCAGTCCGCCTGCAACACCAATATGATCATTGATGCTGTCGGCCAGCACCCGGTTCTTTGCGATCTTCAGATCAAGACTGTTCTGCAGGGCAATATTAACGGCATCGGGTAGCCGCAATGTTTCCTGCGCCTGCACCAAATGTGCAAAACCAACTAACAACAGGCTTAAAAAAAATATCCTTTTCATCAACGATCTGTTTAACGCTTCCAATTTTTATTCAGTTACATGAACTTCTTTGGGATTATGTTTGCCCGATAGGTAAGTATATACCGCAGGTATCACATACAAAGTGAGTATAAGTGAAAAAATAATTCCTCCCACGATCACGATACCAAGTGGAACCCTGCTCGAAGATGCAGCGCCAAGGCTTAATGCAATGGGCAAGGCACCAAACGAAGTAGCCAGGCTGGTCATGAGGATCGGCCTCAGCCTTTGCCCCGAAGCCTGTAACACTGCATCCATTTTCGATAACCCGGTTTCTCTTTTCTTATTGGCAAATTCAACAATCAGGATCCCATTTTTGGTAACCAATCCTATGAGCATGATCATGCCTATTTCCGAAAATATATTCAGCGTTTGTCCGAACAGGAAAAGGCTTAGCAAGGCCCCCGCCATCGCCAGGGGAACTGTGAGCATGATGGTGAACGGATCTACAAAACTTTCAAACTGCGCCGCCAATACGAGGTAGATCAGGATCAAGGCCAGTCCGAAAGCAAAGGCGATATTGGAGGAGCTTTCCGCATAATCTCTTGAAGGACCGCTTAAGGCAGTCTGGTAACTTTCATCCAGTAACCTGCCTGAAATTTCCTGCATTACCTTGATACCATCTCCAACCGTTTTTCCATCGGCCAGTGAGGCAGAGATGGTGGCAGATTTATACCGGTTATAATGAAACAGCGTTGGAGGGCTGCTGCTTTCTTCCAGTTTTACAACGGCACTTAGAGGAATGCTTTGCCCCCGATCATTCTTAACATACAACCTTGAAATATCTTCGGGTTTATTGCGATCATTTCTTTCCACCTGTGCGATCACCGAATATTGGTGACCATCTCTTAAGAAGTAAGCAAGCCTGCCTCCACTAAAGGCAGCCTGGATGGCAGCCACCACATCCTGTGACGAAAGGCCAAGATCCTTTACTTTCATTCGGTCAACGGTAAGCGATACTTCCGGTTTATTGAACTTCAGGTTCACGTCAACGTTAGAAAAGGTTTTATCTTTCTTTGCTTCCTCCAGGAATTTAGGGATCATTTCTTTCAGTTTCTCAATATCCTGGTTTTGCAAAACAAATTGTACAGGTAAACTTCCCCTTGATCCGGCGCCTACGGATATAGTCTGTTCCTGTATGGCGAATACTTTGGCATCATTGAACCGGGCCATCTTCACATTCAGTTCGGAAGCGATCTGCGCCTGCGATTTTTTCCGCTCTCCCGGTGGTACCAATGCAAGCCTGGGCTGCGAACTGTTGATACTGCCGGCAGGTGTACGGGCAAATACGAAATCCCTTTCAGGTATGGAATCGTATAAATAGTTTGCAATGTCATCTGATGTTTTCTGCATGCGGCTATAACTCATGCCTTCTGGTCCACTAACGGTGAAGCGTATACTACTCCTGTCTTCCAATGGAGCGATCTCACTTTGCAGTGAATTCATAATAAGGAAGATTATAACGGCACAGGCACCAATAATCACCCAGGCCATCCATCTTATTTTCAAAAAGGCTTTTAAAGAACGCTGGTATCCATTTTCCATCCCGGTAAAGAATGGCTCTGTTTTCAGGTAAAATTTACCGTGACCAACCTTCTTCCGGTTAAGCACCACGTTGAGTACAGGCGTGATCGTTAGTGACACCAATGCAGATATCAAAACCGCTGCAGCGAGTGTAACACCAAATTCACGGAACAGCCTGCCGATAAATCCTTCGAGGAATATCACTGGCAGGAATACGATGGCCAGTGTAATGGAGGTAGAGATCACCGCAAAGAAAATTTCTTTACTTCCTTCCAATGCTGCTTTCTTGATGGGTAAACCTGATTCCAGTTTTCGGAAAATGTTTTCTGTAACAACGATACCATCATCCACCACGAGCCCTGTTGCCAATACAATGCCCAACAGGGTTAATATATTAATTGAGAAGCCGGAGATGTACATGATGAAGAACGTGGCCACCAATGAAATGGGAATATCGATCAACGGCCGGATGGCAATCAGCCAATCACGGAAGAAGAAGAATATCACCAACACCACGAAACAAAAGGAGATCAACAGGGTTTCTTCTACTTCACTGATCGATTTGCGGATATTCTGTGTATTGTCGAGCAACACATTCATTTCAATATCCGAGCGATTGGTTTTCTTGATGGCCTCAAGCTTTTTATAAAAGTCATCGGCAATCTGGATATTATTGGCGCCGGGTTGTGGAATGATCACAAGACCCACGGCATTCACACCATTGTATTTCCAGCTTTGTTCCAGTTCTTCGGGGCCGATCTCTACCCTTGCCACATCACTCAGGCGCACGATGCCGGCACTGTCCTGCCTGATGATCAGGTCCTGGAATTCTTTTTCAGAAGTGAGCCTGCCAACAGTTTTAATGGTGAGTTCGGTATTGTTGCCATAAATCTTTCCGGGTGGAAGATCTATATTTTCTTTACTCAGGGAATTTCGGATATCCGTAAACGATACGCTAAAGGCATCCATCTTATCGGGATTCAGCCAAAGACGCATCGCATATCGCTTTTGCCCGAAAATATTTACAGAACTTACCTGGTTGATGGTTTGAAACTGTTGTTGCAAAACATTTTCTGCATAGTCGCTAAGCTCCAGCAAACCCTTGGTGCGGCTTTGTACAGCCAGGATGAGAATGAAGTCGCTGTTGGCATCGGCCTTGGTTACTACCGGTGGCGCATCCACGTCCTGTGGAAGAGAACGGCTGGCCTGGCCTACTTTGTCGCGTACATCACTGGCGGCTGCTTCCAGGTCAACACCTAATTCAAACTCTACCGAAATATTGCTGCTGCCCAAAGAACTGGAAGATGTAATGGTTTTAATTCCCGGTATGCCGTTGATCTGTTTTTCAAGCGGTTCGGTTATCTGGCTTTCTATGATCTCGGGGTTGGCACCGGTATAGGATGTACGAACACTGATCACGGCCGGGTCAATGGCGGGATAATCCCTTATCGCCAGGAATGTGTACCCCACCACACCAAACAAGATGATCATCAGGTTCAATACGGTGGCGAAAACAGGCCGTTTTAACGAAAATGCTGAAATATTCATACTGGCTGATACCCGTTTTAAAACATAGATGAATGATTACTTTTTATCGGCTTCAGCCGTACTGAATTCCTGGATCTTTTTTACACTGCGTATTTTCAACTGGCTTTTGGGCCTGGCAAACAATACACCTGTTACAACAACGGAATCGCCTGTCTGCAAACCTTTGATGATCTCAATGGTATTGGCCTGGCGGATGCCCGTTTGCACATCTACAAAATTGGCCTTGCCATCTTTCACCACGATCACCTGGTTATTTTTATCATTCGGAATGATGCAATTGGTGGGCACTTCGATAGCGGTTTTATTTTTGCCTGCATCAATGAATACCTTTACAAATGCTCCGGGGTTCACTACAGAATCCAGGATAGCTGCCCTCACTTTGAGATTTCGTGTATCGGTATTTGCACCAGGTTCAATGGCAATGATACGTGCCCGGCCTTTTTGCCGAAGGGTTGCATCCAGTTCAACCTCCACCAGGTCACCTTTTTTCAACAGGCCTCCATAGGTTTCGGGAAGCGTGAAATCCATCTTAACCTGTGATACCTGTTGAAGAGTGGCCAGTACTGTCGCTGGGGATACATACGCTCCGGGGCTCACCTGCCTCAATCCTATGACTCCACTAAAAGCTGCACGGATAACGGTTTTATCAATTAATGCCTGTGTGTAGGCAATATCAGCATTGTAGCCATTTACCTGGTTGACGGCGAGGTCGTAGTCGGTTTGATTAATTCCATTGGCATCCAGGAGCACTTTATACCGTTCAACTGTTTTCCGGGCCAACTCAAGCTGCACTTTACTTTTGCCGATTTGTGCACGCAGATCGGCATCGTTGATCCTGGCAAGTACCGTTCCTTGTGCCACTTTGCTACCTTCTGCAATATTGAGGTAGGTAAGCCTTCCACTCACCTCGGGATGAATTTCAAGGTATTCGTTGGCCACAATGGTGCCATTTGCTTCCACGATATCAGAGATAGGTTGCGGTTCAGCAATGATGATATCTACAATGGTGGGCGGGCTATCCTTTCCTTTCTTGTTGGTCTCCTTTTTTTTACTATTACAGGCAATAAATAATAAAGTAAATAACAATATTGTCAGGGGAATACGAATTCCGTTCATGTAACGCATAGTCAATGCTGTTTTATTAACTTTCAAGGTCTCAAAGTTAGGGTGTTTGCCTTCAAGCCATCCCGTATAAGTATGAGCGGTCGTAACAGGATAACTTTACCTCCGTGCAGGTATGATATAAAATTATGCCATCTCTTTTTATTAAAGTCCCGATAAAAAGGGATTTATGTACTTTAGCTTTTTATTATAAATACAAATCAATGAAGCCAATTGTTGGAATCATCATGGGAAGCCAAAGCGACCTTACCGTTATGCAGGCGGCAGCAGATATTTTAGCTGAGTTTGCTATCCCTTATGAATGTACAATCGTTTCTGCCCACCGCACACCCGACCGTATGCGCAATTATGCAATGGAAGCTCGTGAAAAGGGTTTACAGGTGATCATCGCTGGTGCCGGCGGAGCTGCACACCTACCGGGAATGGTGGCTTCTTATACCACGTTACCGGTTATTGGGGTGCCCGTAAAATCTTCCAATTCAATTGATGGATGGGATTCTGTTTTGTCGATCCTGCAAATGCCTTCCGGGGTTCCTGTGGCAACGGTTGCCCTGAATGGGGCGAAAAATGCTGGGTTGCTGGCCATTCAGATCATCGGTGTTTCGAATGATATAGTTGCAAACCAACTGATCGCCTATAAGAAATCGCTGGAAGACCAGGTGATGCAAATGGTAGAAAACCTGAAAAAGTAAGCCCACATAGCTTTCCATTATTATACGAGTTGCAGTTTAATACATACTTAACGTCATTATCCTAAGGCGTTGATGTATTTTTATAACCGTTTATCAATAAAATCACAATTTCGGCTACGTAGCCATTTTTGTAATTACATTTACACCCAAATAAAAATTAATATGCTGAAACAGAAACTAAGCTTTTTACTGGTATTCGGTGTGGCATTTGCCCATGCGCAAAAGGTCACTTTTACCGAATATGATCTTAAAAACGGGCTGCATGTTGTGCTGCACAAAGACCAGACTGCCCCGGTGGTAGCCGTATCCGTGATGTATCATGTGGGTAGTAAAGATGAACAGACCAACCGCACCGGCTTTGCACATTTTTTCGAGCACCTGTTGTTTGAAGGAAGTGATAATATCAAGCGGGGTGAATTCATGAAGATTGTGAGCAGCAATGGCGGGCAGAATAATGCCAACACATCGCAGGATCGTACATTTTATTATGAAATTTTTCCTTCTAACCAGCTTGAAACGGGGCTATGGCTCGAAAGCGAAAGGATGATGCACCCTGTGATCAATGAAATAGGTGTAAAAACCCAAAATGAAGTGGTGAAGGAAGAAAAGCGTTTACGCGTAGACAATCAGCCATATGGTAATTTCATTGCTGAGATCATGAAGAGGTTGTTTACCAAGCATCCTTATAACTGGGTACCAATTGGAAGTATGGAACATCTCGATGCTGCAACCCTCCAGGAGTTCATTGCCTTTAACAAAAAATATTATACCCCAAACAATGCCGTACTGGTTATTGCCGGAGATATTGATGTTGAAAAAACAAAGAAACTGGTAGAATCTTATTTTGGTGAAATACCTGCAGGTGAACCGATCGTTCGCAATCCTGCCAGGGAAGAACCCATTACCAAAGAGATCATTGATACTGCATATGACAACAATATCCAGATCCCTGCGATCATGACAGCTTACCGTACACCAGGCATGACCAGTAAAGAATCGACTGCCCTGCAACTTGCTTCTGATGTACTGAGCCAGGGTGCCAGCAGCCGCATGTATAAGAAAATGGTAGATGAAAAGAAAAATTCATTGCAGGTTGGTTCATTCAACTATACACTGGAAGATTACGGTGCATACATCACCTATGCGTTACCGAGTGGTGCTGTGAAACTGGATACACTTTTAAGAGATATGGATGAAGAGATCGTGAAACTGCAGAATCAGCTTATCAGTGAATCTGAATTCACCAAGATCAGGAATCAATACGAAAACAATTATATCGGCACGAATGCAAAAATGCTGGGTGTTGCAGAAAATCTCGCTGATGGATATTCTTTCCACAACAAGAATACCAACCACATCAATGAAGAACTGGAAGAGGTAAGAAAAGTAACCAGGGAAGACATTCAGAATGTTGTAAAAAAATACCTGAATCCCAACCAGCGGGTAGTGTTGTACTACCTTCCTAAAAAATAATTTTATCAAATCATTCAGCCCAATAAAAAATACAAAATGAATAAAATATTATGTTTATTGATGAGTGCCTGTTTCGCTTTATCCAGCACGGCACAGGTGAAGATCGACCGGAGTAAACCACCAAAAGTGGGACCAGCCCCAACGATCGTATTTGCCGACCCGGTAACGTTTACTTTACCAAATGGCATGACCATCATCGTGGTGGAAAATCACAAACTTCCAAAAGTATCGGCTACGTTGAACATTGATATGGGTCCGGTATCGGAAGGTAAAAAAGCAGGCGTTATGCAGCTTATGGGCCAGATGCTGTCGGAAGGTACCACAACCATGCCTAAAGCAAAATTCGATGAAGCCATCGACCTCCTGGGTGCTGATGTGAACCTGTTCTCAGGCGGTGGTTCGGCGTCTGCCCTCACCCGTTATTTCAACCAGGCATTTACGTTAATGGCGGATGCGTTGAAAAAGCCTGCTTTTCCACAGGAATCATTTGAAAAACTGAAGTCGCAGTATATCACTTCTTTGAAATCCGGCGAAAAAAGTGCAGCCACCATTTCTGCCCGTGTTGTAAGTGCACTTAGTTATGGCAAAACCACGGCCATGGGTGAATTTGAAACTGAAGAAACCATCAAAGGCATTACGCTTGATGATGTAAAAGAGGCCTATAAAAACTATATCACGCCTTCCCGCAGCTACCTCACCTTTGTGGGTGACATTACCCCGGGAAAAGCAAAAGAACTGGCTATTTCGGCATTTAATGCATGGACAGGCCGCAAACTCACGTTGCCGCAGATACGCAATGCCGAGAATGTTGCTACAACCGAGATCGATTTTATAGATCTGCCAACTGCTGTACAAGGCGAGATCAGCGTTACCAACCTGGTAAACAACCCAATGAGCAATCCGGATTATCATGCCTTGTTGCTGGCCAACCAGATCCTTGGTGGTGGCGCAGAAAGTAAGTTGTTCATGAACCTGAGGGAAAAGCACGGATTTACTTACGGAAGTTATTCCAACATCGGGAACGGTCGTTTCCAGAGCCAGTTTAAAAGCAGCGCAGCTGTAAGAAGTGATAAGGCCGACAGTGCAGTTGTGGAAATGCTCAGGGAAATTGAAAACATGCGCAATGGAAGTATCACAGCCGAAGAATTAGCGATTGCTAAAGCCAAATACAATGGCTCATTTGCATTGGGCATGGAAGATCCTGCTAATACAGCCAGGTATGCTTCAAACATACTGATCAATAACCTGCCAAAAGATTTTTACCGCACATTCCTGCAGAAGATCAACAATGTAAGTACCGACGATATTAAAAAAGTATCGCAGAAATATTTTGAAAAAGATAAGAGCCGCATCGTAATGGTAGGCAATGCATCTAAGATCATCCCTAACCTGGCCCGGCTTGGATATCCCATTAAAAAATACGACAAGTATGCCGAACCGGTAGTTGATAAACCAAAGGAGACAGAAGTAAAAGAATCATCAAAAACTACGGATGCAATCTCAGCGTATTCAGTGATTGAGAGCTACCTGAAAGCCATCGGCGGTAAGGAAGAAGTGAAGAAAGTAACTTCAATTAAAACCTCATTGACCATGGCCATCGGTGGTATGCAACTGGAAGCAAACGAAAAGAAAATGGCTCCTTCGAAAGTATATACCGAGATTAAAATGGGTGAGAACAAAGTGATGCAACAATCTTTCGATGGTACAAAAGGTTACCAGGTTCAGCGTGGACAAAAGAAAGACATGGATGAAAAAGAGATCAAAGAGGCCCAGGATGAAAAAGGTGTTATTCCGCAATTGTATTATATCACCAACGACTTTGTTACTACTTACCTCGGAACCGGCAAAGTTGGAGATGAAGAATGCTATAAATTAAAGATCACCAAACCCAGCAGCAAAGTTTCAATTGAATATTATTCTACCAAAACGGGATTATTGCTGAAAGAGGAAAGTACATCTGAAGATGGCGAAGAAAGTACTACATATTCTAACTACCAGAAAGTGGGCAATTTAATGTTCCCTTTCACCATCGTACAGATGCAGGGAGAACAGGAGTTCAACCTGACTGTAAAAGAGATCAAGGTGAATGAAGGTGTTACAGAAGAGGATTTTAAATAATCGATTCGATCAATACATTTAAAACAAAAGCCTTCAGTGATGAAGGCTTTTGTTTTATGATTCATTTCAGAAAAATCAGGATTCTTCGATTATGCAGAACTGTTGGTTGAATGATGTAGTGTATTGGTAAAGTGATTCAATAAAAGACTTGCCCCAGCGTGGATAAAAAGACATCAGGTTATCTACCCGCTCCTGTAAAGTTTCATTTGGATACAACTGTTGCCTGGCCTGGGCAAGCTGCCGGAGACTGGCTTCCATTTTTTTCTTTTCTGCCCTAAGTAATTTCGTTTCCAAACGCGTGATTTTTTTCAAGGCCTGTTGCTGCAACGCTTGGGTATGTTGCTGTAAGGTAATGTCAACCGCCTTTGCAATCAATGCTATATCCTCATATAATTTCCCTAAAAGGGCCTTCTCTTCTGCCAGTGTTAATTGAAGCCGGCTTTCCCGATGTACCAATTCATTCATCAGCGTTAATTCTTTCTTGAAAAAATCAGTGGTCGTGAATCCAAGCTTCTTAATTGTTAGTGCCGTTTTTGCCGGCACCAGCATAAATGAATTACGCAAAAGCAATTGAGGAAAAGGTATGCGGGTGATCTCAAATACTTTTTTTAATTCAAGCCAATATGCCAACTCCCCACCCCCACCGATAAACGCTACATTGGGCAATAAAAGCTCCTGGAATAAGGGACGAAGGATCACGTTGGCACTGAAACGATCCGGGAAATGTTCCAGTTCTCTTAAAATGTCGCCGAGGCTGAAAACTTTGGTTGTATTAGCGATTGAAAATTGATCGCCGGTTTTTTCGATGCGTTCCCGGCTATCGCCTTCCAGGTAAAAAAGGTTTATTTCCCTGCCGGCTGCCTGCACCTTATATTTTCCGGGGAAGGCTTCAATGGTTTCAGCCACTGCTTTTTGAGAAAACTGTTCTTCCAATTCCTTTTGTACGATCGCATTGAAAGGTCTTTTAACTGCCGGGTTATCGGGCAGGAATACGAGGAGACCGTAACTGGAAAACAAGGTATCTACCAATTCAAAAGTGGCAGATTCAATGGTTCTTCCGGGTGTATAACACTTACGCATAATCGCAACCACCTCGGTACCAAATGGCTCTACAGAAAGTTGTGCCTGCATTTCATTGATCAAGGTGATCATGGCCGCATCCACTTTCATACGACCTACGGCGCCGTGTTGGTTTGTGTTCCAGCGGTAATGCTTACCACTAACGTATACTTCTCCCAGTTCATCAAGGTCAGCATCCTCACTGCCCATATAATATACCGGCACAAAATGATGACCGGGGATTTCTCTATTCATATCATCGGCCAGCCTGATGGCATGCAGTATCTTATAAATAAAATACAGGTGACCGGTAAATATATTTGGCTGATGCGCCGTGCAGATGGTAAATGTGTGTTGGTTCAGTAAAGATTCAATATTATCCAGTACCATTTTACTGGTATCTCTTCCTGCATATTGGCTGCGGAATTGGCTTACAAGTAATTCCCTGTCGGTAATAAAATTTTTTCGGGCTTCCAGGGCCTTCTTAAATCCGTCTATATCCGGGCTATATTGATAAAATGGAAGTAAAGCCGGATCACCACCCAAATAATCGTTTACAATAGCAGAAAAAGCACCCGTTTCTTGATAAGGAATATACTGTGCTGTAAAATTCATCGTAATACTTGTACTGATATTTTTTTTAAAATATGGTGATGCTTGCAAAACAGCAGCTAATCTGCTGCGTTAGTTTCTGAAAATTATAAGATCAAAGTGGTCAGATCAACTCTCCTTCCAGGTCGTAGTCAAATGCTTTCGTGATCTTCACCTGTACAAATTCCCCAGCCGTAAGTTTCTTCTTTGAATGGATGATCACTTCATTGTCTACTTCCACACTATCAAACTCTGTACGGCCGATATACCTGCCCGCTTCCTTTTTATCGATCATCACTTTCATGATGCGTCCAACTTTCTCCTGGTTTTTTTCGAGGCTGATATCCTGCTGCACTTCCATGATCTCCTGTGCCCTGGCTTCTTTTTCATCGGCAGGTACATCGTCAACGAGGTCGTGTGCGCTGGTTTGCTCTTCATGACTGTAGGTAAATATGCCCACCCTGTCGAACCTCATTTTTTGCAGGAAAATTTTTAATTCTTCTACATCATCCCTTGTTTCACCGGGGAAGCCTGCGATCAAGGTTGTACGTAAACAGATACCCGGGATCTTTTGTCGAATCTCCGCCACCAGGTCTTCCATTTCTTCCCTCGTGATCTGTCGCTTCATGGCCTTAAGCATATTGTTCGATGCATGCTGAAGCGGCATATCCAGGTAATTACAAATATTATCCCGTTCTTTCATCACATCCAATATCTCCATGGGAAATTTAGAAGGATACGCATAATGCAGCCTGATCCACTCAAGCCCTTGTACGTCTGCCAATGCATACAACAACTTTGGCAATTCTCTTTTCTTATAAATATCTAACCCGTAGTATGTGAGTTCCTGCGCAATCAGCATGACTTCTTTCACACCACGTTGTACCAGTTTCTTTGCTTCATCAACCAACGATTCAATTGAGCGGCTTACGTGCTGCCCTCTCATCAAAGGAATGGCGCAGAACGAACAGGTGCGGTTGCATCCTTCACTGATCTTCATGTATGCGTAATGTTGAGGTGTGCTCAGCAAACGTTCACCTATCAGTTCTCCTTTATAATCGGCTTCAAATTGTTTCAGGATCAGGGGAAGTTCCATGGTACCGAAATACGCATCCACTTCGGGGATCTCGGCTTCCAGGTTTGCTTTGTATCGTTCACTGAGGCAACCGGTTACATATACTTTATCAAGCTTACCTCTCTTCTTTAGGTTCACCTGGTCAAGGATGGTATTGATGCTTTCTTCTTTGGCCTTATCAATGAACCCACATGTGTTTACGATCACGATATTATGGTCTTTTCGGCCGCTTTCATGCACGGTTTCTATATCATTGGCCAGGAGTTGCCCGCTAAGCACTTCACTGTCAACCATGTTTTTACTACAGCCGAGTGTGATGATGTTTACCTTATCCCGCTTGATCGTTTTTGTCTTCATAATTTGCGGCCAAAGGTACTAAAAGAATGTGTTGAAATTTTCCTGCATATAACAGCCGCCTGAGTTTAACATTTCAACAAAATGTACCCTATAGACAATCATGTAAGCAATTTTATCGTTTATACGACAATCCATGTTTTAAAAAATAGTTATTTTTGAAGAATGATTACGAATGTAAATAAGCCGGTACGGGTTGCCATACTAGATTTATATGAGGGCGTGGCCAACCAGGGTATGCGATGTATTCGTGAAATATTGAACCAGTTTGCAGAATTAAACCAGCTCGACCTTCATTGGGATGAATTTGAAGTAAGACTCGAAAAAAAGGTGCCAGGGCTAGATTACGATATTTATATTTCCAGCGGTGGCCCCGGAAGCCCGCTCGACAGCATTGACAGCGAATGGGAAAAAGTGTATTTTGATTGGCTAAGTAGGGTTGAAAAATACAATTCCAATGAAGCCAATGTGCAAAAGAAGCAGGTATTTTTTATTTGTCATTCCTTTCAGCTGGTTTGCAGGCATTATGCCATTGCAGATGTGACCAAAAGAAAAAGTACAGCCTTTGGCGTATTCCCCATGCACTATTTATCGGATGCTGAAAATGAACCCATCTTTGAGGGATTGAAAGATCCTTTTTATGCGGTTGACAGTCGTGATTTCCAGGTGGTACAGCCACACCAGCATACCATGAAAAAAATGGGTGCCAGCATCCTGGCCATTGAAAAAGCCAGGCCACATGTTCCTTATGAACGGGCGGTGATGGCGGTTCGCTTCAATGAACATATGATCGGCACGCAGTTTCATCCCGAGGCAGATGCCATTGGTATGTCGCTATACCTGCAAACTGAAGAAAAAAAGAAGACTGTGATCGAAAATCATGGTATTGAAAAATGGCAGTCGATGATCGATCACCTCAACGACCCCGATAAGATCATGAGCACCTACGCCCATATACTCCCCAACTTCCTGCATAACTCGGTTAATAAGTTACAACCGGTTGAAGTCTGATCCTCCTTCCCTTTTACCGTCTTCCTGTTTTTTAATGATGAATTATCATTATTTTTATTGACAACAAGGATCGATAAACCAGGAAAAATATGCAGCAATCACTTCGAAAAAAATTCAACGAACAATTTACGGAAGAAAAATACCAGGCTTACATGGCCCAGGTAGAAGCCCTTCACCCAGGAGCACTTGATTTCAGGAATGCAGAAACGCCGGTGTTTATCCCGAAGGATTTTACGGATAAAATGTTAGGGGCCTGTGAAGACATCATTGATGTGATCACAGCACCGAATTTCAAAGAATTGACAGAACGAAGTATTCCGTCAGACTTAAAGGTACCTGACGAGAAGGGACACACGCAGTTTGTTGTTTTCGATTTCGGCATTTGCGAAAATGAAGCAGGAGCGCTGGAACCCCAGCTCATTGAAATGCAGGGTTTCCCTACCCTCTTTGCCTTCCAGGCTTTTCACAGTGAGCTTACCCGCAAATATGCCGGTGTGCCGGATAACTATTCTTCCTATATAAACGGGTATAACCGTGAATCATATATACAGTTGCTGAAAGAGATCATTGTAGGAGATCATCAACCCGAAAATGTCATTTTGCTGGAGATCTTCCCGGAAAAACAAAAGACCAGGATTGACTTTTATTGCACTGAACAATTGCTGGGCATCCAGACAGTTTGCCTAACAAAATTAACTGCAGAAGGCGACAAGTTATATTACGATCATAATGGAACCAAAACCCAGGTTAAACGCATTTACAACAGGCTCATATTCGATGACCTTCAACAGCAGGAAGGCCTTGGAAATATCATTGACCTCACCAGGTCGTACGATGTAGAATGGGTACCGCATCCTAACTGGTTTTACCGCATCAGCAAATTCACCCTGCCCTTTATCAGCAATCCTTATGTTCCGGAAACATTTTTCCTGAATGAAGTGACACAACCCTTACCCCTAAACGAATATGTGCTTAAGCCGTTATTCTCATTTGCAGGAATGGGTGTTGTGATAGATGTAACGCAGGAGGATATAGACAGGATCAAGGACCCCGAAAACTGGATCCTGCAACGTAAAGTGCACTATGCGCCGATCATTCAAACCATGGACGAACCTGCAAAGGCAGAAATTCGCTTGTTTTATTTCTGGAAAGATGAGTGGACCAGGCCCATTGCAGTACACAACCTGGCGAGGCTGAGTAAAGGAAAAATGATCGGCACCCGTTATAACAAAGATAAAACCTGGGTAGGCGGCACCGTTGCTTATTTTGAACAATAAACGAAACTACATGAGTAAGAAAAATGGTTACGCAAGGTTTGATTTTTACCTGTTGAAACTGGAAGAGCTTTTGGCTCAATCTGTGAAGGAAAAAAATCCTGCACTATGGTTATATAGCAACAATGCCCGAACGCCTTTGTTCATGCTCGAAGGACTTGCCAAACTTTATGAAGGATTGCATAACAAAAAGAAATTCGACAAACTAAAAGAGCATTTTAAATTGCTTGAAGATGGCATCGGGTCCATTGATTATTACGATAGCTTTTCAAAAGAATTTGCTGCCGATACCAAAATACCTGCCGGGATAACTTCATACCTCGCTGCACAGGCAAGGGAAAAAATTCAACGCCTGAATGATATTCTTTCTGAGAACGAATGGGTTGGCGACAAACCAAAACGCATCAGCAAAATGCGCAAAAAACTGGAAGAGGCCGATTGGCTGAATGCAAATGAAGAAGTGCATGGCATTGAGCGTGTTTACCAGGAATCAATTAAGGAAATAAATGATTTCATGCCACGCGGCCCGGAAGGATTTACCGAATTGGAGCTGGAAGTTCATGAGATGCGCCGCAAATTACGTTGGCTCAGCATCTACCCGCAGGCGTTACAAGGAGTCATTCAATTAACCGAAAGCCAGGAACCCGATGAATCCTGTAACAAATACCTCATCCCGGAGATCGTAGATTCTCCTTTTAACAAAATGCCGGATGCAGGCATGAATGAATATTTGCTGCTGCTAGAGAAAAAACAGTTTCTCTGCCTGAGCTGGATGATCGCTGAATTGGGCAAGATCAAAGACAAGGGATTACGCATCATTGTGATGACGGAAGCTATACAGCAAACGGAAGGTAAAAGCCATGAAAGCGCTATGCTAAAAGCCTGTGAACTATTGGGAGGCGACGAGATGATCTTTAAAAACATGCTAACAAATGCAACAGGTATCTGCAATCGTTACTTTGAAGAAAAACACCTGGATAAATTACTCATCGGTGTAAGCCAGGTCAAAAAATAAATGCCTTATTTACAGCAGTTTTTTTCTCTTACAAAAAGGGCTTTTAAAATTCTGACAAATAAAGCGGATACCGATGCAATGAATTTCATAAATGATCAATTGATTTGAGGTTAAAAACCAGTACAAAAATCCCTGTCAATTTATTTATCAATCTATTTGTACGCATTAAAAATATTATACTCCAGCCGCACCAGAAATCCGTCATTGGCAGAGCGCTTCAGGTTATTCAATAAAGGAAAACGATAACCCAGGTCAACCCGCATTTTACTTAGAATAATGAATTGCAATACCGTAGCCATATCTACATAACTATTACCAAGCGAGAAATTAGATTGCCCGAGGAACTCCACCATTCCATTCACATTTAACTGGTTATAACTGGTATATTCTTTCGGTAAAAATAATTTTCCGACAGACAGGTTGTATTCAAGTGCATTTCTTTCTTTTGGATTGCTGGAAAATTTGTATTTCCCATTATCCATTGCATGCAATAAGCCGGCACCTGCTGAAATGGCCACTTTCTGAATAAGCTTGGTAGCCACGAGCCCTGCTTCATAACCACTATTAAACCTATTTAGATCAATGGCAGGTTGATGCAGGTGGCTGTTGTTCATGGCCAACCTGCCGAAGGCAGCCATCCTGAAATGATTATGCACTTCGTCCTGGCTGTAAAACCTGTATTTTACATATACTGATCCGCCCTCTCCGGAAAAACTGCCACTTTGATTACTGAAAAACGCATTGGCGTGCAGCATCAGCTTACCACTAACGCCCCACATGATCTCAGGATTCAGGTGATAACGGTAACGGGACAGCGAAGTTTCACGCATGAACGAATTATTGATGCGGATCCCAATGCTTTTGGCCGCCATATTACTGGCTGGTTCTGTATAGGCAAATAACTCCTGTGCAGGCGCATCATAAGAAAAAAACAGTACCAGCAGAATAAAAAGAAATTTCATTGACATAAAATAAAGGCATCGCAGAAAACTGCGATGCCTGGGTGATCATCAAATGGTTATATGATATATCCTTTTGCCGGCAGGCTCACCTGCTTTTTGGCAACAGCTTGCGGTAATGCCGGTTTTGAAACATTCCAAACTGCTGTAAGCCTGGTTCTTTTTGAACTGCCTGGCAGGCACAAAGCCTTTATCCAGGATCTGCACTTCTTTTTCGCCATTCAGCTCCTGTGGCTTTACATTCACAAAATGAAACAATATACCGGTTACGCGTACATGCTGGTCATTCTGAACTGGCTGATGATCAAATGAAAGCGTGACAGACAAACGGGCTACAAAAAATCCCGCATCTTCCACTTTCTTTTTCAATTCATCAAAGTTAACAGCAGCTCCGGTTTTAAATACAATATCGAAACTTGATTTGCTGATATTGGCCGTTACTTTTTCGATATATTCAACCGTTTTCAGCGATTTATTGATGGAGTTACTGCACATGCTGCAGGTAAGGCCACTGGCCACCAGGGTCGCCCGGGTTACCTGCGCCTGAACCTGCATGACTGCAAAACATACCATCATGAAAATTAATTTTTTCATTGGTAGTTTTGAGGTTTTTAAGATTTACAACATGATTTTCCGGCGCAACTTTCAGATGCCTTACAAGCTTTGGAATCCATACCACAACCTGGTTCATTGCAACATTTTTTAGCACCGGTAGTATTTGCATCATCATGTTTACAGGAAGCCATGCCAGATCCGCATTTCATTTTTCCATCAGCAGATGCGCAACATTTTTTGGAATCTTTTTTATCGAGGCTGGCAGCTTTACAACATCCTTTGTCAGCACAAGCCTTATTGTCTTTACAACCATTGGTATCCATTTTACAGGTAGCTTCGTCGCAGCATTTTTTATCAGCTGCTGCATGATCATGTTTACAGGAAGCCATACCAGATCCACATTTCATTTTTCCATCAGCAGATGCGCAACATTTTTTGGTTGAATTTGCTGCTTCTCCCTTGCGGTCGTACTTACAGCATGAATGCAGCTTGTCATAGGCTTTGTCATCGCCCGTAAGATCCTGTGTGTCGTAACCCTTCTTTGCAATGGCCTGTTGAATGGCGTTGCTGCTGGTTTTATTGCCTGCATAGCTAACCTGTAATTCTTTGGTATCCGCATCCCAGTTGGCTTTTGTGGCCCCGGCAGATTTAGCTGCTTTTTCGATGGTAGTTTTGCACATGCCGCAATTACCCCAAACTTTAATGGTTTCTATGGTTAGCGTTTGTGCGCTGATAGGTTGTGATATAAACAGACTGCATATGATGAATGCAAAAACAGATAATGTTTTCATTTGAATAAATTTAAATTGGAACAATGTTGAATAATAGTATACAAAGGGGCAAATGATAACCTGGTTACCATTGCCATTCAGCAAAGCCAATTCTATAGCCTGAAAACACCATGCAGGATAGTCGCCGGTGGTGGAAGATAATCGGGAGGAGAATGATTATTGATCAATTCGGCTTCGGGCAATGCTGCCAGCTGCCAGTTATAATGCGGGAATGATAATTCAACTATTTCAAAGGGTGCTTCAAAGCTGATGTCGTTAGAAACATTCTTGTGAAAATCATTTAGCTTGTGAAACTGGTGCTCATCATGACAACATCCGTTTTTCTTTTCCGTCATGCCACAACGGCTGCATTTGTCGTTTTCTGTGTGGTAAAACTCAACACCGGCCCGCTTTCCCATGCAATAATGAATTTCCATAGCGATGCCCGAAGACACCAGCATGTAAAACATCGTTAATATGGTAAGAAAGCATTTCTTCACGCAGTAAAGATAACCAGATAATGCAGAAATGCAAACACGGGATGATGAAAATCATGTCAAACATCATTTGGAAAAGGCTTTTTAACAGAAAAATGTGCCGAATTTAAAATTGCCTTAGTTCACAAACCACCATTGTATGCCAAATCGGATCATCATGCCCTGGGTTGGATAATGTGGTGCTGCAAAATTATTGTTCACAAAACCGAATCCATTTTTAAAACTTGCCGTGTTTAAATTTTCGGAACGGATGAACCCGGTAAAGCTTTTAATTCGAAAATGAAGGAATACACTTACATCGGGCAGGTTTTTAATCGTGATAGTATCCTGCGGGAAAAACTGGCCAATGACCGGGGAATAATTATTGGCTTTATAGGCAGTGTAGTAACGCACTTCAACACCCGTACTCAGGTTCAGGTTTTTGAAGAATCGTCCTTCAAACGCAAGCCTGTTACGGGTAAACAACAGGGGCACTTTGATGGGTGCAGCCGCATCGGTTTGTTGTACCGTTGCTTCTGTATACCAGTTCCAGCGCCTGCTGATCTTTATTTTTTTAGAAGCTGACACTTGCAACAGGTTGATCAGTTTACTATACTGTGCCTTGTGATAATAATCGGAGAAATAAGTATAATTCGTGACCAGGTAATTCTTAAATCCCAGTGTAAAAAAAGCATTGGTAGCTGTAGCCCCAAATAGCGTTATATTTTCTTTTTTGAAATCCTGGAAATCGCCAAGGTTGAAAGATGATCTATTATCGAAAACGAATGATGGCGTTCGGTTTACATTTTGAAAAAACAGGTTTACATCCCCGAGTTTTTTATTGAGGAACCTGCCAAGGCTGGCTTGCACACTGTAATCGCCGCTGTTGAACCCTGTGGGATAAAACTCTCCTTTCAATAATAAATCCCAACGTTTATTACGGGTACGGTTTCTATACTCACCGTGCAAAATCACATTGTAGTTACTGATGTTACCAGTTCGCAGTTCACCTTTGATCTGTTGAAGGGTGGCGCCTGCTGATAAAAATTGTGCCTGGTTCTTTGTATCGGGAAACTGTATAATGGAGAAATCGTGGTTGACCAGTTTCCATTTCTCCCTTCTTGAAAAACTATCAATTTTCTTATTGAACAACAGATCATACCAATCGTTGTAAATCGCCGAATCGGTTAATACATCATTGAAGGTATAAGTATAACTGGCAGTATTTAAAGTATACTGCAGGCGCAGTTTCGGATAAAATAAAAACTCAGTGGTAGAATCATTGATGGCCACGGAATCTCTTTTACCCAGGTCGTAACTCTGCCTGAAAAAAAAGTTAAAATCTTTGTAGGTATTACCGGTATTGATGGTAGTTGCAAAAGGATTGGTCCGGAACTCTGCAGATCCACCCAGCTTAACGGGAACGCTGAAACGATCTTTTCTGTTCGGGTCAAGCAGGAAAGAATCATTCTGTATGCCTCCATTCTCGGAAGCCCTGATCGTATTGGATACCAGCAGGAAATATGCATTGTATCTTTTTCGTTTTCCCTGGTAATTGGAAAAGAGGCGAACATTATTGTGATTGGTATTTTGCGTAACAAAAAAGCCCGGAGCACTGATCAACCGGTAATCGAAACCCACATTGAGATTTGGCTTTGGATTTTGGGTATGCATGGCTTTCAGCATCTGCTCTTTGCCAGAGGCCAGCTGGTAACTCAGTGAAGAGAATGGCCTGGTTGATTTATAAAATTTCGATCCTTCGAGGGTAAACCGGTAAATATCAAAAGCATGAAAACCTGCATCCCATCCAGGTTTCATATTAGGTTGAAAAATCAGCGGGAAAGCGGCAGCCCCGTTATTACCCAGGTATTGCCAGTTAGATGGCAAAGAGAAATAACGGTCGAAGTCATTTATCGAAGAATCGATGGTATTCCGGCGCAGTGAATCAAGGTAACGGTAACTGATGTTGATGGAATCTTTCAGATCGTCGCGGTGTTCAAAGCCAAGCGTACTGTCTTTTTTATCGGTCTCTTTCCGGGTATTGGCATTGGCTCCATTACGGTTATTGGGTTGATTGCTGTTGACAGGGATCTTTTTCTTTAACTGGCCTTCTTCCTGCGCAAAAACGGCAAACGACATCAACATCAACGATATAGTCAGTACTGGTAACTTCATTTTCGGGAAGGCCAAAGTTAATGGAAGATATTTTTGCATCAGTTAAAATCGCAGCTTTTCACAATTCATTATCAGCCTTACAAGCTATTTGCTTTTTAATTATCTTCGCCAAAATTAACGATCATATGAACTTACACGAATACCAGGCCAAACAGCTCTTAAAAAAATACAATGTTCCGGTGCAGGAAGGCATTGCCTGCAGTACCGTAAATGAAGCGGAAGAAGCATATCGCCAGATACATACCCAATACGATAGCCGTTTTGCGGTGGTAAAGGCACAGATCCATGCCGGCGGCCGTGGTAAAGGAACCATTGTAGGAACTGACCAGCGTGGTGTGGCTGTAGGAAAAAATGCAGAAGATGTGGTGAAGATCGCCCGCAATATCCTTGGCGGAACGTTGGTTACCATTCAAACCGGACCAGAAGGTAAACTTGTAAACAAAGTATTGGTTGCACAGGATGTATATTATGATGGACCGAACCCTATAAAAGAATTTTACTTGTCGATCCTCCTCGATCGTACCAAATGCCAGAATGTGATCATGTACAGTACCGAAGGTGGTATGAACATTGAAGACGTTGCACACGATACACCAGAGAAAATATTTAAAGAATGGGTACATCCGGGAGGCTTATTGCCAGGATTCCAGGCCCGTAAAATTGCATTCAACCTCGGTTTAAGTGGTGAAGCTTTTAAAAACTGCGTGAAATTTGTAACAAACCTATATCATGCTTATGTTGACCTGGACTGTGGTATGTTAGAAATCAACCCGCTTTTCAAAACAAGTGATGATAAGATCATTGCGGTTGATTGTAAAATGAATGTAGATGACAATGCCCTGATGCGTCATGCAGATATAGGTGCGTTGAGAGATCTCAGCGAAGAAGATCCTACTGAAGTAGAAGCCGGACGATATAACC